>Ga0316608_1000204_pt1 | contig 31411 bp, 23 predicted proteins | sample MIS2016152B_MG_FD_207673 | JGI IMG/M metagenome (GOLD analysis project Ga0316608, IMG submission 207673) | Microbial mat bacterial communities from Middle Island sinkhole, Lake Huron, Michigan, United States - MIS.2016.152B | ecosystem: Environmental > Aquatic > Freshwater > Lake > Sediment... | reverse complement strand
AGCTTTTTTCTTTGTGCATTACTCTAAAGGAACTTAATTTGTTGGACAAAATACACGTTCATGTTAGCAGTTTGAGCAATTTTAGTTTGGAGTCGATTAAAAAAGGATATTTAAAAGCATCGAAAGTTGAAGTAAGTGAAGAAAATTATGTAAGGGCAAATGGTAAAGAGAATTTTACCAAATATTATAAGGAGGTAGGCGGTAATTTTTTACGCGATACCAGTTTACTGGACAATGTGACTTTTGAACTTCAAAATATTGAAATGGATAATGCTCCTTCCGGAGTGAGGCTTATTATCTACCGAAACAAAATGGTTTATTTTAACCCAACATTGCAACTAAAAATATTAAAAGTTTTTAATAGCAGTTTACAACCAAATGGGTATTTAATTATTGGGGTGAAAGAATTTTTAGGAAATTTATATAATGTTAACGACTTTTCCCTTGTTAATCCAAGCGAAAGTATTTATAAAAAGAAATAAGAATGTACAAGGCAATAGTGATAGGTGGTTCAGCAGGAAGTTTCCAGGTCGTTACCCGGATACTTAGCAGCTTTTCACCAAACTTCAACATGCCTGTCTTTCTTAGCTTACATAGGTTAAAACATGTAAGGTCTGGTTTTCTTGAAGCATTAACAATGAAATCGAAAATACCCATTATTGAACCAAACGACAAGGAACAAATAAAACCAGGGAAAGCATATCTTGCCCCGGCAAATTATCATATGTATATTGAACTCGGAAACCGAATTGCTCTTTCGACTGAAGAACCTGTTCATCATTCACGGCCTTCTATCGATTTGTCATTTATAACGGCTTCGAATGTATATCGCGAAAAATTAATCGGCATTATTCTTTCGGGAGCAAATCATGATGGGGCTTATGGTCTGAAAAAAGTGCAAGAAAATGGAGGATTGACTATCGTTCAGAATCCCAAAGATTGCCAGGTTACTACTATGACTGAAGCTGCCATTAGCCTTGCAAAAATTGATCATGTTTTTTCTATCGACCAAATGGCCGATTTTATTTCAAAACTTAAATAAAAAATTATGCAATGGTTTAAAAATAAGATACTAGTTTATTCAATTATATACTTTTTTTATCTGGTATTTGTTTTCGTTGCTTTCGGAATGTGGTATAATCAAATTCTGGCAAACTCCTTGCAAGGTAACTGGCAAGTTGCTTTCCCGTTTATAATATCGGTGGTTCTGTCTTCTTTTTTATATTTGAGTCTAGTTCGTTCTGCTGCTTCAACTATTCAAATTGAAAAGGAGGATAAGGCATCTATTGTTTCTGAAGTAAATGAACTTGAAGATGTATACGAAGATAAATCCTTTGAAGAATTTAATAAAGAACAATTTATTGCTGCAATTATTCCTGGCGAAAGCACAGCATTGGTTGAGTATTGCGAAGGGTTATTAAAAAACCTTGCTACACAGCTCGAAATTGTACAAGGCATATTTTATTTGAAAGCGAAAGAAGAAAATACATACGATGCTGTGGCTAGTTACGCTTATTATAAAAATCAAACTCCGCCGGGTTTCGTTATAGGTGAGTCGCTAAACGGACAGGCACTTAAGGACAAACGAATTCTTATTGTTCAAAATATTCCGGAAGACTACATTTCCGTTGTATCGGGGTTAGGCAAAAGTAATCCAAAGTGTATTGTAATGCTTCCAATTGTATACAATAATGCCCCTGTTGGGCTAATTGAATTTGCGAGTTTTAAAGCTTTGGATTCAGTTTATGAATCTGCATTTAAGGAATTAAGTGGTGTAATTGGCGAAAATATTACTAAATTAACGAAATAAATATGCCGGTAAAAGTGTCCGACTTGCTTCAAAAATCTAAAACGCAGATAATTCTGGCTGGTATCATTTTAAGTGGTACTATACCTGTAATTGCCTGGATTTTAGAATTTCTCTCCAGTAATGTTGCTTTTGGTCTAACAGGATTAGGAATCATTCATCTGCAAAGTCCTTCATTATTTCTTATCGACCTGGTCCCATTTGCAGTTGGCTTATTTATATATTATTTTATTAGTTGGAACGAAAACGTCAGCCAAAAGAACAAAGAAAGTATTCAGGAACGCGACCATATTATTGCTCGCAATGCTGAATTTGCTAAACATATTGGAGCTGGCGATTATACTACTCCTTTTGAAGTAGCTGATGAAGACGCTCTTGGAAAGTCGCTATTACTTATGCGTGACAACTTATTACTCAATACGCGTAAGGAATCGGAGCAAAGTTGGATTGCAGCTGGGAAGGAACAAATTTCGACTATCCTTCGAAACTATAATAAAATAGACAAATTATCTTACGAGGTTATTGTTAGCCTTATCAAGTATTCAAATGCTGTGCAAGGCGCGCTTTATTTGTACAACGAAGAAAAGGAAGTTCTATCGAATGTTGCAACCTATGCATTTAACCGGAAAAAATATATATCTCAGGAATTTAATATTGGGCAAGGATTAATTGGTCAATGTGCCTACGAAATGGATATTATTTATCGTACGGAGGTTCCTGACGATTATGTTACGATTACTTCTGGTATTATTGGCGACAAAAAACCTAAAAGTATTTTAATTCTTCCGCTTATTTCTGACGAAAAATTATTGGGGGTTATGGAATTTGCCTTTTTATTGGAGGAAATTCCTGAAATAACCATCCAGTTTCTTAAAGAACTTGGCGAAATTATTGCACGTACCATCTTTAATTTACTCATAAACCAAAAGACTGAAAAGCTTCTTGAGGAATCCCGGCAAATGACCCAGGAACTTCAGGAAAACGAAGAGCAGCTTCGGCAAAGCGCTGAAGAAATGCGGGCTACCCAGGAAGAACTGCAACGATCGAATGAAAAACTTGGTACTCAAATACACGAAGTTGAAAATGCTCAAAAGCGGCTACATTCTTTGCTGGAGAATGCTTCTGAGATTATTTATATTTACGACGAAAACATTGAACTTAAATACATTTCACCTTCGGTAATAAGCATATTAGGATTTGCTCCTGAAGAAATGATGAAAGGGAAGGATTTGGACCGCCTTACTCGTAAGGGAGAATCCGAAATGAAGAATATGTTTAATCAACTTATTCAAAATCCTGAAGAATCCTTTACTATTCAATATACTTACATGAAAAAGGATGGTCAGAAGGTATTTCTCGAAACTACCGGGAGAAACTTGTTGAACGACCAGGCTATTCATGGAATTATATTGAACACTCAGGATATTACAGAGCGTAAGCGTGCTGAAAAAGAGGAGCGCATGAAAAGTAAAATGCAAGCTCTTTCTGAAAATTCGCTCGACTTAATTATGCGGCTAAGTACTCATGGAATGTTTTTTTATTCGAATCCAATTGTTGAAGACTATATTGGTATAAAAAATACGGAATTACTCAACAAAAGCATCAATGATATTGTAATTCCCGATTCTTTGAAAGAATATTTCACCGGAATTTTGGTTGAAATTAAAAAAGCTCCGAGTAAAAAGAATAGTACTATTACAATACCAATGCATCTTGGAGAAAAGGTGACAGAGCGAATTATCAGTTTTGATGCTATTCCTGAATTCAACGAGAACGAGTTAGAAACTGTACTTTTTGTAGGGCACGATATTACCGAAGCTAAACGCATTGAGTTAGAAATCCAGGATAAAAATCGTAAGATTGAAGATAGTATAAATTACGCACAGCGCATTCAATCTGCTATTCTCCCCGATACCCGGTATATTCGCGAATATCTCCCCGAATCATTTATTCTCTATAAACCACGTGATGTGGTTAGTGGAGATTTTCCGTGGTTTTTCCGCCGTGACGATGTGCTGTATATTGCTGCAGTCGATTGTACGGGGCATGGTGTTCCAGGTGCATTGCTCTCGTTTATAGGCTATTTTATTTTGAATAACATAGTTGACCACGATAGAGACTATACCGCTTCCGAAGTATGCGACCTGCTGCATAATGGTGTTAGGACCACGCTTAAGCAAAACCGCGACGATGCTCAAGGACGCGATGGTATGGATATAGCCATTTGCAGAATCAATCTGAAGAAAAAGGAGCTTATGTATTGTGGAGCGCATAGGCCATTATATTTCTTACGGGGCGTTGAGCTTACCGAATATAAAGGAGATAGAAAAGCAATCGGAGGTATTCCTTTGGGAAATAAGCCGGAAAATAATTTTACAAATTATGTTATTCCTTTTGAAAAGGGCGATAAGGTATTTTTCTTTTCGGATGGATTGCCTGATCAATTAGGAGGCCCGAACGATAAAAAGTATTCTCCGGGTCGTATCCGTGAACAAATTGTAAATAACAGTTCATTTTCGATGCAGGAATATTACGAGCAGTTCGATAAAGAATATTGGGAATGGAAAGGGAATAATAAACAAATTGATGATGTACTTTTAATTGGTATTGAATTTTAAAAGCAAACCTAAACTATAATAATATGAATACAGGAGAAAAACGGGACAATGTCAGCTTCCTCGAGTTTGTTTACGATTTTTACAAATCGATGAAAAGGCACGAAATAAGCTTAGTTTATGAAGGGGAAATAACCCATCAGATTACAAAGGCTTTTACGTCACTAACCGAATCGAACATGGCTAAAGAAGAAGAATCAAATATGGTTCAGAAAAAGGTCTTCCATGTTATGGTTGAATGCCTTCAAAACATTAGCAAGCATGCTGATGATTATGGCACAAACGATTATATTTTTTCGGGAAGAGGTATATTCTTAGTTGCTAAAGGCAAAGATGAATATTCTGTAACTACAGGTAATACTGTAGAAAATACTAAAATAGCCGAATTAAAAAGGTTGTTGGAACAAGTTAATAGCCTGGATAAAGATGAGTTGACCGAATTATACAAGAAACAGATAAAGGAAGGACGACTTTCGGATAAGGGTGGGGCAGGTCTCGGATTTATCGATATTAAGCGCAAAACGGGCAGAAACCTCGATTATCATTTTCTTCCCATTAATGAAGAAGCATCGTTCTTTTTATTAACTTCAACAATTTCGAGAAACAATTAAAAAGGTAATATTATGGACGTTATAAAAATTAAAGGTACAGAAGATACCCCATCTGTGACACTTGATGCTGCATCTAATGCGTTCGAAGTTGCCGGTCGCTCATTACCGGAGGATGTTGCTTCATTTTATAGCCCAATATTGGGATGGCTAGACTCATATATTCAAAATCCAAACCCCAAAACAATTTTCAATTTTAAACTGGTTTATTTTAATACAGCTTCTTCAAAATTGATTTTGGATATACTTATGAAGCTTGAAGAATTGGAAAAAAATGGCAAGGAGGTACTAGTGAAATGGCATTATTCCGAAGATGATGAAGATATGAAGGAAGCTGGCGAAGAGTATGCTGATATTGTTGATTTGCCTTTTGAACAAATTAGTTATGCCTAGTTTTCGAAAAGCCATTTAATACTTAATATTTAGATTATGAGTGAGGAAGTTCTAAAAGCCCTAATGCAGCTATTTGCCATCATTGCTAAGCAAGATGAAGGCGTTGAACATAGCGAAAGGGAATTTGTGCAAAATTTTCTCACCCTTCAATTAAATGATGAAGCTGCGAAAGAGTATCTTGCCCTGTTTGATAATTATGCCGGTTTGGATAAAGCGGAAGATGGCGGAGAAGATAACGGCAAAAGAAAGCTTACTTCTGTAAAAGATTCTGTTAGGATTCTCGGAATCTGCAAAAAGATTAACAAAACACTTACCCAGGAACAAAAAGTTGTTGTATTGGTTCGTCTGTTTGAATTGGTAAATGCCGACCGGAAATTTACCGATCAACGAATGGCCATTATCAATACCGTTGCAGAGGTATTTAATTTCTCAAAAGAAGAATTTAAATCTATTGAAGATTTTGTTGTTAAAAATACTCCTGAAGATTTAGACCATTCAGCTATTATGCTTATTAACGATAAAGAACATACCCTCGTTAACTGCAAGCATATCCGTACCGAAAAGTTAAATGGTAATATATTTATTCTTAGAGTTAGCAGCGTCGATCTATACTTTTTAAAGTACACCGGAAACGAAGATTTATTTCTGAATGGTTTAGGGATTAGCAATAAAAGAATTTATCTGTTTGCTACCGGAAGTACAGTAAAATTACCCAAAGGAAAACCCATATACTCCAGTGATGTAGTTTCGCACTACCTGGCAGATATGACTTCCAGTAAAATTTCGTTTCAGGTAAATAGTCTCGAATATCGTTTTCCTAATGGGAATATAGGTCTTAGAGACATTTCGTTTTCAGAGGGACATGGGAAGCTTATTGGTATTATGGGTGCCAGTGGAGCTGGAAAAACCACCTTGCTCAACGTGCTTTGTGGAACCGAAAAACCTTATGCTGGCTCTGTTGAAATTAACGGTTACAACCTCCACACCCAGAAAGATAAAGTCGAAGGTGTTATTGGGCTTATTCCTCAGGACGATTTACTTATAGAAGAGTTAACCGTTTTTGAAAACCTGTATTACAATGCCAAGCTTTGTTTCCGCGATCGATCAGAAGTAGAAATTACGGAAATGGTGCATCGTACACTTTCTAGTCTTGGTTTATTAGAGCGTAAAGATTTGAAAGTAGGTTCACCTCTTAACAAGACAATTAGCGGTGGCCAGCGTAAACGGTTGAATATTGCACTCGAACTTATCAGGGAACCTTCCATTTTATTTGTTGATGAACCAACATCCGGACTTTCATCGCGCGACTCCGAAAATGTAATGGATCTTCTTCGGGAACTAGCCCTTAAAGGGAAACTTATTTTTGTAGTTATCCATCAACCATCCTCCGAAATCTACAAGATGTTCGACAAGATGATTATCCTGGATACTGGTGGATATATGGTTTATTACGGTAATCCGGTGGAAGCGGTAATGTATTTTAAACGAATTGATGCCCAAATAAACAGTGAAGTTGGAGAATGCCCTACCTGCGGAAATGTTAACCCCGAACTTATTTTTAATATTGTTGAAGCAAAAGTAGTTGATGAATTTGGCCGATATACCGCTAAAAGAAAAGTTCCGCCTACTAAATGGGAAGAACATTACCATGAAAATATTAAGCCAGAGAAAGCCCAGGTTATTAATGAAGATCCTCCCAAGTCATTAAATATTCCTAACTGGATTAACCAGTTTGCAATCTATACTGTTCGCGATTTCTTTTCGAAAGTAAGTAACACCCAGTATATTGCACTGAATCTTTTAGAAGCGCCGCTTCTTGGTCTCATGTTGGCCTACATTATTCGCTACATTGCCGAGCCTACTTCCAATATCTATATTTTTCGTGAAAACGAAAATATTCCGATCTATATATTTATGAGTCTCATCGTTGCCCTTTTCTTGGGATTAATGGTGAGTGCCGAAGAAATATTTCGTGATCGTAAAATACTCAAACGGGAGGCTTTTTTAAATCTGAGCCGTTCTAGTTACTTATTATCTAAAGTATCAATTCTTTTTGCTATTTCAGCCATTCAAACTATTTGTTTTGTTCTGATTGCTAATTCCATATTGGGAATTAAGGGAATGTATTTTAGTTATTGGTTTGCATTATTTACTACAGCTGCATTTGCTAATATGCTGGGATTAAATATTTCTGCAACTTTCAATTCGGCTGTAACCATTTATATTATTATACCGCTTTTAATGATACCAATGATGGTATTAAGTGGTGCCATGTTTAGTTTCGATAAGCTTAACCGTACCGTAGGCAGTGTAGATAAAGTTCCTTTGCTTGCTGAAATAATGGTGACAAAATGGTCATACGAAGCGCTTGTTGTGCATCAATTTAAGGATAATGAGTTTGAAAAGCTGTTTTATCCGCTTGAAAAACGCGTTAGCATTGCCGACTTTAAGCAAGTGCACCTTCACATGGAACTCTCCAAACGATTCGATGCATGTCTTGACGAATTGGACAAGAAAGGAAAAATAGCAGAAACATCTCAAAAATTATTGTTAATCAAAAATGAACTGGAAAAAGAGGGGAGGCTTAATCCTCGACTTAAATTTACTGAAGTTGATATGCTGACACCTGAAAAATTTACGCTCGAAACAGCCGGAGCCCTTGGTGAATACCTTGAGAAATTTAAAGAATTTTACTCCAAGATTTTCCAGGATAATAATGATAAGAAAGAGTCAATGGTTGAAAATGCCCTTACTAAGAATTCTGAATTATATAATAAGCTTAAAAACGATTATCATAACGAATCTATTTCTGACCTGGCCCGGAAGGTTTTGGAAAAACGTAAAATTTTAGAGTACGATAACCAGCTGGTTCAACAAATAGATCCCATATATATGGATCCAACTTTTACCTCTGCAGTAAGTATGAGATCACACTTTTTAGCTCCCCGGAAATTTTTTCTAGGAAATTTTTATGATACATTCACTTATAATATGTCTGTTATTTGGTTGTATACTATCTTATTATACATTGCCTTATATTATGATGCTGCATCCAAAATATTTGAATTTATTGGAAAGATTCGTTTCAAATCTGAAAAAGCATAATCTGGTATTTTTAGTTTAATTTGAATTTAGTAAATTTGTTTATAGGCTTTAAAAGAAAAAGTAATAATATAAGAATCGAAAAAATTGTATAACATAAATAAGAAACTATGATTCGAAAACTGGCCTACATTGTATTTGGAATTTTCATTGTATGCGCATGTAAATCGGGGAATGCCGATTACAGTTCACAATTGGGGCTTGATGATTCAAGCGGGGTCGGCGAAATCCAGGTATCTGAGGATGCTATGGCTCAGGTTGTTGAGAATGTATCTTCTCCTGTTGAAATGGCTGCCCTTATAAAGAGTTTGGGCGTACCTTTTTCTCAAAAATATCTTGCTACTACAGACAATTCTGACAGTTACAATACCGGATTCTCCAAAGCTTTTAATTTGGGTATTTTTGGCGCCGATTTAGGGTACCTGAACATGTATAGTAAAACATCTTCCGTTATTGAGTATATTACTGTTATCAAAAAACTCGCTGATGGAATTAACGTTGGCCAATTCTTTGACTTCAGCACTCTGAAACGATTATCGACCAATAACGAAAATATCGATTCGTTAATGTACATTTCTGTTCATAGCTTTAACGTGATGGATAAGTACCTTCAGAAAAATAAACGGTCGAATCTGAGCGCCCTTATGGTTGCTGGTGTTTGGGTCGAAGGGATTTATCTGGCTACTCAGGTTCAAAAGGACAAACCAAACAAAAAACTGGCCGAAAACATTGGAGAGCAAAAAATGATGCTTTCAGAATTGCTTATTATTTTGAATAATTACAAGAAAGACAAGTATATTGCCGACCTTATTGCCGATTTAAACACCATTAAAGCTGAATTCGAACCGATTACTATATCAATTATTAAAGGAGAACCAGAGCAAGTGGTTGAGAACGGACAGTTAACTATAAAACAAAACGAAAAGAGCGTGGTTAATATTACCGATGATCAATTGAACCGTATTATTACCACTACAGCGGAAGTGCGGAATAAATTAATTAAAATTCAATAAAGAGATAAATTGTAACGATAAAAATTCCGGACATTTTCTTTACTCACATCAAAAGTGAATAGAGACTTTTTTAAGGATAATAAAAATATAAAATTAGATATGATGAAAAAAATTAGCTTACTGTTTCTTCTGGCTGTTTTCACCTTTACCTATTCAGTAAACGCACAAACAGAAGCACAAAAAGTAGAAATATGTTCGGGAGTAGCAGGCGCTGATGCTACGTATCTAAAGGACTTTCAGGTTCAACTTGATGCAGCACAAGGGAATGAGAAGCCCCCCCAGGCAAAATATTCAATGGTGCTGCAAAAGGATACCAAATACAGGTTAACCATCTGTACAGATGACGATTCTCCAGGTAAAGGATTTTTACAACTTTTGGATGGAGATAAGATGCTTGGGTCTTCGTATGACGCAAAAACCGGAAGGGAATTTAAAGGATTTGATTTTGATTGCCAAAAAACCGGGGTATATCATATATTCATTGGTTTTGTCGATGGTAAGGCCGGAAGTGGAATTGGCGTTCTTTCCTTTGTTAAAAAATTATAATTCTTTTGAATACTTTTTAAAAAGGCCTTTTTTAGGCCTTTTTTTGTTTTCGCATTTTTCTGGTTAAATTATATGTATTAAAAAAAATAACTACGCTGATTAATTATGCTACTGATATTTTATTCTGGAATTTTAATTCAACTTGTTTAAATTTATTGTCTTAAATTTCTGACTCTAAAAGCTTACAAATTAATAACTACTATTATGCAAACTACCCGAAGAACATTTATTAAAGCAGGCACTCTAGCAGCCGTTAGTGTCGCTGTTTTGCCTAACTCTGTTTTTGCTATTGGCAAGCAAAGCGGAATGATTGGGGTGCAACTATATTCAATTCGTGATGAAATGCTTAAAGATCCCCTTGGATCGCTTACCCAGGTTGCCAAGATGGGTTATAAAAATGTTGAGCATGCCAATTATATTAACCGTAAATTTTATGGTTATACAGTTTCCGAGTTCAAAAAGGTACTCGATGATCTGGGTTTAAAAATGCCAAGTGGCCATACCGTGATGGGCAAAGGTCATTGGAATGAAACTACAAAAGATTTTACCGATTCGTGGAAGTATACTGTTGAGGATGCGGCATCCTTAGGTCAAAAATATGTTATTAGTCCATGGATGGACGAAAGTATGCGTACAAGTTCCGACAACTTAAAACGTTACATGGATGTTTTTAATAAAAGTGGCGAGCTATGTAAGAAATTGGGAATGAAATTCGGGTACCACAACCACGATTTCGAATTTAGTCAGGTACTTGGAAACGAAAAGGTATTTGATATAATTATGAAGAATATCGATCCAAGTTTGGTGGCCCTGCAACTTGATATTGGTAATATGTACAACGCTGGTGCAAAGGCTATCGACATCTTAAATCAATACCCTGGCCGGTTCGAGATAATCCATGTGAAGGATGAGATTAAATCTTCGACGGAGAATGAACGTTTTGAAAGTACTATTTTGGGCGAAGGGTTAATTAGTGTTAAAGAAACGTTGGAACTTTCTAAAAAAATAGGAGGAACTACATGCTTTATTATTGAACAAGAAGCATATCAAGGTAAACTGCCAATGGATTGTATTAAAGAAGACCTGGCCGTTATGAAGAAATGGGGATATTAATTCCTTCATTATAAATATTTGTAGCGATATAGCGATTTTTCTTTTGCTATATCGCTTCTTTTTTTCAGTCATTATTTAAACTGATATGACGAATTTACAAGTAAAATCAAGATATGCAGGTTAATGTACCATTAACGGAAATCCAGGATCGGTTATGCCGGTTTAGGGAAATTATGGATAATAAAAATCCTGATTGGGAGATTGCCGTTATCTTCAGTAAAATTAACCTCTACTATTTTACTGGCACAATGCAAGACGGGATGTTATTGATTCCCCGAAATAATGATGCTGTATTCTGGGTTCGCCGCAGTTATGAACGTGCATGCATCGAATCTGCTTTTCCTGAAATTAATAATATGGAAAGTTTCCGCGAGGCTGCCGCAGTTCAAATATCGTTTCCTGCAATAGTTTACCTCGAAACCGAATTTGTGCCGTTAGCTTTGCTTCAACGTTTTCAGAAATACTTTCCTTTTATTTCTTATAAAGCTGCTGATAATGCAATTTCAATTACCCGGTCAGTAAAAAGTGCTTATGAAATATCATGGATGAAGCAGGCAGGAAAAATACATGCCCGTGTTTTGGAAGATTGTGTTCCTGCGATAGTAAAAGAAGGAATGAGTGAAGCCGATTTTGCATTCGAACTTTATGCTTTACTAGTAAAAGAAGGCCATCAGGGGCATGTTCGATTTGGTATGTTCGATACTGAAATGGTGGTAGGTCAAATAGCTTTTGGAGATAATTCCTTATATCCAACCAGTTTTAATGGTCCCGGAGGAAACTTGGGATTAAGTCCTGCCTCCCCTTTTTTGGGAAACAGGGACCGGAAATTGCATTCAGGGGATTTGATTTTTGTGGATATTGGTTGCGGAATGAATGGATATCATACCGACAAAACAATGACCTATATGTTTGGAAGATCCTTGCCCAAAGAAGCTATTGCTGCACACAGGCGATGCGTGGAGATACAAAATGAAATGGCATCCATGTTGGTCCCCGGTGCAATTCCCTCTGAGATATATCGCGTAATTACAGATCAACTTAGTTCTGGTTTTATCGAAAATTTCATGGGTTTTGGTAACCGCCAGGTGAAATTTCTAGGGCATGGTATTGGACTTACCGTTGACGAGACTCCGGTAATTGCAGCAGGATTTGATGACCCAATAACTGAAGGAATGGTTTTTGCCCTCGAACCTAAAAAGGGGATTAAAAACATTGGAATGGTAGGTATCGAAAACACCTTTATGGTAACCCCACTGGGAGGCAAATCCATTACAGGAAATAGCGAAGGACTTATCCCAATATATTAATGAACGTTATTCGTATTTGGCTTTTCTCAATTAAACCAGTTTGTCAATCTTATTTCGAAAGTAGGTTAACTGTTCTGCAGTTTCTCTAACTATCCTCTGCACAGCCAGTCCATGCTTTAAATCGGGGATAAATTGAGTGTTGGGTTTATCAGAAAGAAATACATAATGAGCATGAATTAAAGAACGAAGCCAGCCGCCAGGTACGTGTTCGGAAGGGAAACTTGTTGCCGGCTGGAAATTGCTCCCCGCAAAAATTTTCACCCAATTTCCACTTTCTTCCAAATAATATTCAAAACAATCGGGTTGTTGCGAAGTGAATTTAATGGCTCCTTTCTCCGCAAATATTTCAAAAGCAAAATAATCACCTGTTCCGGAGCTAACCCTGCTTCCTGAAATTGTTCCAACTGCGCCGGTACTCTTTTGGTACAACGAAATTTCGGAATATAGATCTGATCCGGCAGGGACGTCTGGAAAGGCACCTCCCTGAATGGCATTCAAAATCGTGAGATCTTCGCCCACAAAGGCAACTGCCATACTTACAGCATGAGAGCCTAAGTCTGCCATGGCTCCGCCATCAGGTGCCAGAGTAAGTCGTGTTAGGCGTTTTTCGCGGTATGCTTTTTTTAAGTAGTCGCCATGCTTTAAAGTGAAGTTAAAATGTATGGTTTTTCCAAAATCCTGACTTTCCCAAAATTGCAATGCCTTTTGAATCGCTGCCATTTGCGTCATTTGGAAGCCAATCTGTATTTTTTTCTCTGCATACATTTCCACAAAGTGAGTCATTTGCTCCTCTTCCTGAAGATTTGAACATACTGGTTTTTCCAGATAAATCCGATCAACTTCGGGCATTTTCATTACCGCTTCAAGGTGGGTAAAGTGAATATTATTTGGGCCTAGGATATATATAGTATTAATATTGCGATTTTCAAGAAACGAAGAGAGATCTACCGCAGTGCGAAAATCAAAATTTCTGGCAAATGTATTTCGGCTCTCTTCGCGGATTGAATGGACAGCTTCCTGAATTATGTCAGGAGCATCTGCATAATAATATTTTAATGAAGATAATGCAAAAGCATGTGATTTGGCAATTCCTCCTGCTCCTAAAAAACCAATTATTCTTTGTGACATACAGTTTGATTTAATATCGCTATATCCAAATGTAATTGTTTTTATTTTATAAAGAGATGATGTAGATATGAAATAGAAAGTTGCAGTCTTTGTAACTACTACAATACTGCAACTTTTTTATAAACTTGGAAAACTATTTATTCTATCTGTGGGTTGGAATTATAATATTAGCAACAGCTATGCTTTCCACTATTCCAGTGCTGCGAAAATTTTTCCTTTTCTTCAGGACTCATATTCTCCCATTTACTGTGCATCCGATGTGACCAATTGTGTTGGCGATGCCCAAAGGGTTTTCCCCCACCACTAAAGAAAATACGCGATAGTATTAACAAGCAGATTGCCTGCCAAAACGAAATTTGCGGTAAATTAAAAATGCCTGGCATCGTGTAGTTCCATAAATACATAACAATAAAGCCAAATGCTATTATCCCTGCAATAATCAAGGGTACAAAAAAGTACCATCTTCTTTTTCCAAAATGTCTCATTTTCGTATTTTTTAAGATATTAAAAGTTCATTGTATAAAATTTGTAGCCGCTTACGAAGGTGCAATACTGCATATCTCTTGCGAGAAATTAGCGTATTTACTGCCTCGCCGGTTTCTTTTGAAATCTCTTTATATGAAATTCCTTGTAATTCCGTCAATTCAAATACTAACCGTTGTTCATGAGGAAGCTCTTCAAGCGCTTGAAGAAGTTCCTTCCATACCATGGCATGCAAATATTCGGTTTCGGGAGTATTTCCTGAATCGAACAGCAGTTCGCTTATTTCTTCCAAACCATTTTCATCGTCATTTTCTGAAAACAGGTCCTGGATAGGTGATGAGCTTTTCTTCCTGTAAAGATCCGTAATTCGATTTCGGGTAACCGTAAAAAGCCAGGCTGTTATCTGATCTATTGGTTTCATCATACGATCGGCTTCTGCCAGCTGAGCGAAAACTTCCTGCAAAATATCTTCAGAGTCCTCAATAGAACGCACCCGTCTTCGGATAAAGCTTTTTAACCGGTTACCATAATCCTTTATAATTTCAGGAATATTCAGCTTTTGAGTCACGCGGATTGTCGATTCCAAGAGTACTAAATTAAAGTTACGCTTTTAATAAGGTAGACGAATTGTGAGGTCTGATATTTTAAAGAAATCGATATTTTTTTGTAATATTTTTGAAATCGTTATTAAACAATCGAGAGTAAGCTGTTTGTCGATTTGTCGATTTAATATTTACCTGAATAGTTGTTGGTGTTTTGAAAAAAAGGGACAGGATTGTAACGAAAATATAATTCAATGGAAATGTTATTATCTGAAAAGGTAATAACTGGCCTGAGCATAAATAATGCTTCCTAGTAGCATCCATAGAAAGAGATTACCCCAAAACATGGATTTAACATAAACCCAGAAGTTCGAGAACAGAAATGAAATTGGAATGGCGATGATATAAATTATTTCAACAGATACCTGTCTTATACTAAAAAACACGCCCAGCGTGTACAAGAACATCCATAGTAACAGAACAAATGCCCTTCGGGAAACTATTTTGCGGGTTGTTAACATTTGGGCCATGAAAATACTGGTAATAATTAATAGGAAACCCAATATTCCTAAAAAAATATAAGTTTCGTTTGTATAGCCAGCGTATTGGAAGGTGTTAGTATAAAAAATAGTATACTTTTCAAAAAGAATGGATGCACGGTCGTGCACAACGTAATAATAGCTTAATGCCAATATCAAAGGAGTGAGGAGCCCAAGAAATGTAAATACCCATTCTCTCCAGTTAAATTGCCTAATTAGGATTATTCCGGTCCAAAGAATAATAATAAAAAAGATAATGAATGGATAGATAAGACTAGCGCAGGCTATGACAAATGAGGCTGTGAAAAAGTCGTAAAACAGACCTTCGAAGCGATAGGAGTCCAGCACTTTCTCAAAGACAAAAAGGATAGCAAAGGCTGATAATAGCGCCGGGTTTAATTTTTGTATGTCTGGTATTCCGCTGGTAATTAATATATAAATAATTGCAGGTAGGTATGTTCTATTATTAATTAATATAAACTTTGTATTTAATCGAACCAATAAAAATGCTATTGCCATTACAAGCACCAATGCCACGGCAATGGATATAAATTCAACTCCTGTGAAAGCATTCATTAAGAATTCAAAGATTGGCATTCGGATAGTGTCGGATAATACAGGGGATAAAGAACCATGAAAAATTGGTCCCATCCATAATAATAACCCAATTAAGGGTATGAATATTAAAATTTGAGCTCCGATTGTCCGAAAAAAGCGTAATAGCATAGCTTATAAATCAAATCCTATATCGTGACGAAAATGCTTCCCTTCAAAATCAATAAGATTGGCATTCTGGTTTGACTTACCTAGGGTTTCCTTCATGGAAGTCCCAAGAGATGTAATAGCCATTACCCTGCCACCGTTTGTTACTACAGAATTATTAATTTCCCTGGTTCCAGCATGAAAAATGATGCTATCTTTTATCATGTCAAGGTTCTTGATTTCCTTTCCATTTTGGTATTCTCCGGGGTACCCTCCCGAAACAAGCATAACTGCCGTGGCTGTTCTACTATCAATTATTAATTTATAGTCCTGAAGTTTTTTATTCGCAACGGCCTGGAACAATTCTACCAAATCTGACTGGATGCGGGGAATTACTACTTCTGTTTCCGGATCGCCCAAACGGACATTATATTCAATTACATAGGGTTCATTTTTGACCTTTATTAAACCAAAGAATACAAAACCAATATATGGTATTTCTTCCTTTTTTAGACCTTCTATGGTCGGGATTACAATTCTTTCTTCAACCTTTTTCATAAATTCAGCATTGGCAAAGGGAACTGGAGAAACAGCTCCCATTCCTCCTGTATTTAGGCCGGCATCTGCATCTCCAACCCTTTTGTAATCTTTTGCCTCGGGGAGAATTATATAGGAATTACCGTCCGTTAAAGCAAAAACGGAGACTTCAATTCCCGAAAGAAATTCCTCGATCACAACTTTACTACTTGCATCTCCAAATTTTCCCGAAAGCATTTCTTTTAATTCCCGGGAGGTTTCTTCAAAATCGGTGAGTATCGACACTCCTTTCCCGGCAGCCAAACCATCTGCTTTTAACACATAGGGTGGGGAAAGTGTTTTTAGAAACTGAAGCGCTTCGGGAAATGTTTTAGATGTAAAACTCTGGTATCGGGCAGTAGGAATATTGTATTTCACCATAAATTCTTTGGCAAATTCCTTACTTCCCTCCAGCATGGCTCCCTTTTTACATGGCCCAATTACAGCTATATGGGTAAGTTTTGGCGAATAATTAAAGAAATCGGTTATGCCTTTTACCAGTGGCTCTTCGGGGCCAACAATAAGCATTTCGACATTATTATCCAGGCAGAATTTTCCAAGAACATCAAATTCATTTGGCTTAATATCGACATTTACACCAACCTTAGCGGTACCTGCGTTGCCAGGAGCAATATATAAAGTATCAAGGTGTTTGCTTTGCGACAATTTCCAGGCTAATGCATGTTCCCTGCCCCCGGAACCAACTAATAGAATATTCATGTAGATCAATTATTAATAACGCAAACCTACATGAATTTTTGCAGATATTAAACAGGTTGATAAAAAAACCAAAACCAGGAAAGGAGTATTTATCCCGATTCCTGGTTCTTTATCCTAACAAGTAAAACTATTATCCTTATTAATAAAAGTCAAATTTCAACTCCACTCAATCTAGCACGGATTGTCACCCTTAAATTTCGAAGGACCTTCTTTTTATTAAGCCGATTATTGAATAATCAGTTTATCTTTTAAAACAATTCCATTCATGATAACAACATAAACTCCTTTAGGCAATTGGCTAACATCAATTGATTCGCCGAAATTGCTGTTCACATTCTCATACTTTCTGATTATAATAGCCTTTCCCGAAATGCTTCTTAACTCTAATGTCAGTTTATCAACGTTTACATTGCTTGCTTCAATAAAGGCTATTTCTGAAACAGGATTTGGATACAACCGGATAAACCCTCCGGTAATCAGATCGACCGCGGTGGGAGGATCTGCTACTTTCAATAAATTGCTGCTTACTGGTCCGCATAAATTAGCATCGGTAACATTCACGGTATAACTTCCTTTGGGAAGGTTAGTAAATGCGCCGGATGTTTGCGATGTTCCATTGAGAGAGTACGAAAGAATTCCTGTTCCGCCGGATGCTACAACGGTAATACTACCATTACTGGCTCCCGGAGCAGAAGTTCTGGTAGAATCCTCGGAGATAATAGAAATCACTTGTGGTTCTGCAATAGCTATGTTAGAGGTGGCAACAGGGCCACAATTATTGACATCGGTTACTTCGATGGTATAATTTGTGCCAGCACCCAAACTTGAATAAGCTCCTGAAGCTACACCTGATGTATTTGCTAATGCTATGCTATTTAATTTCAGTGTATATGCCAGTGTTCCTGTTCCTCCTGTTGCCGGAGCATTTATCGAACCATTGGTCAAGCCAAAACAGGTAATGTCAGTAATTGTTGGGTTCGAAAAAGAGAGTTGAGCTGGTTCAATAATATCGAGGCTAGATGAAGCCACAGGGCCACAACCAGCAGCATCGGTAACTTCAACAGTGTATCCGGTCGAAGCAGCGAGACTGGTAAATAATCCTGTGGAGGCTCCACTTGCATTTGAGGATGCCGTGCCATTTAATTTTAACGCGTAGGACAATAATCCCGTTCCACCTGATGCCGGCGTATTTAATGAGCCATTAGTAAGTCCAAAACAAGTTATGGGAGTTACGGTTGGCAATGAAAATACTATTGCTGCTGGTTGGGTAATGGCAATAGCCGGGCTAACCGTTTTAAAACAACTTGTAACGCTTTGGTCGCGCACCTGCACAGCATATGAGGCACTTGAAACGGAATTAAATAATCCTGTAGATTGCCATACACTTCCATCCAGCGAAAATTCATAGGTTCCGGTACTGCCCGAAGCAATTACCTCTAACTCCCCAGTTGATGCTCCATTGCAGGCAACATCTTTATGAGATGCTAAAGTTTCGGAAACAACCAGTGGTGTAGGCTCCGTAATCACAAAGCTTGCAGGTTTGGTGCAATTTTTACCATCGGTAACAGTTACAGAATAATTGCCAGGCGAAAGATTTGTAGCAACTGAACCTGTTTTATTGTTAGACCATACCCAGATATAAGGCAATGTACCTCCGGATGTACTTAAACTGATATTTCCGTTTGCAGCTCCATTGCAATTCACGTTTTGAATGGACGAGGCTCCCAGGATTATATCACTCGGCTCAATTAAGTTGGTAGCAAAGGTTTTTTCGCAACTCTTGCTATCGGTAACCGTCACAGTATAGGTGGCAGCAGCCAGAAGGGACCGATCTTCAAGGGTAGAACCATTTTCCCATAAAAAGGTATATCCACCGGTATTTCCACCTGATGGAGTCAGGTTAATTGCTCCATCGGAACCACCAAAACAGGAAATATTGGTATTGTTAAACGATGCTACAATAGGCGAAGGTTGGCCCACAGTTTGTTGCGTAGAGGTAACGCACTTATTTACATCGGTGATCGTGCAGCGATATGTCCCGGCGCTTAATAACGAAATATTTTGTGTAGTTAAGCCATTCGACCAGCGGAAACCATAAGCTCCGGTTCCTCCGGTAACATTAAGACTGATAGCTCCATCGTTTTTGGTCCCTGTACAGGTAACCTCAGTAACAATTGCACTGTTGATCGATATAACAGATGGTTCAGTAATAGAAGTGCCAGCTACCTGCGTGCAATTATTGGCATCGGTAACAGTAACCGAATAATTCGCTTTGGATAAGCCAGAGATTACTTCACTAACACTAGCGAAAGCGCCTCCGTCTTTGGTCCATTGGTAAGTGTAGGGGAGGGTACCGCCGGTTGGATTGGCATCTATAAATCCGTCAATAACTCCAAAGCAGGTTATATTGTTAGGGGTGAGCGTTACACCCAAAGAAGTTGCAGGCTCGTTAATTTTTATGTTGTTTACCGTAAAGGCAGTACCATTAGGAACTGCGGTAACAGTAACGGCATAGGTGCCAATAGCAAGTCCCGAAATTGTTTCTGTATTAGCTGCAATAGCATTTCCGTCTTTTGTCCACTGATAAGTGGCGGTATTCAATGTTGGAAGGTTTTCTAAAGCAATACTAATACTTCCAGTACTCCCTGTTTTACATTTTACATGTTGTTTGTCTGAAACATATGCATAAAAAACCAGTGAATTAGGAATTAAAACTGTTGTATCGGCAGTACATAAATTCTGATCGGTTACATTTATGGTATAGTCGCCTACTACCAATATATTTCCTATATTCTGTGTGGTGGCAGTAAATCCGGACGGACCTGACCAAGCATAGGTAAATGCAGGGGTACCTCCTTGTATGCTTAGATCAACAGCACCTTGCACACCATTTATTTTTGTTACTACTGTATTATTAAAATTAATTTTACCAGGCTGTGTAATCACCATATTGTTAAGCGGTTTCGTACATCCATTGGCATCTGTTACTGTAAGGTTATAATTACCAGCCGATAAGGCGGTTTGAATGGAATCGGTCGCTTTTATGCCGGTACCATTTCCCGACCATAAAAAAGTGCGGGCTCCGGTACCTCCTGTAATGCGGGGCTTTAGAACTCCATTGGTGGCGTTATAGCAGGTAGCATTGGTGTGGATGCGCTCGGAAACGGATAGGGCAGGGGGTTCGGTTAATGTGATCGAATCAATATCAAAATTTAGATCATCTGAAATCTTACAATAATAGGTGCCAGTTGCCAAATTTTCAATATTAGCAACAGTACGAGAAAAAGTTAGATCTCCTTTTTTACTCCATAAATATACTTTGTCGCCAACCCATGCCCCTTTGGGATTTGCAGAAATACTCCCTGTAGCTGAACCAGCACATTTAATTGGATCTTCAACAAGTGTAATACTTCTACTCTTGTATTTGGCAATAAACATATCTTTTGTTCCAGGATTCGAATTGGTAAGCGAGTGTGTTGCGTCAAAAGTTATTGTAGGAGAAGTAAAATCACCAATAAAAACATAGTTGCCTTCATTATCAATCACACAAGTTTGAATAATATCAGTTCCAGTACCTCCAGCAGAAATTGCATAAAGTAAATTGTCATTTTGATCGTGAACAACTCCTAAAGCATCTGTTCCTCCGACAGGGGCAAGGATTTCATTATTAAATGTCATTGAACCTGCATATTGGCCTGCAATAACTATATAAGGGCCATTGGTATACAAACGTGTTAATCTATCATCTCCTACACTACCTTTTGCATCAAACCATTGAAGAATACCATCTGAGGAATATTTTGCAAAAAATATATCATTGCTCCCAACACTTGAAGTAGATCGTTTTGAAGCGATTGGTGTAACATTTGAATTTGAAGAAATTGAATCAACAGCTAGACTTGTACTATTAAAATAACCAGTTATATAAACATTGCCAGAAAGATCTGATTCGGCTGAGATATTGTTATCATCACCAGTTCCTGCAACCTTACTATACCATTGCCCATTACCATTAAAATCAGTTTTATATAGCAATATGTCATATGTATAGTTATTAAGACTGTTCTTCTTACTTCCAACTTTAGCAATATCCAAATAAATTGTATCAATTAGACTTGCTGTAAAATAGTAACCATCATTAGAGCTAGTAATACCATAGAAATTCGAATTTGCATTTTTATTTACAACTTTTTTAGCCCAAAGAAGATTTGCATTTGAATCAAATTTCGCAAAAAAGTTTGTATAAGTAGCTGTTGATTCGCTTAGTACAGTCCCCTTTAAATCGATTGAAGTTTGAAATATTCCAATTAATACTAGATTGCCATCTTTATCAATTGTAAGATTTTGTGATCCCTGAAAAGTTGATCCAGTTCCAATTGGAGAAACCCATGTAAGAAAACCTTCAGGAGAATATTTGGCTAAAAATATATCCACTCCTCCAGTACTTGTCAAAGAACTTCCTTCAAAATAACAAGTGCCTTGAAATCGACCAGCAACATAGACATTTCCACTTGCATCTAATGCCAAACCACTAGCCTGCTCAGTTAAGGAACTGCCAATTTGTTTTAACCATTTAAAAACACCATTCTTATCATACTTAGCTAAAAACAAATCCTTTCCACCCTTTGAAGGAACTGAAGCAGGAGATGTCAAAGAATTATCAAATCTCCCTAAAATATAAACATTATTCTGAAAATCAATTGCCGAACGAATTGGGTATACTTCGCCGGTCCCTTGAATTCCACTAGTCCAAATTGCTTTCTGTGAAAAAGAACAAACTGAAAACGTTATCAGAATAATAGAAGTTAATATCAAATTTTTCATATGAATAATTTATGATGCTGAGAAATTAACAGAACTAAAATCATTACCCGGGCCCTCTTGTCCAGATCTTGTCTTACCAACACTCAAAACATAAATTCTAGGCTTTTTCCAATTTTTTTTCATTAGTTATAATTTAAATATATTCTTTTTTTTAAAAATTCTTTTACCATAATTGGCCGAAGGTTAAAACAGATAAAATCAATATTTTTCATCCAATTATTAGTTTTCTTATAATTTATTATATCATAAAATTGGGGCATATTTGAAATTTCAAATATGTGATTTTCATAATCCTGTGAATTATTCCTAACCCGAAAAAGTAAGTCACTGCTTTGATAGCCTAACATAGAATTATTAATGATAGAATAGGGTAACAAATCTTTAAATCCATTTTTAATAAAATAACGTGGTTCTGATTCAGGGAAATCAAAACTGGCTATGAAAGACAAAACTCGTTTGTCAAATGTTGGATCACGAAATTCCAGTTTATATGCACTCCCATTTTCAAAAAGCAAAGCACCAGTTTTAGATTTGCCAGATTGGATGGATTTTAGCTGAGCTTCTTTAATACTTTTATAAGAGCAAGATCTGAAAGAATTTAATTTATTAAAAAATTTGATTCTATCAGTTAATTCTTTATTAAATAATATATTTTTAATTAAAACTCCATTGAAATATCTAGTATATATATTGAAGATATTTCTTTTGGCAATTTTTTTAAGTAATTGAAAAATATTGTGTTTTGCTTTTTTCAGCGTGTTGCAAAAATAAGGGAAAGGCCACGAAACTGTATAATTACCTCCTTGACCCAATAAGACAGCTCCTAATTTATCGCATTTTGCCATATCTAATATATCAATTATCCAGTATGAATTTCCAACAGCAATAATGGGTTCATCATGTAACTCCAACATTCGTTCTACCCCTTCCAGCGGACTTATGTTTTCAGCTTTACAAAAGGTGATATCGATATTGCCGCAAAAATCGGCTACCGCTTGCGCCAAAGGGCCTTCGTCGCCAATGCGGTTTGGGGGAACCAGTCCGGTAGTGTCGTATAAAGGCACAGCTGTATACGCGGGCAGGCGCTTGCCTTCCTTTTTAAGTTCGCGTGAGGCTAAAGCACAAACTGAGCCGCTGTCCAATCCGCCGCTTAAGGTAGCTCCCACAGGGCGGTAGCTACGTAAACGGCACTTTACTGCTTCGGTATAAATATCTAAAAACAGGTCGATATATTGTTGCTCTTCTTTTAAACGGAGTTCGGGAGTTTGTTCGAGAAACCAATACCGGTTAACCGAAAGGGTGCCATTGTGCAGGCTAAGCGTATGCGCAGGAGGCAAGCGAAAAATATTCTGGTAACAAGTTTCGGGGCCGCCTTCGTTCCAGCCTACCAATATTTGGGCTACTTTATAATCGTTTACTTTCTTCTCCACTTCTGGTAAGCTGAGTATTCCTTTCAGCGACGAAGAAAACACAAAAAAATCTTCTCCTTTATAATAATACATTGCCGTAACGCCATGGTGGTCGCGGGCAACAAAAAGACGTTGCTTTGCTTTATCCCAAACGGCAAATGCCCAGTCACCCAATAGGTGATCCGCACAATTTTCGCCCCAGCGCTGGTAAGCCCGCATAATAAAATACGAATCGGGCAATTTAAATGCCTCCATGGGAGCTATTTTGAATATACGGCAAAGTTCTGCTCGATTATCAATGCGGGCACCGGCTGTAAAAACAAAATTATCGGAAGAATCACCAAAAGGCATTTTCTCAAAAACAGCTTCGGGAGTATTATAAAGAAGCAGGTTGCCTAATCCAGCTGCCCCTTGGCGCCACATACCCTGAGCATCGGGTCCCCAAAATTCGAGGGCCTTTTTCATGGTGTCCATCACCTCCTGTTTTACAGGTTGGTTATTTAACATTACTATGCCAAAAATAACACTCATGGTTTCAGATCAAAGGGTACAAGGTGATTTTCAAAATTACATTATTTATCGCGAAACTGCCAAAATAAGTTTTGTATAGGTTCATTTTTTCTTTAACTTATAATGAATCAGATTTCAGCTTGGTTTACGTGGATCTTTGGCTTACTGTTTCTATATTTCAGAGTGATGTTAGATGTTTTTGATCAATATAACTTTTTTGGGGTCTAAAGTTCTAATGAACCTTTTAAACACTTAAAATATTCTGATAAATATTTCGAAAAGGAATGAATATTTTCAATTCAATCTTATTTATCTGCTTGTTTTATAAATAAATATAATTGACTTGAGTAATTTCATTTTTCAGTGGTTTTGTAACTTCCAAGTATTTTGTACATTCGCATTTTATGAATAATGATTCTAAATTAACCCAACTTTATGTACCTCAAACAGGGCTTTCAAATTATTACGGTACTTACTATATTTCTAATAACGGCTTGCGATAAAGGTTCGGATGGACCAAAACCGATCGTTATTAAGAATTCAATATCCGATTCTGTCGTTTTTAAAAAAGTTATGATTAGTGGCCAGCCCGACTATGTTATTGAAAACGCCATTGAAATAAATGCACCCGTAATTATTGAACCAGGGGTGGTTATTGAGATGAAATCGGGAGCCTCCATTCGAATAAGCAATAATGGGTCTTTAACTGCTGTTGGAAATGCTGATAAGAAAATAATTTTCCAGGGAGAGATTGATTCCATAAGTTCATGGGAAGGGATTGTAGTTAGTAATGTAGGCCTTGATTTAAAAAGCGGAGCTGGCGATGAGGGGCCTGTTTGTAGGTTAATTCATTGCGAAATCAGGAATGCCGGCGTGGCAAGGTCTGGAGATACTGCGGTTCAAGCTGCTATTCGGGTTGAAGGCAACGTCCGTTTGGTGATGCAAAATTCGCACATTTATAATAGTGGCGGGTATGGGATTAATATTACCAGTGCTGCTTCTCGGCTTGATAGCTTTACGAATAATACCATCGAAAAATGTTTGCTGGCTCCTGTGCGGTGCCCTGTCAATAGCTTTTATGCATTAGACAGCCTTTCAACTTTTAACAATAATAACTTTCCCAAAATTGAAGGATATTATATTCAAAACGAACCACTTAATAAATGGGCTACCTGGCAACGATTAGATGTTCCTTATTTCCTTCCACCGGCCATAATTACCGTCAACGGTAGAATTAATGTTTTGCCCGGGACTCATATTCAACCATCCAAGGGGTCAGGTATCAAAGTCTCAAAAACCGGCTCGTTAAAGTGCGTGGGCGATCTTTCGAATTTTATTATGATTGAACCGGCAACTCAGGAAAAAGGTTATTGGGCAGGTATTCAAATTAGCTCCTATGAAGGAAGTAAGTTTTCGTATGTCTTGATCTCTGGCGGAGGAAGTGACTTCTCGGGTTTTTCTTTGCCAATTCGAAAATCGAATATTGAAATTACGTATGGAGGAAGATTAGAAATAACATATTGCAATATTAAAAACAGTTCCGGCTATGGTATTAATATTCTTAAAGGCGGAATTATTGTGGATAAGGACAATTACTATTCAGGAAATATTCTGGGCAATAAATATATTGCTCAATAATCTTTAGCTTTTTCGAGTATTTTAGCGAAAGGGTAAACGATTTAATCAAAGAGTTCTTTAAGTACTTGTAAGGACTGAATTTTTAATTTTCCATGCAGGTGAATACTGAAATAATCGATTAGCACTTCCATCAATTCCATTCGCTCCAGCCGGTTAATAGCTAATAGTCCGGCATTCTCAAAATTCAGCTTAAGCAAGCTGTGCATTTTTTTGCTGATTTGCTCATTATGAGAGTTGATATTAATGTCACTAGGTGAGATGAAACAACCACTTAATGAATCGAAGATTGGTTTATTTTCAGAGAAATTATTTCGGGGAAAAAACCCAAGGTATTTCGATAGATGGGTAAGAAATACAAGATGGAAATTAGCAAATTCGGTGTCCTGGGCATCCAGGTATTGAACCGTATGAAATAGAAACTCAAAAAGACCGGGATTCGCCTCTTCTTCTTTTACCGTTTTGAAAAGGACTTCTGCAATAAAAAAAGCGATGGCTTGTTTGTGTAAATCGGTATGGATGGTATTAATCACCGGGGTTGCCGATAGCTCTCTTATTCGTTGAAGGCTGCGGCGGGTTGAAATGTCAACTTCGATTTGAAGTAAATTTAATGGTTGGAATAAATTGGCCCTGAATCGGGATTTTGGTTTATAAACCCCTTTAATTAAAAAGGATTTTCTACCAAACAATTCAGAATAAATGGTCGCAATAAGGCTGGTGTCGCTATATTTAAGATGATGAATTACTATTCCTCTGGTTGAAGATATCATCTTTAGCCAACTATCCTACCTTGGATAATATTTTTTTACCAACCATTGACTTTGCTGCACTTACTATGGCTGCTGTATCATAGCCGCATTCTTTATATAACTCTGGTAAGGACCCATGTTCAATAAACGAATCGGGAATTCCCAGTCGTTTTACAGAGGCGGAATATCCGTTATCTGTCATGAATTCCGAAATTGCCGATCCAAATCCACCGTTTAGCGCACCATCTTCAACAGTAATTACATGTTGAAACCGTTTAAATATGGTATGCAATAGCTCTGTATCCAAAGGTTTAAGGAACCTAAGATCAAAATGGGCCGAGTCTATCATCTCCGATTTTAAAAGCTGACAGGCTTCCACTGCAAAATTTCCAACGGTACCTAATGTTAGAATGGCAATATCCTGCCCATCTTTAATCATCCTGCCTTTTCCAACCGGTAATTTTCTAAAAGGTTTTTTCCAATCGGGTATTACCCCATTTCCACGAGGATACCGGATAACAAACGTTCCATAATTATCAGCTTGCGAGGTATACATCAGGTTTCTGAGTTCTTCTTCATTCATAGGTGCCGAAATGGTAAGGTTCGGTATGCACCGCATAAATGGGAGGTCGTATGCTCCATGATGGGTAGCTCCATCTTCGCCAACTAATCCTGCGCGGTCAAGACAAAAGACTACCTGTAATTTTTGAAGTGCCGCATCGTGGATTACCTGATCGTAGGCCCTCTGCATAAACGACGAATAAATATTACAGAAAGGAATAAACCCTTTAGATGCCAATCCTGCCGAGAATGTTACCGCATGTTGTTCGGCAATACCTACATCAAATACACGTTTCGGGTATTTGTCCATCAAAAATTTCATAGAACAACCGCTGGCCATGGCTGGAGTGATTCCAACAATTTTAGTATTCAGATCCGCAAGCTCCACTAAAGTATGTCCAAATACATCCTGATATTTTGGTGGTTGAGGTGTCTCTGGCGTCGTGCGGAATATTTCTCCGGTATGCATATTGAACAATCCCGGTGCATGCCATTTTGTTTGATCTTCTTCGGCAAATTTATATCCTTTTCCTTTGGTGGTAATGACATGAAGAATTTTAGGGCCAGGTATATTTTTCAGGTCCGACAAAGTCTTTACCAGATGGGTTACATTATGCCCATCAATTGGTCCAAAGTACCGGAAATTTAACGATTCAAATAAATTGCTTTGTTTTAATAAAATTGATTTTAGGCCATATTCAATTTTTTGAATCACTCTCCTAGGGTTTGGTTTTATCTTCCCCAATACGCCTAGCATGTTCCAAACATCGTTCTTAAATTTATTATAGGTTCGCGAGGTTGTAATATCAAGCAGGTATTCCTTTAAAGCGCCAACATTAGGGTCAATTGCCATGTTGTTGTCGTTCAATATTACCAAAAGGTTCGAATTTGATGCTCCTGCATTGTTAAGGCCTTCAAATGCAAGACCGCCTGTTAAGGAGCCGTCACCAATTACTGCAACAATTTGTCGTTCGTCTTCTCCATTAAGTTGAGCGGCAACAGCCATACCCAGAGCTGCCGAAATGGAGGTAGAAGAATGTCCAACCCCAAAGGAATCGTATTCGCTCTCGGCCATCTTAGGAAATCCACTGATGCCTCCATACTTTCTGTTTGAATGAAATACGTCTTTACGGCCGGTAAGTATTTTATGGCCATAAGCCTGATGCCCCACATCCCAGATTAGTTGGTCGTAGGGAGTATTAAAGACATAATGCAGCGCTATGGTAAGTTCCACTACACCAAGACTTGCACCTAAGTGCCCCGAGTTATTACTAACAACTTCAATAATAAACTGGCGGAGTTCGTTGCTCAGCGTAACTAATTCCTCCGGCTTTAATTTTTTAATGTCGGCAGGAATATTTATGGTATCCAGCAGGGTATTTCTCACCTCATCCATTCGATATGATTATCAGAACCTTCAAACGCCAAAGATATTAATTTTATTTTAAAGCTATATTTGTTTTAAAGGCATATTCGTTACAAATGTTCACCAATTAAATATTAAACTGCCCATAATCTTTGTTCAACTGTATCCGTTATTTTATTTATATTGGCCAAACTAATTTGCTTAAAAACCCGTCCATGAAAAAAATATTGTTTGTTGCTATAAGTATGTTAATAATTAATGGCTGTGTGCCAATCACTAAATTTCGTGATGTAAAAAAGCAAGCTCAGACACTCGAAGAAGAGCGGGCGAATCTAAGAGCTGACCTCGAAAAACTTCAGGTAGACAACAAGGAATATAAATCGAAACTTGATAATTGTGAAGAAGATCGTAAAAAGCTTATTTCTGATTCTTTGGTTCGCTATGAAGCATTTCGCCTTGCTGAGAAAGAATTAAGAAAAGCGCAGCGTCAATTTGATGAACTGCAAGCTGCACAAGAAAATCTGGTAAAAGGAAGTGCTAAGGAAACCTCCAAACTTTTATCACAATTGCAGTCTACTCAGGGCGATCTTCAAAAAAGAGAAGATCAGCTTCGGATTGCCGAAAGTACCTTAAACGATAAAAAGCGTAACCTGGAAGCCATGCAATTTGAGTTGGAAAAAAGGAATATTCGGTTAAAGGAATTGGAATCGATACTTCATCGCAAAGATTCTGCTGTTGCCGCATTAAAAAATAAAGTTTCAGATGCCTTGTTAGGCTTCGAAAATAATGGGTTGTCCATTCAGGTCAAGAATGGAAAAGTTTATGTTTCGCTCGACGAAAAGCTTTTATTTAAATCGGGAAGTTTCACTGTTGAACCAAACGGAGTTTCAGCATTAAAAAAACTATCGAAAGTGTTGGAGCAGAATGCCGATATTAATGTATTAATTGAAGGTCATACCGATGATGTTCCTTATCGATCGGACGTTTCGGTGAAAGATAACTGGGACCTTAGCGCGAAAAGGGCTACCGCTGTTGTGCGTATTTTGCTCGACAATAGTAAAACAGATCCTAGAAGACTTACCGCTGCCGGAAGAGGGGAGTTTTTACCTATTGATAAAGCTAAAACGTCAGAATCCAGGCAAAAGAACCGAAGGACGGAAATAATTTTAACTCCTAAATTAGATGAGTTATTGAAAATTTTGGAAAGTAATTAAAGAGTATCGAAGAGGCTGGTAAAAAGTCAGTTAATTATCGCATTTCGACTCCGCTCAATGTGACAATTAACTGACTTTTAACGGTCAGGCTGAGTGAAGTCGAAGCCTTATCCCACTTTTTACACCCCCTCATTGTTTATCGAATATTAGAGAGCAGTTACTTGTGCAGTAGGTTCTTTGTCTGCAATGGTTACCCAGCCATAATTCTCTTTACGAAGTAACCAACCATCAACTCCTTCAATATTTTTAGAGAGTTGACCAAATGCAGGGTTTTTTCCTGAAGCATCGAGGTACCAAGCTTTATCTTCAATAATAAGTTGAACGAGCAGGTGATTGAACTGGTCTTTTACCGGATAAATATTTTCAAGCCGGCCTTTATCTTTTGTTTTAACCAATACAATTTCAACATTAAATCCAGCTCTTTTTAAGAGAAAAGCCAGCATCAGATTCATTTCCGGGCCAGAACCTTCTTTATTCTTCAGTACCTTATCGAAATTTTTATCGGCATAAATTCCATATTGGCCGTTCCAGCTAACATTTTCGGTTAGTGCACTAAATATATTGCCAGCCAATTGCTCTTTGGTTCCTCCTTTTTGAATTGCGGCATCAAGCAGAGGTTTATATTCGAATGCTTTATATAAACGTGTGCCCAGGTTGTCGCTTTTTAGCCACTTATTGTTCATTTCTTCCCAGGTTGGCAAAAAATAGGCAATATACCCTCTTCGGTTTCGGTTCATCCGCATTTCGCCAATTTCCATATTATCGTATTCGTCATTTGCCGTTTGTAGCATATAGTCGTAATAAAACGGGAACATACCTTCGGCCTTGAATAAATGGACTTTTACCTGCTGACTTATGTCAGGAATGGGACTTTCTTCCTGTACCCTAAGTGCTGCCATGTTTTTCATTACAAATTTCATGGTACGGCCATTGATAAAATAAACAGTTGTGGCTGCTGAAGGGGATTCGTAAAGCACATCGTTCAAATCGAATAGCTCGCGATGCGCTTTTTTCAATTTTGTATCATACAACCATTGAATTTTATTGGCAATCCCTTTCTGATCCTGAATATCGAGAGGTTTTCCCTTTTGATACGTAACCAGATAATTAAACTTAAAAGGAACGCTTATCCTATATTCGCTCCAAACAACCGGTATCGAATTTTGAAAATACCAGTCACGAAGCTTTACACAATCAAGAGAAACAATGGTGTACGTATATTCAATTACAGATCCCACTTTTACATCGGGCAATGAAAATACTTTGCAATGATTTCTTTTATCCATTTCTAGATCCCGTATGCTGGAACTTTTAAGTTTTGTTTTTACTATTTCGCCCTTTTCATTGATATTAAATGTTTGAGCTTTCAGTCCCTGAATTTTTTCATATTGGTTTAGGAACCGGAAAGGAATTTCGACGTTGGCATACTTAAGACCTTTATCGGATAGGATTTTTATGCGAACATGCCTAAGATATTCCGTTCGTGGTCCAACCCTAACGGTTCCATAGTCGCATAGAATCACAGCCGGAGCTGATGGATCGGCAAGGTAGGATTTCATGTCCAAATCTTCTTTTAAGATTTTCCCGTATTTTATAGGAACTTTACTGGTATAGCCAAAAGTATTTGTTACCAGTATAAGCAGCAGCAAGGTTACAGATGATCGAATTATTGATTTCATGGCCGAAGTATTTAGTAAGTAGACGGATTAATGAGGCAAAAACAATGCCAAAACAATCTTATACAGCCAAATCATTAAGAATTACAGATAGCTTACGTGTGAGTTCGAACCGGGAATAGGCATTGATATTATCCGGATTAACTTCTAATTTTTGTTCAAGATAGCGTGTGTAAAAGGAGCGTATAACTTGTTTAAGTGTTTCGACATCATTAAAACCAACAATCTCACCTGCTTTAGAAGCTGATAGAATGGAGGCTACATCCCCTTTTG
>Ga0316608_1000203_pt1 | contig 31418 bp, 36 predicted proteins | sample MIS2016152B_MG_FD_207673 | JGI IMG/M metagenome (GOLD analysis project Ga0316608, IMG submission 207673) | Microbial mat bacterial communities from Middle Island sinkhole, Lake Huron, Michigan, United States - MIS.2016.152B | ecosystem: Environmental > Aquatic > Freshwater > Lake > Sediment... | reverse complement strand
TGTAAATTTTTTAAAAGAAATTTCGAGGTTTAAAAAGTCTGCTGAATTTAATTCAGAAGATTTTATTTGTGCAGATAAATATATGTATAATAATGGTATAAATATAGTTGGTGATATTTCGAATTTTGCATTAACATCAGAAGTAAAATCTAAAAGTAAAATAACCTATCATACTTTTGTCGAACTTATTGGTTTATCTGATAGTAATTCTGTTGATGTTTTTGAAAAAGGAACAAAAATTTATAATCAGTTTTCGGGAAAAAAATCAATTGTTCCACATGCTCCTTATACAATTTCGCGAAAACTTTTTAATTTGATTTCTGATTTTGCAATAAAAAACTATAATGTAATTTCAATTCATAATCAAGAAAGTGCTTCAGAAAATGAGATGTTCATTAATGGATTCGGAGATATGTTCGATTTTGTTAATTTCTTTGAAAATAATTTTAACGAATATCTGCCAACATCAAAAACATCACTTCAAAGTTACTTAACTTTATTAAATAAGGATATAAATATTTTATTGGTTCATAATATTTTTACTGAAGAAAATGATATTGATTTTGCAAATAAATATTCAGAAAATATTTACTGGTGCTTTTGCCCATTATCAAATTTATATATCGAAAATAAATTACCTCAAGTAGATTTATTTTACAAAAAAAATCAGAAAATTGTTTTGGGTACCGATAGTTTATCATCAAATCAGTCGCTTGACATTCTCGAAGAAATGAAAGTAATTCAAGATAATTTTACAAATATTCCTTTTTCCGAAATTTTAAAATGGGCAACAATAAATGGAGCAAGAGCTTTAAAACTAGATGATAATTTTGGTTCTCTAGAAATTGGAAAAACGCCAGGAATAGTATTAATCGAAAATTTTGATTTTGATAATCAAAAACTGAAAACAAAAAGTAAAATCAAAAGATTAGGGTGATTAAACTAAAATAAATTAACGTCTGATTTCCAATAATAGCTTGATAATTTATTATTTTAACCAAAAACTTGCAATTTATACTAATTTGTGAATTTGAAAAAGTGTAAATTTGAAAATAGTTTATTGATTTAGTAAAGTCAACAAACTTCATAACAATATATCGAAAATTATATTTTATCAAATCAAAGAAATATTTTTGATAAATAAAAATCAACTTTACATTTGAACAAAATAAAATGTATCAATTAACATAACTAGTGTTAAGTACAATTGACATGGGAAGTATTTGAATAATAATAATTTGATGGGGTGGGGAAATACCTGTACGAATAAATCAAAAGCTAATATTTTTAAAAATTAAAACTAAAAAAATTATGAATAAATTTTTAATGTTTGCATTATTTGTGCTATTAACAAATATTGCATTTTCACAAGTTGAAAAAAAAGCAAATCAATTTGATGGATATATTATTAAAAACGATAGCACTAAAATTGAAGGTGTTATTGAAATTAATGGTTCAGAAACATATCCATGGTTGAATCAAAACAGTGTAAAATATATTCCAAAAGAAGCTTTTTTGAATAAGAAAGTAAAAAGCAAAGACAAAACCAAATATGATCCAAAAGATTTATTAGAGTATTGTGCTGGAAATAGAGAATTTGAAACAAAAAAATATGCAAATTTACTCGAGGGTGGTGCAGCAGTTCTTCCACAAAGATACTTTATGGAAAGATTGGTAAACGGAACAATTAGTGTATACGTTTATTACGAATCACCTCCAGATGTACAAGTTGGTACTCCAGAAGAAATTGAAGCAGAATATAATAGATGTAGAATTAAAGATATTCTTATTCAAAAAGGTGAAGAAAAACTTAAAAATTTAGCTTTTGTTGATATTATGGAATATATTTCTGACTGCCCCGAAGTAAAAGAAAAATATGTAAATGGAGACTATGGTATAATTCCTAAAAATGATGGAACAAAAGAGGGACTTGGTAAAGTATTTGCATCGCTTGGTGACGATGTTCAAAAAATTATTGTTCCACTTACAACCGATTATAATAAATATATGAAATCTAAATAAATTCATATAGTATTCCCCACTTCATCATATATATAACTAAAATTATTTGTAATTATTTAGGTTGAATAAAAATCACGTAAGGGATTGAATTTTAATAACCGTAGGTAAAACCTGCGGAAAAATGAAATCTTAGAACACAAGAACATTGAAAGAGTTCAATATAATTACTTTGTTAATATTCAAGCCTTTCAGACTTGTTTTCAATGTAATCAAATTTACCATAGGTTGCACCTTTGTCTATTAATATTAAAGCCTTTCAGGCTTATATTCAATTTATTAAAATAATAAAATTCGACCTAAATAAATACAATTATTTTAATTCAAAAAAAATCTATTAAATAGTACTTTTTGTTATTCAGTTATTAAAGCCACTTTTAGTAAAAGAGTGCTAATATATTTTTGAATTAAAAACCTTGAATAAATATTCAGTTTAACTATTGTTACTTTTTTTACTGATTTTGTCACATAATTTGGAGTTTTGTATATTTAGAAATATCTTTGCAAAAAATTAAATTATGAAACTTCGTAAAATACCATTTATTTTCAAAGATTTTCTTTAAAGTCTGTTCCTAAATTTCCATCAAAGGTATTTTATTTAATCAATTTATTTTTCACTTAATATTTATTTTAAATGAGTAACGATTTAATTTTTATAAAACTCGAAGGTGTAAAAAGCAGATTCGAAGAAGTTGGCAAACTAATTAATGAGCCAGAAATCATTAATGACATGAAACGATACGTAAAATTAAACAAAGAATACAAAGACCTTCAGCCAATTATTGAAGCTTACAACCGATATAACAATATTACTGCAAATGTAAAATCATCACGTCAGATTCTTAACGAAGAAAAAGACGAAGAACTTAGAGAAATGGCTAAAAGCGAAATTGATACTTTAAGTCAGGAACGCGATATACTGGAAGAAGAAATAAAAATTCTGCTTTTACCTAAAGACCCCGAAGATGATAAAAATGCTATTCTCGAAATCAGAGCAGGTACAGGAGGCGACGAGGCAAGTATATTTGCAGGAGACCTTTTTAGAATGTACACCAAATTCTTTGAAACCAAGAAATGGAAATCAGAACTTGTCAGAATTTCCGAAGGTGCCGTTGGCGGATATAAAGAAATTGTTTTAAACGTTAAAGGTGAAGGCGTTTATGGTATTATGAAATACGAATCGGGAGTTCACCGAGTACAACGTGTTCCTCAAACCGAAACTCAGGGACGAGTTCATACTTCTGCTGCAACGGTTGCTGTATTACCTGAGGCTGATGATTTTGATATTGAAATTAAAGCTGATGATGTACGTAAAGATACATACTGCTCATCAGGACCCGGTGGACAATCCGTAAATACAACTTATTCGGCAATTAGATTAACTCATATTCCAACAGGATTGGTGGTTACCTGTCAAGATGAAAAATCGCAGATTAAAAATCTTGAAAAAGCTATGAAAGAACTTAAAACAAGATTATATAACCTCGAATATCAAAAATATCTCGATAAGATTTCATCAAAACGAAAAACAATGGTTTCGACTGGCGACAGATCTGCAAAAATCAGAACTTACAACTATCCGCAAGGACGACTAACTGACCATAGAATAAATCTTACACAATATAACCTGCCAAATGTTATGAACGGAGAAATTGGCGAGGTTATTGAGAAGTTACAAATTGCCGAAAATGCTGAACGGTTAAAAGAAGATACTACAGATTAATTTCATATTTAATGCTTTTAAAATGAATTCAAAAGAACTTAAAAATCTGATAAAAGAAAAAAGGACTTTACTTTGTGTAGGGCTTGATACAGATATAAATCTAATTCCAGAACACTTAAAAAAAGAGGAAAATCCGATTTTCGAATTTAATAAGCAAATTATTGATGCAACACACCAGTATGCAATTGCTTTTAAAGCAAATACTGCTTTTTACGAAGCCTGCGGCGTTAAAGGGTGGGAAGCTTTGGAAAAAACATCAAAATACATAAAACAAAACTATCCAGATATTTTAACTATTGCTGATGCGAAACGTGGAGATATTGGTAACACATCAAAAATGTATGCAAAAGCTTTTTTTGATGACATGAATTTTGATGCTATCACAATTACGCCATACATGGGAAAAGATACTGCCGAACCTTTTTTAGAATATAAAGATAAGTGGGTAATATTATTAGCATTGTCCTCAAACCCAAGTGCATTTGATTTACAATTAATTCAGGAAACCGGCAGCAGGGAGTATGTTTTTGAAAAAGTTATTAAATACGGTCAATGGTGGGGAACCGAAGATAATATTATGTATGTTGTTGGGGCTATGATGGCTTATAAACTTCAGCAAATAAGGCATATTGTACCAGACCACTTTTTACTCGTTCCTGGTATAGGTTCGCAAGGTGGCAATTTAAAAGATGTTTGCGATTTTGGTTTAAATAAAAACTATGGACTTATTATTAACGCTTCTAGGTCTATTATTTATGCCGATAACACAGAGAATTTTGCACAAAGAGCAAGAGAAGAGGCAGAGAAATTGCAGCAACAAATGGACGTTATTTTAACTGAGTTTGAGGTTGAACAAAAACGAAAATTCAAATAATTTTTTTAGAATATAAATATCTCAAATTTAGACTTTGTTTATAATTTATAGATAAGAAAATTATAATCTTATTTTAAACATTAGTAAAAAAATACGAAGTAAACTTATTTAACCTTATTTCCTTTTTTAATACATAATTAATAAGGTAAATAAGGTTTAATTATTTCATTACAAATAAATAAGACAGTTTCAAAAAATATGGTTTTAAAATATTTAATGTTTTAATCATATTTTAAATATGTTCTTACTAACTTAAATTATGAAATTTTTATCAGTTTCTAATTAAACAAAAACTTCATCTTCTTTATTTATCTGATTTTTTCTATTGTGGACTAATTTATAACTAGTGTAATGTAAAACATTAAATGACGCATAAATTTCAGGTGAAAACATCTGAAATGTGTTGTGAATGATGCACTTGTCAGGTGTTTTCACTTGACAACTTTAGCTTGACATAACACTAGCTTTTATTTTAATTTTGGTATCAAACGGTATCATTTCGGTATCAAAACTAACTATATTTATCGAATAAAAAAACTGTCATTAACTGGGGTTTAAATAAAAAAGCCCTAACTAATAGGGCTTTTTAATGAATTAACCTGTTTTATCAGGCATTCTGTGTAGCGGGGACAAGACTCGAACTTGCGACCTTTGGGTTATGAGCCCAACGAGCTACCACTGCTCCACCCCGCACTATATTTTAATAAATAACTTATTTCGTATTTAGGTTTGCAAAGGTAATGCTTTATTTCTTAAAAACAAATTTTTTCCTACAAATTTTCCCCAACAAATATAATATAAAATAAATATTCATATTTACCAAGCTCTATATGTTTAAAATTAAAGTGTATATAAAAATATCTTATCAATAATTTAAAAAAAAAATAAAATGAAATTTGAAAAAAATATAAAAAACGTATATTTGCAGAAATAAAAAGTTTCAAAAGTATTAATTTATTGAAACTTGTTATTACATAGTTAATGTAAACTAAAAGAAAGCATTAAAGTAATTTTTTTACAGATAATTGAACAAAAATGCAAACTAATATTGTGGGAGAAAAAAAATGGTTTGCAGTTTATACAAAACCAAAATTTGAAAAAAAAGTTTCTTTACAGTTAAAAGAAAAAAAAATTGAATTTTTTCTACCGCTACAAAAGGTTCTCTCACAGTGGAAAGACCGAAAAAAATGGGTGGAAAAAGTTCTTTTTAGTTCTTATATATTTGTAAATATTGATACTACAGACTATTTAAATGTTCTGAAAACAAACGGTGTACTAAAATTTGTAAATATTGAAAAAAAAGCATGCGTAATTCCTGATATTCAAATTGATTTAATAAAAAGACTTATTGACAATAATTTTGAAATAATAACTGAAACTTATGAATTTAACATTGGCGAAAAAGTAGAAATTTCAGGAGGCGAACTTAAAGGAATCCAAGGTAAACTTTTGGAATATAAAGGAAAAAAAAGAGTTGTAATATCGGTTGACATTATAAAAAGCTGTTTGTTAATCGAAATTGAAAATAAATATCTTAAACCAATTTAGTTTGGTTGTATGTTAATATTAAAAAACGAAATCCGATTTAATATTTTAATTAACTCGGTAAAATTAAACGATTTAGAAAAATTTATAAATTTGTTACTGTAAGTAACAGTGCGGTAGCTGTATAACCAACAAAACAACTAAATGGAAAAAGTTATAATTTACGAACCTAATCAGCGTCTTAAAATTGGTTGGGTAAAAACGTGGATAATTTTGATAAAGAATATAATAAATTCATGGGATTTGATTTGGCAACTTTTCCGAAGAGATTTTTTTATGTCTTACAAAAAATCCTTCATAGGAATGGGCTGGATTTTCATCAGTCCTATTATTGGAATAATTTCGTGGGTTTTTTATAATGCAACCGGAATTTTAACCCCTGGTGATGTTGGAATTCCTTACCCTGCTTATGTACTTTTAAGTTCATCTATATTTGGCCTTTGGGGCAGTTTTCAGGGAGCTGCAGCCGGAACCTTGGGAGCAGGAGCAGGTTTTATAAATCAAGTAAATTATCCACATGATGCACTGTTAGCAAAACAAATAATGTTACAACTTGCCAACTTTGTTATTTCATTTGTTTTAAACATAGTTGTCTTACTGGCTTTTGGTGTTACTCCAAGTTGGATGATAATTCTGTTTCCGATATTAATTTTGCCAATGATGTTTCTGGGAATGGCAATCGGGCTAATAATAAGTATTATTTCGGTTGTAAACCCTGATATTAACAGAATGATAAACTTTGCTTTAGGGTTAGTAATGTATGTTACACCTGTTATTTATTCATCAAATGTTAAAAATGAAACTTTACGCGAAATAATTAAGTATAATCCTCTGACTTACCTCATCGGAGCACCTCGCGATGCAATAATTTACGGTAAAATTGATAATTTAAATTTATTTCTGATTTTTTCAGCATGCAGTCTATTTTTATTTTTATTTTGCTGGCGGATGTTTTATGTTACCGAGCAAAAAGTAATTGAAAAAATGATATAATGAGCGATTTAAAACAAAATTTAAATCCTGTATATTTCTGGGATGTTGATTTTTCTAAACTTGAATTAGGTAAAAACAAACGACTTATAATTGAACGAATAATTAATTTTGGAAATTTAAAAGATTTGAAATATATAATAGATAATTACGGGAAAAATGAAATTATTTCAACACTTTGTAATTTGAATTACCTCGACAACAGAACACTCAATTTTTATTCAATCTATTTTAAAATTCCTAAGAAAAAATTTAAATGTTATACAAAGAAACAGTTGACAACTCAACATTGGAATTAATAAAAAAATTGCAAACTAAAGAATATTTGCAAAATTTTTATTTAGTTGGAGGAACTGCTTTATCGTTGCAATTAGGTCACAGAAAATCAATTGATATAGATTTGTTTTCTAATTTTAATTTTGATACACAACAGCTGTTGGAACAGATTTCTTATGAATTCCAATTCAAACTTTTTTTTTCTACAGCCAATACTCTTAAAGGTAGCATTAATAATATTCAAATTGATATTTTAGCACACAGATATTCTTATGTTGGAGAACCTTTAATTGCTGATAGTATTTTTATGCTTTCGCTTAAAGATATTTCTGCCATGAAATTAAATGCAATCTCAACAAATGGACAACGAGTAAAAGATTTTATTGACATTTACTACTTATTACAAAAATACAAACTTAAAGATCTTTTAGAATTTTATAAGCTCAAATACAACCAAGAAAATGAAATTAATGTTTTAAAAAGTCTGGCATACTTTGATGATGTAGATTTATCGGATTGGCCATTAATGTTAAAAGAACCCGATTTAAAATGGGTTACAATAAAGAAAAAGATAATTAAAGAGATAGAAAAATATTTAAACTCTTAATTAATAATCTATGAAAAAATATTTCATGTCTTCCAATGAAATAACTTGACAATAAAAAGTCAAGAAAATACAAATCTATGACTACAAAAATAAAAACAATATGTTTGATACCAAATTTATAATTTTCAAATATATAAACAATATGTTTGATATCGAAGCTATAGTTTACAAAAATAAAAAAAGCAAGTACGATATTGAAACTATAGTTTTCAAAAATAATAATAGCATGTTTGATATTGAAACTATAGTTTTAAAAAATAAAAATAGTATGTTAGATATTAAAGCTATTATTTTCAAAAACTAAAATACATGTGATGGAAAAAAATATGTAATGTTGTATAATGCATATTACTGATAATAAAAATAGGCTAATCCCTAATATTGTGCTTTTTTTTATGATAATACTGATGATTAACAAAAAAAAGTCTAGGTCTTCGCTCTGCGAACTTGCTTAAATTGAAACAATTAAGTAAAACAACCAAAAAAGCTCTTTGAATGTACAATGTAATTATATTAACATTTATTTTTCAATTAATGCAAGATTTACTCCCAATAGGTCGTGAAAAAGTTCATGGAAATTACTTTTAGTAACTTTTAAGTTATCACAGTATTTGGATTAGCTTTTTAATAATTTATAACTCACAATTACCTTAAATGTCAGACACACTAATAAAAGTAGAAGGACTATACAAAAAGTTTACAAAATCACTAAAACGCAGCATGATGTATGGCACAGCAGATGCGTTTAAGGGAATGAGTGGCTTACCAACAGTAAACGAAGAACTACGCGAAAAGATTTAATAAATTAATTAAAAATCAGTATATTAGATTAACAAAATTTTGGTTCAAAATAATTTTTATGAAATGACAAACCCTAATTACACATCAATAATACCATATAAAATTAGTGAAATTACATCATTAATAATTGAAAACAAGAAAATAAAATTTGAGGATGCCATAAATTATCTTTATTTATCAAAATTATACGATTTTTTGAGTGATGAAAAAACAAAACTTTGGCACTTGAGTTCTTATAAATTATTTGAATTATTGGAAAAAGAAAAACAAAGCAACAATTTTGATTTTCCTGATTTTGTGTAAATATGACAACACTCAGAAAAATCGGAATCGTCATTGCGAACGATAATGAAGCAATCTCTGACTGTTAATATACAATAGATTGCTTCGGTGGAAAACCTCGCAATGACGTGCAATTATTCTTTTAGAAATAGATTAAAATATGAATAAATTAAATTCAATACAGACTTTTATTATTTTTTGCATGGAAGCATACAAAAATGAAAAAAGCATTTCAGGTTCTGAACTTTTATTGGAGTTTAATAAATATAATGTTTTTAAATTTTTAGAAGACGGTTATGAGATTCTTCATACACAGAGTATAAATTATATAATTGAGGAAATATCTGATTATAATAAACAAAGAAAATGAAATTATTTCACGGTGGAACACAAATAATTGAAAAACCTGTAATGCTTGAATCACAAAGACTATTGGACTTTGGTAAAGGATTTTATACAACTACAAACCAAAACCAGGCAGAACGATGGGCTTCAATAAAAAAGAGAAGATTTGAGAAAAATTCAAAAGCAATTATTACAATATATCAAATTTCAAAAGAATTATTTGCAAATCAAAATTATAAAATAAAAGAGTTTACTAAAGCAGATAAACAATGGCTTGATTTTATAATAGCCAATCGTAACGGTGAAATTTCTCATAATTATGATATTGTTATAGGACCGGTTGCAAATGACACCTTATATGCAACTATCACATTATACGAATCGGGAATATTGAATAAAGAAGAAACTATTAAAAGATTAAAAGTTCATAAATTATTCGACCAGATTTCGTTTCACAATAATGAAGTTTTGAAAGAGTTAGTTTTTTTTGATAGTTATGAAACAAATGAGTAAATATTTTGGTAATAAAATTCTAAATATGTTAAACCTAATTTGATAAATTAATCGTAACTTTAGATTGAATATAAAAAATAAAATTGTGATACAAACAATTGATATAAACTTATTAAAAGAAAATCCTCAACTTTTCTTTTCTCAGTTGCCCGAAAAAGCGGAAACTGAAATATTAGAATTTTTACGATTTGTAATTTTTAAATATCAAAATATTGAGCAGAAAGACGAGGAAAATAATGATATAATTTCGGATATATTACCAAAAAAAGTTAAAGAATTTACTCCACTAAATAGAGATGAAATTTATGCAAGCTAACATTTTGGGATAGTTTAATTATTGCTTCTGCCTTACAAAACAACTGTTCAATTCTTTATACCGAAGATATGCAACATAAGCAAATTATAGAAAATACATTAGAAATTATAAATCCTTTTTAATAAGCAAATGTCAGATACACTAATAATAGTAGAAGGTCTATACAAAAAGTTTACAAAATCACTTAAACGCAGTATGATGTACGGCACAGCAGATGCGTTTAAAGGAATGATTGGTTTGCCAATAGTAAACGAAGAACTACGAAAAAACGAATATTTATTCATTTAACAAACAATGCTTAATAACAAAAAAATACTAATTACAGGTGGAACAGGTTCTTTTGGTAAAAAATTCACCGAAATAATTTTAAATAAATATCCCGATTTAAAAAGACTTGTAATATTTTCGAGAGACGAACTTAAACAGTTTGACATGTCTCAGATATATTCTCCCGAAAAATATCCAAGTATTCGGTATTTTTTAGGAGATGTTAGAGATTATGCCAGATTTAAAAGAGCTTGCGAAGGAATTGATGTAATAATACATGCAGCTGCTTTAAAACAAGTTCCTGCTGCAGAATACAATCCTGATGAGTTTGTAAAAACTAATATAAATGGAGCACAAAATGTTATTGATGCAGCTTTAGCAACTGATGTAAAAATTGTTATAGCTCTTTCTTCTGACAAAGCTGCTGCACCTGTTAATTTGTACGGAGCAACAAAGTTAGTTTCAGATAAATTATTTATTGCAGCAAATAATATAAAAGGAACTCGAGATTTACGATTTTCAGTTGTTCGTTATGGAAATGTTATGGGTTCAAGAGGTTCAGTAATTCCTTTTTTTATAAATAAAGCTAAAGAAGGAATTTTACCAATTACACATAAGGAAATGACTCGTTTTAATATTTCGCTTGAGGACGGTGTTGAAATGGTTTTATGGGCAATTGAAAATGCAATTGGTGGTGAAATATTTGTCCCAAAAATTCCTTCATATAAAATTGAAACGGTAGCAAAAGCAATAGCTCCTAATGCTATACTTAAAGATATAGGAATTAGACCTGGAGAAAAAATACATGAAGAAATGATTACTTTAAGTGATTCAATTAATACCATTGATATTGGAAAATATTTTGTAATTTTGCCTGCAACCGGTTCTAAAGATGAGTATATTAAACATTTTAATGGAAAAGAAGTTACAAATGGTTTTAGTTATAATTCGGGAGAAAATACAGAATGGCTTTCAGTTGAACAAATGCGTGAATTAATAAAACAATATGTTGATACAAATTTTAAACCTTTATGAAAAGTAAATGTTTAGCAATAATAACTGCACGAGGAGGAAGTAAAAGAATACCAAGAAAAAACATAAAATATTTTCTTGGAAAACCTATAATTGCATATTCCATTGAAGCCTCAATAAAATCAAATTTATTTGATGAAGTAATGGTTTCAACTGATGATAATGAAATTGAAGAAATAAGTTTTAAGAAGTAAAACAACTCAGATGATTATGTTTTAACAACATATTTATTAATATAAATCATGAAAAAACAATGAATTAAAGTTTGCTAGTTTATCATAACATAAGTTGATTATTAGTAAAATCTTATAATTAAAAATATTTACGCTTAATGAAATAATTTAATGAACAACAAAAATTCTGGGCGAAAGAATATGCCCAAGAATACATTCAAAAAAACCAAGCATTTAATAAACAACTTGGTAGGGAAGCATGGGAACAAATGCTAAGAAAAACTGAAGGAATTACAAGTATTTTGGAATGCGGTTGTAATATTGGAAGAAATATTATGCTTCTTGATATGATATTGTCTAAAGCTTCAAAATCAATAATTGAGATAAATAATCAAGCTTTTAACTATGTAAGTAAAAATTACAATATTAATTTAAGTTATAATGGTTCAATTATTGAATCTAACTTTAATAATGATTCTTTTGATTTAACTTTTACATGTGGTGTTCTGATTCATATACATCCTGATGAATTATTAATTAATATGAAAAAACTATATGATTACTCCAAAAAATATATTTTAATTGCAGAGTATTTTAATAGAACTCCTGTAATGATTGAATACCAAGGGCATAAAAATAAACTTTTTAAAAGAGATTTTGGAAAGTTTTTTATTGATAATTATAATGTAAAATTGGTTGATTATGGTTTTCTGTGGGGATACCTCTATGATAGTGCAGGTTTTGATGATGTTACTTGGTGGGTCTTTGAAAAAAAATAAGTCAAAATAATATATTTATTATGAATAATATAGCAATTATTCCAGCAAGAGGTCGTAGTAAAAGAATTCCAAGAAAAAACATCAAAAATTTTCTTGGAAAACCAATAATTGCCTATTCAATAGAAGCCACATTAAATTCTAATTTATTTACTGAAATAATGGTTTCAACAGATGATGAAGAAATTGCTGAAATTGCTTTAAAATATGGTGCAAAAGTTCCATTTTTAAGAAGTAAACAAAATTCAGATGATTATGCTGGAACATCAGTTGTTTTATTAGAAGTCCTAAATAATTATATAGAAAAAAATATTAATTTTGATTTAGCATGTTGTATTTATCCAACTGCACCATTATTAAAACAAGCAAATATAATAAAAGCACACAATTTACTGATAAATGAAAAATTTGACTCTGTTTTCCCTGTCGTAAAATTCAGTTATCCAATTTTTAGAGCTTTAAAGATTGAAAATAACAAAGTGAAAATGATTTGGGAAGAAAATTTAACTAAACGTTCTCAAGATTTACCAGATGCTTTTCATGATTCCGGTCAATTTTATTGGTTTAAAGTTAATGAATTTTTGAATTCTAAAAAACTTTTTACAGAAAATATAGGTGCAATTGTACTTGATGAAAATGAAGTTCAGGATATAGATAATGAAACAGATTGGAAACTTGCAGAAATGAAATATAAACTTTTGAATGAAATCTAAAAAAAACATTAAAAACAATTTTATATACAATGAAATTATTATTTGTGTAAAAAAAATATGATTTTATTAAGGGCATAAATTGAAAACTAGGCATTATATACTTATAATTTAAGATATTATAAAAAAACTTTAACACTTAAATATAAAAAAAATGAAATATTGCAAAAAATGTTTACAACCTGATACCAGACCTCATATTAAGTTAACAGACGATGGTATCTGTTATGCATGCGCATATCAAGAAGATATTAACAGTCAAATTGATTGGAATGAAAGAAAAAAACAGTTACATGAAATTGCTTCTTTGGCAAAAAAACAAGCAAAAGTAAATGGTACACATGATTGTATAATTGGTGTTAGTGGAGGTAAAGATAGTACTTTCCAAGCATTGTATGCAAAAGAGGAACTTGGTTTAAACTGTCTTCTTGTAAATTTAGCACCGGACGGTATTACAAAATGGGGAGAACGAAATATTGAAAACTTAATTCAAAATGGATTTGATACCATAATGTTGAGACCAAATCCTAAAATTTGGAAAAAACTAATAAAATTTGCGTTTTATAAATACGGAAATCCTGTTAAACCTACTGAATACCCTCTCTGGGCTTCATCTTATATAACAGCTTTAAATAACAAAATACCTTTAATAATTCAAGGAGAAAATGCAGGGCTTACTTTAGGTGTTGTAAAAGGTGTTGGAACTAGCGATAATGCTCTTGATGTTAATTTACTTGATACAATGTCCGGAGGTAATGCAAGTGATTGGCTAATTGATGAAATAAAACTTAATGAGCTATTGTGGTATCAATTTCCTGATAAAAACAAAATTAAAGAAGCAAACATACGTGCTATTTGGCTAAATTATTATGTAAAAGAATGGTCTTATAGTAATAATACTGATTTTTCTTTAAAACATGGTTTTAAAGGTAGAGAGAATCACGACCCTCTATTAACAGGTAGAATTAGTCCTAATTGTTCAATAGATGCAGAATCACATCAAATAGTAAATCAGATGATTAAATATTATAAATTTGGTTTTGGTTTTGTCACAGATGAAGTAGGTTATTATATCCGAGAAGGTAAAATGACTAGAGAAGAAGCTATTATTTTAGTTCAAAAATACGATGGTAAATGTGGTGATATATACTTAAATGATTTTTGTAATTATATCGAAATATCAATCGAAGAATTTTGGAGAGTTATTGAAAATTTCATTAACAAAAATTTATTTTACAAAAATGAATTAGGAAAATGGATACCTAAATTTAATGTAGGTGAAGATTTTTTAATTTAAAAATATTTTTTTGCTACAAATTTAAGAACTAAATAAATTTAAATGAACCGAAAAATTTATTTTCGTACTGATGGAAATAATAAAATTGGACATGGACATGTTATTCGTTGTACAGCTTTGGTAGATATGTTACGAAATGATTTTAATTGTACTTTTTTAATATATAAACCTTCTGAATTTTTAATTACTGAAATACAAAATGCAGGAGCAGATTATATAGAAATTACTGAAACACAAGACTATATTTCAGAAGCAAAAGAAATTGCAGCAAAATATATAAAAGGTACAGATATAGTTGTTTTAGACGGTTACAATTTTGAAACAGAATATCAAAAAATAATTAAAAATACAGGTTGTAAATTGGTATGTATTGACGATATTCATCAATATCATTTTGTAGCAGATGCAGTAATAAATCATGGAGGCGAAAATTGTGAAAATAAATATTCAATCACTGAAAACACAAAACTCTTTTTAGGTTTTGATTATTTAATGGTAAGAAAACAATTTTATGAAAATAGACTTCAAAAACAATTTGAAGGAAAGATTAAAAGTGTTTTATTATCTTTTGGAGGAAGTCAAACTTACGATTTACAAGAAAAATTTGTAAAAGCAGTATTAAAATTACATGAAATTGAAATAATTAATTTAATAACAAGTTCGAAATCAAAAATATCCCATATTTTACAAAATGATAGATTAAATATTTATGAAAATTTAAAAGTTGAAGAACTAATTCAAATAGCAAATGATAGTGATATTATAATTTGTGCAGCAAGTACCTTTGCATTAGAAATGTGTATATTGAATAAACCTATGATTTGTGGTTATTTTGTTGAAAATCAAAATAATATTTACAATTGTTTACTTAGAAACAATATGATTATAGGAATAGGGAATATAAATTCAATCTGTGAAAATCTAATAATTGAAAATTTCAAATTTATACTCAAAAATGATTATTTTACTAATTTATATATAAATTATCAAAAACTATTTACTAATAAAAATTCTACAGCAAACATTATAAAAATATTTAAAACAATTTGTACATGTTAACATTTAGATTTGCAAAACAAGAAGATTATTATCTATATTTTAGTTGGGCAAATGACGATTTAGTCAGACAACAATCTTTTAATAAAGAACCGATTAAACTTAAAGAACATGAATTATGGTTTAAGAATAAAATATCATCAAAAAATACATTTCTATATTTATTTTTATTTAATGAAATACCAATAGGACAAGTTAGAATTGAAAAAGATGTTAATAATACGACTTCTACTATCGGAATTTCAATAGCAAAAGAATTCAGAGGTAAATCTTTCGGAGTTCAAATGTTAAATATTGCTGTAAATAATTTTTTTGAAAATAACCCCACTTTTGTAATTTATGCATATATTAAAATTGATAATATATCATCAATTAAAACATTTAAATCTGCATGTTTTATCAATCAAATAGTAGTTGATATTAACTTAGATAAAGCAATTAGATTAGAAAAAATGAATTAAAAATTAAATTATGTTTGTAAAAACTAAAAATCAAACATTTATAATCGCAGAACTGTCAGCCAATCACAATCACGACATTGAAATTGCAAAAAAAACAATAAGAGCGATTCACGAAAGCGGGGCAGATGCTGTTAAAATTCAAACATATACGGCTGATACAATAACAATTGATTGTAATAATAAATATTTTCAAATTGAAGGAACAATTTGGGATGGTAGAAATCTTTATGATTTATACAAAGAAGCATACACACCTTGGGAATGGCACGAAGAATTAAGAGATTATGCAAAATCTTTAGGTTTGATTTTTTTCTCTACGCCATTTGATTTTTCAGCAGTTGATTATCTCGAAAAAATGAATGTTCCGATATATAAAATTGCAAGTTTTGAGATAACCGATATACCTTTAATAGAATACACTGCAAAAAAAGGTAAACCAATGATTATTTCTACAGGTATTGCAACAATTTCGGATATTCAAGATGCAGTTGATATTTGTAGAAAAGTTGGAAATAATGATATAACATTATTGAAGTGCACATCAAGTTATCCTGCACCAATAGATGAGGCGAATCTTCTTTCTATGGTAAATATGAAAGAAACTTTTGGTGTAAATGTTGGACTTTCAGATCATACTTTAGGAAATGATGTAGCAATTGCCGCTGTTGCATTAGGAGCAGAAGTTATAGAAAAGCATTTTATTTTAGATAGATATTTGGGCGGACAGGATGCTTCATTTTCTATTGAACCTGCTGAATTTAAATCTATGGTAAATTCAATACGAAATGTAGAAAAAGCGTTAGGAAAAGTAAACTATCAGATTACAGAAAAAGTTGAAAAAAGCAGAATTTTCTCACGTTCGCTTTTTGTTGTAGAAAATATTAAAAAAGGAGAATTGTTTACAGAAAAAAATGTTCGCTCAATAAGACCGGGTTATGGATTGTCTCCTAAGTTTTATAATCAAATTCTTGGTAAAAAAGTAAAAACAGATATTGAAAAAGGAACACCACTTTCGTGGGAATTAATTTAACAAAACAAATGTCAGAAACATTAATTAAAGTAGAAGGATTATATAAAAAATTTAGCAAATCGCTAAGACTTAGTATGTATTATGGAACCGTTGATGCTTTTCGAAGTATGGTAGGTTTACCGGTAAAAGACGAAGAAATCAGAAAATCTGAATTTTGGGCTTTACAAGATATAAACTTTGAATTGAAACGTGGCGAAACTCTTGGTTTAATTGGACAAAACGGTTGCGGAAAAACTACTTTATTACGTTTAATAAATGGTATATTTCCACCCGATAGAGGTAAGATTACAATTAATGGAAGAATAGGGGCTTTAATTGCTGTTGGTGCAGGTTTTCATCCACACATGAGCGGTAGAGAAAATGTTTTTATAAATGGTACCATACTTGGAATGTCAAAAAATGAAATAAAAAGGAAATTAGATTCTATAGTTGATTTTGCAGAAATTGGCGAATTTATTGACGCTCCGGTTGCAACATATTCAAGCGGTATGACTGTAAGATTGGGATTTGCTATTGCAATACATAGCGAACCGGATATTTTACTGTTAGATGAAATTTTAGCCGTAGGCGATTCGTCTTTTCAAGGAAAATGTTTTAATAAAATTTATGAGTTGCAAAATAGAGGAGTTGGTATCTTATTAGTGTCTCACAATGATCAAATTATATATGATAATTGTAATCAAGCAATGGTTTTAAATTATGGAAATTTAATTTATAAAGGAAACGTATCTGATGTTATGCTAAAATATGAAGAATTAATGAATAATAAAACATTAAAAAAGCAAGACATTAATTCAAATTTAACACAAAATGAAAATGAGAGTTTAATAAAATGGACTGTGCATTTAGAGAATATTGACAACAAATCAATTGATTCAATACAAACAAGAGATTCTTTTTTCATTATTGCTGAAATAAATTCAGATATAGATATGACCAAATTAAGGTGGGCTATAAGTCTTATGTCGCGTGAAAATATCCGTATTTTATACTTAGAGAGTAATTATAATATTCCATTTTTTTCAATTAAAAAAGGTTACAACAAGCTTAGAGTATTAGTTAAAAATTTAAATATTGCACCAGGTTTATATAGTTTCAACACAGGTTTAATGAATATTTCAAATGAAATTCCAATTTATTTAACACAACCTATGATATTTAAAGTTAATGGTAATAAAAAGAATAATGCTATATTTGATGTTGATACTGAGTGGTATGTCTAATTTTGTTATTTAAGAATTATTATGATATTATTGGAAATATTCATTTTTGAATAGTTAAAAAAAACCTTTTATTTTAATCATTTAATTAATTTTTGAATTTTTATGAAATCACCTTTTTGGGTAAATGAAGTATATAGCATTGGTCATTGGTTAAAAAAATATGCATTATATCCTACAAAACTACCATTATGCAATTATATTGATCATGGAATGCCTGATGATACGATACCAAAACATGAAATTGAGAACGAAGCACCGTTAATATTCAAATTTCCTCCTCGATTGGTTGAAGAATATAAAAAAGTTTCTAAAAAACCAGTTTATTGTTTGATGAACCCTACAATTTTTTATCGTTTAAAAAACAAAATAAAACAAAATCAAGAAGCAAAGGGCACACTTTTTTTTGTTGCTCATTCTACTCCTATTATTGATGATAATATAAACTGGGAACATTTTATTATTAATCTTAATAATATACCTGAACAATTTAAACCAATTGATATTTGTTTACACAATCATGATATTGTAAAAGGATTGGACAATATTTTTAAACTCAATAAATTTAAAGTTGTTTGCATTGGAAATCCAAATAATAAAGATTTTGTTAAAGATTTTTATTCAATTTTAAAGAATTACAAATTTACAATGTCTAATCTAATTGGTTCTTATACTTTTTATTCTGTTGAAATGAATATTCCATTCTCCTTATTTGGTGAAGAACCAAAATATTATAATAAAGGAGATGAAAATATTGAATTTGGCGATTATGATAGTTACAAAAGTCAACCGACTTATCAAAAAGCTTTTGCTTTATTTAATAATTTTTATAACAAAATTACAAACGAACAAAATGAATTTGTAAATTTTGAATTAGGAAAAACTCAAACAATAGGAAGAATAAAAGCGTGTTTATTATTGTATAAAGCATTAATAGTATATACAATTAAAAATAAAAAGCTTATTAATATATTTAATTAAAAAACAAAAAAAATGAAACTTTTTTCAAAAAATATACAAAGAAATGTTTTATCTGAATTCGAAAAACAATGGCAAATATTAAATAATATGCCAAGGTATATAAAATCTTCAACTAATATTTTAGGTAAAAACATTGATTTTGTTGATGCTTGTACTTTTATAGGTGGTTATAATGAGATATTTCGGGATGAAATATATAAATTTACTTGCACAAATGAAACGCCCAAAATTATTGATTGTGGTGCAAATATTGGCTTGAGTATTATATATTTTAAAAAATTATTTCCGCTGTCAGAAATAATTGGTATCGAAGCTGACCCAAATATATTTTCTGTATTAAAATCAAACATTAGTAGTTTTTCTTTGCAGAATATTGAATTAATAAATAAAGCTGTTTGGATAAACAATGATGAAATTCAATTTAGTCTTGAAGGCGGTTATTCGGGTAGAATTGCATTACATTCAGAAGAAAATAAAGTTAAAATACACAGTGTAAGACTTAAGGATTTTTTAAATTCACATATAGATTTTCTTAAAATTGATATTGAAGGGGCAGAAAATGATGTCATTTTTGATTGTGCAGAAAATTTAGGTAACATAGATAAACTTTTTTTAGAATATCATTCGCATATTGATGACAAACAAAGACTAGGTGATATTTTAAATTTACTTACTCAAAATAATTTCAAATATCAAATAACTAATGCTTTTTCTTCCTTACATCCATTTATCGAAATAGAAACAATGGTAGGCATGGATTTACAAGTAAATATTTTTGCTTATAAACGATAAAAAATTATATTAAAAATTGAATGTTTAAAAATTTAGTTTCAGTAGTTATTCCAATATATAAAGAAATCCCAAATGAACTCGAAATCATTTCATTAAAACAATGTTGCAAAGTATTGGGGCACTATCCAAATCGTTTAATTGCACCTTTCAAATTAAACACGGAGTATTACGAAAAGATTTGTTGCAATATTAAAGACTTAGTAGTTGAAAGATTTGATGATGCTTTTTTTGAAAATATTGTAGGCTACAACAAATTGATGTTATCTTCAACTTTTTATAAAAGATTTATAAAATTTAAATATATTCTTATTTATCAACTAGATGCTTTTGTTTTTAGAGATGATTTGAAATATTGGTGTAATTTAGGATATGATTATATTGGAGCACCATGGTTTGAGGAATGGCATAACTCAACATCATTAAGTAAAATAATTGGCGTAGGCAATGGAGGTTTTTCGTTAAGAAATGCACAAAGTATTCTGAACCATATAAAAATATTAAAAAAATTACAAGTTATATACAAATACGAAAAATATAATTGGAAAGGTTTACTTACAAGATTTTATAAAATAATTTACGATGTTATTTTTTATAAAAGTTACGAACTGCAATACAAATTAACCAACGGACAAGAAGATTACTTCTGGTGTCTTGATATGGAAAGTCTGTACAACGAATATTCTAATAATAAAAGTTTTGTAGCAAAGTTATTCAAAATAAAAAATACAGAAAAATTAAAAATAGCAGATGAAAATAATGCAATTAAGTTTTCTTTTGAATGTCAACCTTCACATTTGTATAAAAAAAATTCCAAAAAACTACCTTTTGGATGTCATGCCTGGCAAAAATACGAATACGAATTCTGGAAACCATTTATAGAAGCAGAAGGATATGAACTACCCTAAAATATCAATAGTAACCCCATCATTTAATCAAGCCGAATTTATTGAAGAAACAATTCTTTCAGTAATTAATCAAAATTATCCAAATTTGGAATATATTATTATTGATGGTGGAAGCACAGATGGTTCGGTTGAAATAATAAAAAAATATGAAAAATATTTAGCATACTGGTTAAGTGAACCAGATAATGGACATGGAGACGCACTGAATAAAGGATTTGCTAAAGCAACAGGCGAAATTATGGCATGGATAAACAGTGATGATAAATATTATCCTTGGACTTTTCAAACAGTTGCTGAAATTTTTAATACATTGAATGATGTTAATTGGATTGTTGGACATTATTCTTTTTGGAATGAACTTGGAAGACTCAAAGGAACTGCAAAATATAGAGTTAATATTTATGATCAAATTATAATTTATCATCACTATATCCAACAAGAATCTACATTCTGGAGAAGAAAATTATGGATAAAAACAGGTTCAAAAATAAATACTGACTATAAATTATTAGTTGATAGAGAATTATTTGCAAGATTTCTCTTAATAGAAAAGTTATGGCATGTTGAAACGGTTTTAAGTGGTTTTCGCTCCCATGAAAATAATAGAGGTAAACTTTTCGAAAATCAATTGTATATTGAATGCCAAAAGATTGCATTGTGGCTCAAAAAAGAACTAACATTAAATCAGAAAAAAAATCTTGATGAAATAAACAACTATCGTATGGAAAAACGCGCTCAATCAATAATAAAATGTAAAATCAGGAAAAAAATAGATAATTGTTTTGTTTTGAAATTATTACCATATTTTATATATAATAAATTATTATATTTTATATTGTTTAAATATTATCGAATATATTTACCAACTGACCCATTAAAACTAAATAATGAAGAACTAAAATACCCCGTTATTTATTTGGAAAATAGCATTTGGAAACAACGATTTGAAGATTATAATTTTAGAATATGATAATAATTAAACTCACAATCCCATGGAATCACGATTATAACAGTCAAGTTACCTTACAAGAAGATATTAAATTTGAAATAAACAACGATTGCAAAGAATGTGATTTTTGGTTTATTTGGGGTGGTTTAAAAGAAAAAACTACGGTAAAATGTCCAATCGAAAATGTAATTTACATTACTGATGAAGCACATGAATTAAGAAAATTCAATCAGGATTTTTTAAATCAATTTCCAACTATTCTGGCTGTTCGGACTGATTTAAAACATAAAAATATTATTAATATACACGAACCACATATCTGGTATTTTCCAAAAACTTTAATAGAATTACAAGGTATAAAAAGTGTTGAAAAAACTGAACAATTATCAATTGTAGCATCTGATTTAACATTACTTTACGGACATAAAAAACGATTTGCATTTACAAATAAACTTATCGGACATTTCAAAGATAAAATACATGTTTATGGTCGAGGTTTTAATCCTATTGATAATAAATGGAATGCTATTGCTCCTTATAAATATTCAGTAGCTATTGAAAATAATGTTATTCAAAATTATTTTACCGAAAAACTAACAGAATGTTTTTTAAGCTTTACAATGCCAATATATTACGGGTGTCCAAATATTACAGATTTTTTTGATCAAAAGTCAATGATTTTAATTGATATAAATGATTATAAAAAATCAGTTGAAATAATTGAAAAAGCAATTGATGAAAATTTATACAAAAAAAATTATAATTATTTATTAGATTCAAGAAATAAATTTTTAAATGAACTTCATGTTTTTCCGACTTTATATAATTTTGTAAAATCGCACAATGATAAAAATGATAAAGAAATCATTACAATTTATCCTGAAAAATATTTTTTAGAAAAAGAAAATGAAAAACAAACAATTATTAATTTTGGTTCTCATGGTTTGCGACTTCCAATCAAAATACTAAAATTTGCTCTGAAAACATATTTTAAAAACATGTTAAGATAATAAATGACAGAATTTAAGCAAAATTATTCCTTCATAATATCCTTCCAAAACCGTGATTTAATCCGTGTCAAGAAAAGTTTGGACTCTTTGCAAAATCAAACTATCCAAAATTTTGAAGTGATTTTTGTTAATTATGGAAGTTATGAAAATGTTACTGCAGAATTGGAAACTTTACTTTTGAATTATTCATTTTGCAAATATATTTATACCGAAACTCGTGGTTTACTCTGGAATAAATGTGTTGCTTTAAACATAGGAATTAATAATTCTACTGGTGAAAATATTATTATTAGCGATATTGACATTATATTTGAAAATCAGTTTATTGAAAAAATTTTAAATTACGATTTAAAGACTAACTTTTTAGCTTTTAATGCAGTTTATTTACCTAAAGATAATTTAAAACCAATTGAAGAAATTACTTCCAATACAGGTTTACAGGTTAGTTTTATTGGATTAACTGTTGTCAAAAAAGAGTATTTAATTCAAATTAATGGATATGACGAATTTTATCAAATTTGGGGTGCAGAAGATGACGATGTTATCAAAAGATTAGAATTAATAAATGTAAAACGTTTAAATTTAGAACCACCCAATATTAAGATTTATCACCAGTGGCACGAATTAAATTCACCACAATTACCAACAATCTGGTATCATACTTTGGTAACATATTTATTTACAAATAATAATATAAAACAAAAATATAGTGAAAACTGGGGACAAATTCTTACAAAAAGCGAACGTCCTTCACTAAACATTTATCAAAATAATAATTATCAAAACTATTATAATTTACAACTATTTGGTAAGAACTTACTATGTTTCCTGAAAATTTATATTGACTTTTTTGAATTAAATTCAAATGAAATCTGCTATTTCGAAATCGAAAACTGGAACAAAGAAATTACAGGAAAAATGACAAAACTAGTAACTATGTTCAATAAAATTTTAGATAAACTTAAATTATTCCATTACCGCTTTATAAGAGTCGAAAAAATAAATCAAAAACCTGAGATTACTTTCGAAGATGTTCATCAATTCTGGATATATTTTATCGGTGTAAACCGTGGGTTTATTAAAGATTATTATTACGAAAAAACAGAAAATAAAATACTTGTAATTTTGATAAAAATAGTTAAAAGCTAGAATCTGTTAATTTTGTAAATACATATCAGATATTTATTCATTTTAAGTAGAAAAATAAAAATGAAAATTTTAGTAACAGGAGGAGCAGGTTTTATAGGGAGCAACTTAATTGATTTCTTATTAAAAAACACGGAACATAAAATAATTTCAATTGATAATTTCGATAATTTTTACGATAAAAGTATTAAGTTAAATAATATTAAAAATTTTGAATACTCTAAAAACTATAATTTTAAAGAAATTGATATTACAAATAAACTTGATTTAGAAAATAATATAATCGAGGATATAGATTATATTATTCATCTTGCAGCAAAAGCGGGTGTTAGACCAAGCTTTGAAAATCCAACACAATATTTATATACTAATATTATTGGTACTCAAAATATTATAGGAATTGCATTATTAAGAAATACTAAGCGTATTATTTTTGCCTCATCAAGCAGTGTTTATGGAATAAATGAAAATGTACCATGGGACGAAAACGACTTAAACTTAAATCCTATTAGTCCATATTCGGCTTCAAAAATTGCTGCTGAAAATTTATTAAAAGTATATTCAAATATTACGAATTTAGAAATAATTGGCTTGAGGTTTTTTACAGTGTATGGTCCAAAACAAAGACCGGATTTAGCAATTCATAAATTTGTAAAAAACATTATTAATTCAACCCCAATAGATTTGTATGGTAAAGGTGATACATATAGAGATTATACTTATATTGATGATGTATTAGAGGCTATAAACAAATCTATATATATTGAAATTCCAAATAAGTTCGAAATTTTTAATATTGGTAATAATAATACTGTCAGTTTGATAAACTTAGTTCGAATTATTGAAGAAAAATTAGGTATAAAAGCTTTAATAAATTTTTCGGACACTCAAACAGGTGATGTTCCAATAACTTCCGCTAATATTGATAAAGCAAATAAAATTTTAAATTATATACCTAAAACTTCAATAGAAGAAGGTATTTCAAATTTTTGCGCTTGGTATAAAAACAATACTTTATGACTAAAAAAATATCATTTGTTTTTATATATTTAGCCAATTTTTTGTTTTATAAATCATTAATTAAATTATCATTTTTTAAAACAAAAAAAAAACATATTCTTTTTTTTCCTCGTCATTGGCATATCGGTGGTACAAAAAAATTTACTGATTCTTTTTTAGAATTCTTAGTTAAATCAAATTATAATATTACAATAGTAATTACTAAAGATGAATATTATGAATTATTAAAAACGAATTATTATATTAATGAAAGAATTAAATTTCATATTATTGACAATGATTTTATTCATCATCAGCATTACTATCCTTTATCTCATTCCTTATTTAAATATTTTAAATTAGATATTTTAAAACAATCAATGTTATTACTAAAACTCCAAATAAAATACAAATGTAAAACTGTAATTGTTTCTGCGGCAAATCCAACTGAAATGTTTACTTTATTTTGTTTACCTGCCAAAATTTTATATTTTTTGCATACTTTACCTTGGAATACAATTGATAAAGGAAATAAATATATTTTAGATAAATATTTAAATAAAAATAAAAAAATAATTACTGTTTCAAATTTTGCAAAACAAAAAATTATTGAGTTTTGGGAAATTAAAGAAAATACTAATTTTGTGAACTATATTTATAATTTTACCGAAAGTAAAAAAATAAATCATTTAATTAGAATTGAAGAACAAATAGTTATCACAAGTATTGGCTATGTTACCAAAGATAAAAATCCACTATATTTTATTAATTGTGCAATAAAGATTATTGATAATTATAAAGATAAAAAAATTATATTTCAATGGATTGGTTGCGGTAATATGATAAATGAATGTAAAGATGCTTGTAAAAATTATTCTAATATTAAATTTGTTGGTTTTGATGAAAATATCAGCAAATATTTAAACGAAAGCGATGTATATTTTCACCCGAGTTTTGGCGAAAGTCATGGAATATCAGTTATCGAAGCTATGAGTTGTGGTCTGCCTTGCATTGTTACAAATTATGGGGGAACAATAGAATCCATAGTTGATGGTTTAAATGGATTTCATATTAATCCTAATAATATAAACGATGGAATTGAAAAACTAAAAATACTAATTGAAAATAGAGAATTACGAAAAAAAATGGGGTTAGAATCTGAAAAAAGGTATAACGAGATGTTTACTGAAGAGATTTGGGAGAGTGAAATGAGTAAAATTTTTAAAATTTAACTATGAAAAAATATTTTAGATTATTTTTTAAACTGTGTGCATATTCCATTAAAAAAATAAGAAGATTTAAAGAAATTCCTTATTATATTAAAACATTAAAAAAATTTATAAAGAGTAGAGGTGCCGACAAAGATTTTCCTTTTTGGACTTGGTACCCAATTTTAGATGATAGAACAGCAGATTCTGGTTCAGTATCTATCCACTATTTTTTTCAAGATATTTATGTTGCTCGTAAAATATTTGCGAATAATCCTAACAATCATTTAGATATAGGTTCTTCAATTTCTGGATTTGTGGCTCATGTTTCTGTATTTCGTCAAATAGATGTTTTAGACATAAGACCGCTGCCAAAACTCGAAAAAAATATATCTTTTATTCAAAGTGATTTGTTAAATATTGACACAAAAATATTTAAAAGATATGTTTCGATAAGTGCTTTACATTCTATCGAACATTTTGGTTTGGGCAGATATGGCGATCAAGTAGATTATTATGCTCACATTAAAGCTATTAACGTTATTTATGATATTTTATTACCAAATGGCGTATTTTATTTTTCCGTACCAATTGGTAAACAACGTGTTGAATTTAATGCACATCGTGTTTTTAGTTTAAATTACCTAAGCAATTTATTTACAAATAAATTCAAAATAAAATCTTTTTCTTATATTAATGATAAAAATATTATTATAGAAAATATACCTATCGAAAATATTGATTTACAAAACAATTTTGGTTGTAACTATGGTTGTGGAATTTTTGAATTAATAAAGATTTAAAAATGAACAAAAGAATTTATTTTTCAATTATTCCTGTTACTTCGTCTGGATTTACAGATCAATTAATTGTTTTCAGTGCTTTTTATCGACTTGGTATTTCAATGAATTTTGAATATGCACACTTAGTATTTAAATCTAATAGAAGTAAATCTATTGAAAAATCTATTACAAAGAAGATATATGATAAAATTTTATCAATTTTGAGGTTAAAAAATAAAAATAATGAATTTGATATTTTTGATTATATGGGTTTTAATTCATTTTTCAGTAAAATAGAAAACATTGGAACAACAAAAAAAATAGAAATAAATTTTTCTGATTTAATTTTTGAAGAAAAACAAATTAAAACCATAGAATCTTTAAAAAAATATGTACAAACATATATTGATAAAGATGAAGAATGTTATTTAGTCTTTAAATTAACTGGTAGTAGAAATTTTTTCTCAATTATTAATAATAATTTTCCGATTTTTAACTTAAAAGACTTAATTTTAGAACATTACTTAGATTTTAAAAACATTAATATTTCGAAAAAACGAGAAGCAAATGTTCTTATACATATTAGACTTGGCGATATTTGTATATTTAATACCCCTTGGAATACGTTTATACCCCTGGATGAAAGGTGGGAAAATTATTTAAAAGAATATTCATCAATAGAAGAGATTTATACAGGAAATCTGTTACAACCAACCGAATATTATAACTTTATAAATAATTTTACTAAATTAAGTGGATTAGTAAAAATACATGTATTTTCTGATGGTTATCAAAGAGTTTACAAACCTCTTCTAAATAAATTTAGAAATGATTCAGGAAAAATTAAATTATTGAAAAAATTCAATTTTAAAAAATATGATGATTTATATATTAATAAATTATTTTCAAATATTACTAATCAAATTTTTGTAGGTGAGAGTAATAAAAATTTAATTAAATTATTGGATTTTACAATTAATTCAGAAATAATTGTTACCTCTTGTTATCAAAGTATGCTAATAAAATTTTTATCAGTTTATGGGGGATTAGGTAATAAGATAATCATATCATTATATAAACAAAATGATATACCCGATTATTCATATATAACAAGTAACCCACAAAATATTATACATTTCAATATAAATTCAGGGGATTATGGAAAATTAATTAATGATGTTTTCTTACTTCAAGGAAAAATAAATACCTTGAATAAATAGTTATAGCAAATAAATTTAAATGAACCCCAAAATACTTATAGCAGTAAGTTCGCCAACCGAAAAATCAGAACCTTTTATTGAGCATATAAAGCAAAAAATAAAAGGTGAAAAATACTATATTTACGGAGATGTTCTACCTAATAAAGCAATAGGTTACGGGAATTTATCATACTATCCAAACTTTTTTGAAAGCCAGATTAGAAAAATAAAAAAGTTTTTTGGAAAAAAATACGATTCCCCACTTGTAGAAGGCATAAAAAGATTTATTACAGAAAAAAAAATACAATTGGTTTTATCTGAATTCGGACATACCGGAGCTAAAATGGCACCAATTTGCAAAGATTTAAATATACCTCTTATTGCACACTTTCATGGTGGTGATATAAATAATAGAGGAAATGTAAAAAACTTTTGGGAGGAATATCAATTTTTGTTTAAAAATTCTTCTGCTATAATTGGTGTTTCTGAAGATATGAAAGAAGATTTAGTTGCAATAGGAAGTATAAAAGAGAAAACTTATGTAATACCCTGCGGTGCTCATGATAGGTTTTTCAATATTACACCAAAATTTAAACAAACCGATTTTATATTTATAGGACGATTTGTTAATATGAAATCGCCATATTATACTCTCTTAGCTTTTAATATATTATTAAAGAAAATACCTGATGCAAAACTAATTATGATAGGCGACGGAGAATTGCATAATACTGTATCAAATTTATCCAAATATTTTAAAATAGAGAATTCTGTGAATTTTACTAAATGGATAGAACACAGCAAAATAGATGAATATTTAGAAGCGTCTTGTTGTTATGTTCAACATTCAATTATTTCCGAAAACGGTGATGCCGAAGGAACTCCGGTTTCAATTCTTGAAGCATCTGCAGCCGGATTACCTATAATTTCAACAAAACATAAAGGTATTAAACAAGCTGTAATTCACGGTGAAACAGGTTATTTAGTAGAAGAACATGATGTTGATAAAATGGCTGAATATATGATACAGGTTGCTTCTGATATGAATTTAGCAAAAAAGATGGGAGATGCTGGTAGAATTCATATTAAAAATAATTATAGTATGGAAAAATACATTAATTCAATTGACGAATTAATAATTAAAATATTATCTTAATGAAAACAGAAATTGTTGGGATATTAATAAATTCGCTTGTACCTGGTGGTGCAGAAATGCAAACCTTACTTATGGCAAAAACCATAAAGGAAAATACTAAATATAAACCTGTTGTTTTTGGTTTAACCGGAGGTGGTAAATTAGAAGAATTATTGAATAATGAACAAATTGAATATTTTGTTTTAAATTTTAATCTCGGAAAATTTCACAAGAGCCATTTTCATAAGATTTATGAATTTATACGAATTGCAAAAATATTTAGAAAATTTAATGTAAAAATATTATTTACAAGAACATATTATCCCAACATAGTCGGCAATATTGCAGGTTTTTTTGCATTAATAAATAATAGATTTTGGTTTCAAGTAAATGTTGAATGGAATAAAAGAAAATCATTAGTTGAAAAAATAGCTATTAAATTAACAAAAAAGTTTTTAGCAAATTCTGCTGACGCAAAACAATACATTGTAGATACTTATAATAAAAAACAAACTTCAATTACAATAGTGTCTAATATTTATTTTGAAAGAAAAATTGAAAATACACAAGACTTTTGGAGGGAAAAACTTAATTTTAAAGAAACTGATATAATAATCTCTTTAATGTCTAATTTTTTTATTGTAAAAGATCATAAAACAGCAATTAAGGTATTCAAATTATTATCACAAAAATATGATAATCTAAAAATGATTTTTTCAGGATACTCACCTGAAAAATGTAACTTATTTGAATTAAAAGCAATGGCTTATGATTTAGGTTTATTTAATAAATTAATATTTATTAATAGTACTAATGATGTTCAAGGTCTTTTAAGTATTACCGATATTTGTCTTTTTACCTCTATCAAAGAACATACAGAAGGTTCACCAAATATTATTTTAGATTATATGTTATCAAAGAAACCAATTGTAGCGAGTAATATTGGACCTATCAGAGAATTATTTATCAATTTGAATAAAGATTTTATTTACGAACCTGAAAATGAATTTAGTTTGACTGAAAAATTAGAATTACTAATTCAAAATAAAGATTTAAGAATTTTAGTTGGTAAGGCAAATTATGAATATGTATTTAAAAATCACAACTCAGAAATTTATAAACAACATATTTTGAAAATAATAGAATCGTTATAAATGATTAAAAAAATACTTTCTTTAAATATCAATTATGTTAATAGGCTTTTTGGTCTTGATTTATTAAGAGCAATAGCAATTCTGATTGTATTACTTGGGCATGGAGATTTAATATTAAGACAAAACTTCCCTAATTTTCCTGTTTTTTGGATAATTGATGGTGTAGATATATTTTTTGTTTTAAGTGGCTATTTAATTGGAAATATTTTAATTAAATCATTTATTAAATATGATGATACTTCAATACCGGTAAGTGCAATTACTCATTTTTGGAAACGTCGTTGGTTTAGAACATTACCTCCATACTTTTTGGTACTAATTATTAGTTTAATAATTTGTTATATAATGTATGGCAATTTCCATGGTTTTAGCTATAAATATATTTTCTTTATACAAAATCTTAAAAACCCTCATCCTGATTTCTTTGCAGTTGCTTGGAGTCTGGCTGTTGAAGAATGGTTTTATTTACTTTTCCCTAGTTTAGTCTTTATTTTGAAATTAGTATTTCCAAAATTAAAATTAAAAAAAATATTACTTATTGCAATACTAATATTTATTATCCTTCCAATTTTTTATAAAATTAAAAAAGCTTCTTTTTTTGCATTTGGAGAACATCCTGATTACGTCTGGGATAGTTTTTTTAGAAAAATAGTTTTAACCAGATTGGATACTATTGTTTTTGGTGTATTAGGTGCTTATATAAATTATTTTTACAGCTCTTTTTGGCGAAAATACAATACTTTTAGCTTAATTAGTGTGCGTCCCTAAAGTAAAAATAAGATGGAAAAATTGAGTTAGCCAAATAAAATTAACATAAAGTAACAATATTTTAATATTTTTAATTA
>Ga0316608_1000202_pt1 | contig 31443 bp, 43 predicted proteins | sample MIS2016152B_MG_FD_207673 | JGI IMG/M metagenome (GOLD analysis project Ga0316608, IMG submission 207673) | Microbial mat bacterial communities from Middle Island sinkhole, Lake Huron, Michigan, United States - MIS.2016.152B | ecosystem: Environmental > Aquatic > Freshwater > Lake > Sediment... | reverse complement strand
CATTCTTGTTTCGTCATTTGAAGATGTTATTATAATATCAGAGTTATTGAAAATTTCCTCTGTTTGAGCATAACCTCGGAAGAATATAAACTTACCTAAATAGTCAGATGTAAGGGTAAGCCAAACCTCGTCCATTTGAGATGGTTCATTACCATAAATATCAAGTGTGTATTTTACATCGCTAAGACCCATCTCATACTCATACATCAATACCCGAGCTGCATTAATAACATAGTATGGGTTTTTAACACTTCTCCAAGTATCAAACGTAGCGAGTCTAACTTCTTTTGGATTGAAATTACAATAATTTTTATATCCGTAAATATCTGTATTTGCCCAGGCACTCATTGAAAATAATTTATCTTTTAATAGGTGCTTCCAAAATCCTTTATCTAATACATCCCATAGCCCGACTATTGCCCTACAATTTACAACATGGTCGTATGCACTCTTTATTAAAGCAAAAGATCTATCTTTTGTTTGATTCTTGTTACCGACTAACTTTCTTTTCTTAGATGCATCTTCTTCATCTAAGAAAACATGGTCCGGCCTCCCATGTAAAAATAAAACTAAGTTTTTCCTCTTGTCTTCCCAAAATTCCTGCGGCATGTACCTGTGCCACCCATATATATCACAGTCTTTCATTAGGTTTGTGGCTCTTTGGTCTTCGATTCCTATAACCACCCCATCTTGAACAGCGGGGTGATTATTCTTTCTAAATGGATTATTCTTTTGAACATCTATGAAAAATGCTTCATGACCCAATCTTCGTTCTTCTTCCACCATATCTAATACAGTCTGCGACATCCCTGCTTTCCCAGGAGCCCAATTACATAAATGGCAAATTTTAAGTGGTTGTCTTTTGTTCATAAAAATCTCTTAATTGAAATATTGCTCGTATTCTTCTAATTCTGATTCATCTTTGACAATATATTTATCATCTTGTTCTATCACATGAACATAAAATGTTTTTGGAATATAGGGGAATTTTACCCTAGGTCTAGTGTCAACTTTTAACCCACCTTTTGTATATAAAGCACAATTTGTATGAAAAGCATCTCCTTCTTCATTTACATAAATTAGAGCGTCATTATCACGGCATGTCCCAGATTCATCTTTAAACAGGGAAAAACATCTTTTATTCTGCCACATTGGTTTGCCATCATACATTTCACTTACATCTGTCCACTCTTCGTCCTCACCCGTAATAGGGGCTAAGGTCTTATATAGTGCTAACTTTTGAAATAAATCAACTACATAAGATGCAGACATACCGGAATGCCCCTGTTTGGAGAACACTTCTAATAATTCTAGAACATTCTCTTGTATCCATTTATCTGGATACTCTTCCTGGTCTTCTTCTACTGGCGTATATCCTAGCATTTTTAATTCTAATTTTGCATGTTCAACTATATTTGACATTTCTTCTTCCTTTTCCATTTGATGTGGTGTAAAACATTGGGGGCAGGTTAAAACAAGTTTTTCTTCAGTTGGAACATTTAGTTGCTGTTTAAGCGCCTTAATTTCTTCCAACGACATTTTCTCTCTTCTTTCGTTATAAGTCTCACATCTTTTGCACATTTTTAAATCCCTTTAATAGACGGGGAATTACCCCCGTCTCATGTTTTTTAGTCTTCTGTTGGTTCAGCTTCTACAACTGAAACTTCTACGTCTTCTTCTTCATCTTCTAATAAATCTACGTCATCAGCTTCAACCGCAGATTCATCTACAAAGGAAATTGCTCTTTGGGCATCTACACTGTCAAACTCTTGAACCATTTTATTGATTTTATCAAGACGATCTCCTTGTGCTACCCATTTCTCAAACTCTACGAGTTTGATTTTTTCTCCGAGGATTTCAATACCTCCGAACTGTCCTACTTTACATTTCTTTGATATTTCTTTTTTTATCAACATCTCAGCAAGACCGCTAAACTTATTGATAAAAATAGTTCTATAATCAAAGAAAATTTCCGCAACCCTAAACGGTCTTGTGATTTTATTCTTTTTACAGTTAATTTGAATAATAACACCGTCAATCTCTTTTGTTTTTGGATTCTTAACTTTAGAGAAGATTTTAGTTTCGAGCCTTACAGAAGCAAGGAAAGGAATAGCAGAACCACCCGTGGTAGTTTTCTTTTCTGCCCATGGAGATGTGTTACCAATAATTGCAGTAGTGTGATTCAATACTAAAAATCCAATTTGATTTTTTGCAAGTTTTCTTGTCAAACGTCTAGTGATTTGACGAAGCTTTTTAGCTTTTGTCATATCATTTTTATCTTTTTCTTCTAGCTCATGTGCAGTAGAAAGAAGAGCAAGTGAGTCTAAAACAACAAGGATAGGTTGATCTGTTCCCGATATTTCTTTTAGTCGGATGATAGATTCAAGCTCTTCTTCAAACTGCTCCACTGTTTCCACTTCATCGTCATAAAAAATTTGACTTGGGTCTACACCAATTTTTTGTGCAAACTCTTTATCCATTGAACATTCTGTGTCATAGTAATAAACTAAGCCACCTTGCTGTAAAGTATTGGCTGCGCAGAATAAAGCAAATAATGTCTTACCTGTTGAGTTATCTCCGTAAATCTCTACTGTTCGTCCAAAAGGAAATCCTTTTGTTAAATCTCCGGATATGATATAGTTAGTACAAACGTTACCAACATCTACCCAATCTCTTACTGTTCCTACACTCTCGTCAGAGAGCATTTTATATGTTTTCTTTTTAAATTCTTTACTCATTAAAGCAAGAACTTCTTCTGGTGTTAGCCTCTTAGGGGCTACTGGTTTTCTTTCTGCCATGTGATTGTTTCCTTATATGTTATATTTTTTTGATCTTTATATGATCTTGTACATATAAATACGTCACATGTTGTAAAATAGAGTTTAAATACAAAGCAGGGGTTTTACTATTTTTCAAATAAACAAAATATTTTCCGATAGGGTTTAGTTTGAATAAGAAGTCCGTACCATCTTGTAAGCTTATACAGGTCTCGTCTTGTAAGTAGGTTCGGATAATTTTATCATGATACTCTTCATCAACTTGTAATAACTGTACTTTTGGTTTTCGATTATAGATGTCATCCCCACGAACTAAACAGTTATAAAAGGAGTCTATTCCACAAACTATATCTTTTTTCTTAAAATCAAGAGTTTGATTCCAATAATCTTTAGAAGTAAAATACACCTTCTCCCCATTCTCAATATAATAATATACCGAGAAGAAAAATAGTCCATCTCTTTTATTATCGACTGGAAGTATTCTTATTTCATAAGATTTTTGAAAATCAAGTGTTATCATTGTTTATGACTGTGCCTTTTGTTATAGGGTATATAAAACTGAGTAGGTTTACTTAAAACCTCTTCATATAAATCTACGCCCTCAATATAGTCTTCTCCAATAAACATTTGCATTAGAGAATACGTGTGTTCTTGGTAAAAATAACTAAAAGAGTATTGCATACTACAAACAAACATTCTTTCTTTGGCCCGAGATAACCCAACATAAAAAACATTTAATTCATCCATATACGCATCATGGTCGCTTGGATTTCTTACAAACATTCCATCTTTTACATTTATTAGAAACACTACTTTATTTTCCCCGCCTTTATAACTATGAATAGTGGATAAGATAACCCCACCATCTTCATTTTTATCTTCTGGATTAGAAATAAATAGAGTATTTAAGAAATCACTAACAGAGGGTTTTTCTGCTTTCTTTACGTAGCTTTTCCACAGCATATTAAATGATTGCATACCCTCTACTCTTTCCTGTAAAGGAACTTTATCATTGGAATCATCAGCAAGAATATATTCCAATTGATTCATTATAGTGCCTAAATCATAAGAACTCTCATTGCTTTTATCCACATGTCTAATTCTTTTAAGAGTATCATTTATGATACCGAGTCTATGTGTAAAATCCATCAAACCTTGTTTACGAACTTTACCAACACCTTTAATGGTTTGCTCTTCCATAACGAAATCAACAAAACTTTTATTTGCTTGTAAAGCCAAACTATATACTAAACCAATAGTACCCTCTGAAACTTGATTTTTAATTGGAGAGCATATATTATTTAGACAATATAATTCATCTTTTTTATAGACATCATCTGCCATTTTTATACAGGACATCATCATTTTTACTTCTCGTCTTTCTAAAAATGAACCTGACCTTGTAACATAAGGAACACCGTTTTTTAAGAATATAGACTCATAAGGCGCAGACATAGCGTTATTGCGATAGAGAATTGTGAAATCTTTATACTCATAACCTTTCTCTTTTAAATTCATAATTCTATTGAAAACGAGTTCAGCCTGATGCGTTTCATCACTACTAAAAATAAACTTAGGCTTTATCCCAATACTTGGTTTTTTTGCTTTTACCTTGAACTTGAATTCATCTAAATAGATTGAGAAATCTAACACTCTATTATAAGTGTCTACGATTTCAGGCGTGGACCTAAAATTATATGATAGATTCAAAATAGTTGCACTGTGGTTGTCTTTGAAATCCATTACGTTAGAAACATCTCCGCCTTGGAAAGAAAACAAGGATTGATGTATGTCACCGATCAACATTACATTTCCTTTGGTATTTAATAATTCCAAAAATTGCATTTGAGCAGCATTTGCATCTTGGGCTTCATCTTGCATAATGTAGTGGAATTGACTATTAAAAATTGCTAACTCTTCGGGGTGTTTTTTAAAGAAATTTACGGATTTATATAATAAATCATCGAATGTAAGAACTTTGTCATCATACAAATCTTTGTCTAACTCTTTTGCAAGTTCTATCCAATTCCCCTCATTTTTACTGAAAACATCATAAGGGGTTTGCATGTTTTTCTTCATATCAGATAAACGTCTAATGAAATTATCCACTTCTTTTATGTCAGATTTCTCCAAATGCTCCCCGACCATTTTACCATAAATACCAATAGACCTGTATTTAAGCTCACCTTGGTCGATTATAGAGAAACTTTTAAAACCAATTTTTTCTCCAAATTGAATAATTGCTTTATAGGCTAAAGCATGAAACGTGGTTATAGTAACATGGTTCTCCCCAATGGCTTTTTCAACTCGTTCTCGCATTTCATGAACAGCTTTATTTGTAAAGCTAATGCATAAAATATTATGACCGTCTACGCCTTTTTTTATTAGATGCCCTATTCGTTTTTCTAGAGCAAACGTTTTTCCACTTCCGGGCGATGCAAGTACAACGCAATAGCCTTTATCAAACTCAATAATTCTTTTTTGTTCTTCTGTAATCTGCGACACTTAAATTATCCTTTTTTCAATCAAGACACGACAGACAAAAAACGAAAACCCCAGCCACCAATACTCCTACGCCCGCCGGATTTTTATCCAGTATAAACAAAGCAGTCGCGCACCCTAGGAATGCTAACACTATTATATGTTTAGATGTTATTTTCATTTTTTTATTCCTTTTAGACCATTTTGCCGACATCAACAAAATGGTTTGTTTTTTTAGGCAGGGCAAAATTAATCACCCTGCCTTTCTAGTCTTAGTTGCAACAATCGACTACATTCTGTGAAAACTTCACACAAAACTGTATCTAGTATATGCAAACTCTTTCTTTCTTGTCTTTCATCATGTACTAGGGAATTCACGCCCTACAGTAGTTTATCATGATTCTAAAAGTCTGTCAAGTGCTCTTTACCAAAGACGCGGATCTTTTATTACACCACTGTCAATCAGCTCAATATATTCACTTCTTAATTTCCGATAACAAGTTGGACATAACAACATCTTGTCCTCTTTAAATATTTTAATATCAGAAAACTTAGTGTATAGATTTTGCGCATCTAAATGTGCTTCTCTGCATATTAGATCATTCTTTTTGAATTTTTTTTCTATCCACTTTGAAACTTTATAAGTTTTTCCGTATTTTGCTGTGTTTATAGTTTCACAACCACAATCATCACAAATTACTTTTATCTTGTCTGGTGCTATAAATATATATTTGTCTGTTATGCTCATTTTTTCTCCTAATGTATTCAATTTCCTAAAAGGTTTACATCTAAAATATTATCGCAAATGGCTTCCTCAATGAAATCCCGTATAAGGGGCTTTACAGCCTCGTAGAGCGATTTTAGTTCTTTGCCCTCCTCGGTGTCGGCTTTACCTAAAATCTCTTCCCATGGTGGCAAATAATCGCTCTTACGACCAATATAATCTGGATACAGAAAAAACGGACTTACTTCCTTTCCCGACATAGGGTCAACAATTATATTTTCCCTAAAGAACTTAGATTTCTTGATGTCAGTATAACAGGAGTGGCCTTTGAAAATAAAAGGCACAGGGACATCTTCTGGATTATCTCTTTTTTGTAAAATATACTTTTCGTTTTTAATCTTATTTTCATCTTTGACAATTACATCGTCTGCTTCGCTGGTTAAATGATAAACAAACAACCTAAGAGATCTTACCAAATGTAAAATGGGCATCTCTTTCCATGCTACATATTTTTCTTTAAACTTAAGCCATGCTTCTAATACTTTATTTTTTGGAACATCTAACAAAGTACACTCCATTAGCATATAAAATATATCCTCAGTAGGTTTAACGGTTTGAGCAAAAATGCTAAGACCATATTCAAAGCATATATAATTTATTACCTCTCTAAAATCATCTTGTGGTTTTTGGAATGTTCTACCTAGCACCTGTATATCTGGAATATATTTGAACATGGATTTCATTTTCATTTTACTTTTAGTAAAATCTCTCTCAAAAGTAAACCCAACCGTTGTAAACTTATTGTTTACCGCATTGTAGTACACTTCGGTATCTTTAAAATCAAGGTCGAAGTCTTTGCAAATTCTCTCAGAGTTTTTTATCACTAGCGTTTTCAAATTTTCAAAGCCGAGAACATAATTATCTTGAAACTTAGGGCTTAAACAGAATGTTAAGAAATCATAGGTAATATTGGCAGATTTATTTTTTTTACGAATATTTTTTCTTATCTCTTTCAAAAAGAAAAGTAAGAAGTCTATGAATGTAGGAGGATATACTGTATCACAGAAAGATATGAACATCTTATCAGGAGAGAAGGAGTAATAAAAATGGTCAATATTTATCTTTTTAAAACTTTCCGTTTTTTCGCAGTAAGAATTATACTTAGGAATAATCTTATTAAACTCCTCAGCTCTTTTAAATATAATTTGAGATATATCTTTAAATCTTTCGACCTTAATATATCCTAACTCCTGCAAATGAAGTATATGCTCTGATATAACTTTTCTTGATATGTTGAGCTCCTCCTCTAGGGTGGTTAATGATTTATAAGAAAACCCGTAAAGAGGGTGATTTGTTTTATCAAAAAGTGAATATTGATAACAAAACGTATTTATGTTATCCTGAAGAGTTTTATAAACCACATAAAGATTTGAATCAATGAAACGGATAAATTTTTCGGCCATAGAAATTCCTTTTTATTAAAATCAAGAAGAAAGTTATATCATACAATTATGTTATTTGCAAGTATTTTCCTACTGTGCAGTAACTTCACCCTATCTATTACTTTAGATCTTTATAATTATTTATTTATAAATTTAGTAAATTTATAATTAGATCATATATAGTTATACTAAGTAATATATTGTGTGTAGATACTGCACAGTATAAAATAAGTAATGCAAGAAAAATATGAATCAAACTCTTCTCTTTCTGACAAGAAAAAAATATTAACATGGTATTGCATTTTTTGCAAGTGTATGTTAAAATACTTCTCTTTTGAAAAATTTAGGGAATTTTTATGGCTTTTTTTGTAAACACAGATATTTTTTCTAATCTCCCTGACGATAAAGTGGATTGGATTTTTGGGGAAGTTTTGCCTTTTCCCTCTAAGAAAAAGCAAAGCGGTACATGGTGGCATACTTCTATACACCCCGAACATAAGGGTATTCAATCAGGTGAGTCGCCTCCAATGCGGTTCAAAAAAGAGATAGGAAAATCTTTTTGCTGGGCTGTCAAAAAATGGTTATCTCTTCCAGAGATGGTAGTCTATTATTATCCGCAGCTAAAAAACCCTGATAAGACTGAGGAAATTCGTAAAGTGGCAATATTTTTAGGGCTACTTAAAGATAATGATAAATTGACTGTGATGCCGTCAATTAGGAGTTTGGCAACTAAACCGGTCGGTAAGATCGAAGATGAGCTTTTGAATAAGAATTTATTTAGTTTTTTTCCAGAAGGCACATTAAAAGTTGTTTATGATCATCCGCACTTTACTGAAAAAAGGGGGTTTACAAAGGAGTTTATCGATGAGTTCGGAATTTCGATAGCCACTGAGAAAGCTTTTTTTAGGTGGTATGGTAGGTTTATTGTTCCAATTTTTGGGTATGTTCCAGAGCCGTATAATGAACACAGGCTATTTGGGATAGAAGCAAGAAGACTTACTGATGATATTAGTCCTAATGTTTTATATACCGGCGGTTCTAAAGTAAATAGAGTTTTATTTGGTGAATATAATCTAGATAAAACAAAGCCGTTGATTGTTGTAGAGGGAATCCCTGATACAGCAAAAATTTGGGCACACATCACTCGAAATGTAACTTGTCTATTCACAAACTCTATCTTTAAAGATGGGATTATCAATCAATTCAACAAATTAAAGCAATTTCCTAATATTATCTGTTTTGCAGATAATGACGATGGCGGTAAATTATTAGAAGCTCAGTTTGAGTCTTTAGAACCTTTTTGTAATATAAAGTATGCTAAATTAAAAGTTTCAAAAGACCCAGGGGAAGCGTCTATACAAGAATTGCAGGACAGTTTATTACATCTAATACAAGGAAATTGGCATGATTGGAAGTTGCAAGATAACAACAAGTGAAGGCATGATGGAGATACAAAAATTGGCAGAAATGTCTGAAACAACATTAAAAAAATACAAGGTGATGCACTACGAGGGTAAATTTGAAATACCACAACCTATAAAAATCAATAGTGTTTATGAAGTTTCTACAAAAAGACCAATATGTAAATTGCATTTAGACGGAGGACCCCCAATTACTTGTGATAGTGAAACTAAATTTTTCAATGGCGAAAATTGGATCTGCGCAGAGAAAATGTTGGGTGAAAAAGTTCTGTATTACCATAAGAAAAATTTGTTTTTAAACGTGATTTTTGTTGAAAAAAAAGAGCCAGAGACCGTATTTTTATTAGAAACTGAAAATAAATTAAGTTTTATATCGAATTATTTGATTGTTGATAACAGCAATTTTTTTGACTATAAGTCAAAATAAAAAAGGAAAAAAAATGAAGTTTGAACAAGCTTTTTGTGAAGAAATTTTTAGAAAAAAATATATGCTTAACAGCGAATCTACTCCAGAGGACGTGTTCCAAGGTGTAGCAACAGAAGTGTCCTCTGTTGAAAAAGATAAAGAAAAATGGGGTCAAATATTTTGTGAATTAATGCAAGATGGTTACTTTTCTGGTGGTGGAAGAATCATGGCGAATGCTAGACCATATGGAAAGCATAAGTATTATAACAATTGTTTTACAATTCCTTTTAAAGATTCTTTATATGAAATTTACGGTTCTATCCGAGATGAAGCCTTAATAGCAAAAGCAGATGGTGGATGTGGTAGTAATATGAGCAATATCCGACCTCGGAACGCTCCATTATCTGTTGGTGGCGTTGCGTCAGGTCCTATATCTTGGATGAAAATATCAAATACCTCTGCCAAAGAAATAATGGACGGTGGAGGAAGACGTGCAGCAATTATTAAATTGTTAATTGATAACCACCCTGACGTAATATCTTTTGCTACTTGTAAACAAGGGGAAAATACAGGGTTAGACCAAATGAATATATCTGTTGCCATAACATCAAAGTTTATGGATGCAGTAGAAAAAGATTTAGATTGGGATTTAGTATTTAAGGATAAAGTTTATAAAACACTTAAAGCCCGAGAGCTGTATGAAATTATTACTAAAAATGCATTTCAACACAATGAACCTGGTGTGTTTTTTATTGACCGAGTAGAACAAGATAACAATAGCCACGAATTTAAACTGGACTGCGTTAATCCTTGTCTAAAAGATGATGCTACTGTTATTAAAAAAGATACAGGAATTATCCCACTCAAAGAACTTCAGATTGGTGATTATATTTGGTCACGAGAGGGTTGGACAAAAGTAGTTGCCAAATTTCCAACAGGAAATAAAGAAGTTTTTAGTTATAAAGTATACGGTGGTAAAACATTTGAATCTACCGCAAACCATGAAGTAGAGTATAACAAAGTTAAGGTTCAAGTGCAACACGCAAGCTGTATAGATAGATTTCTCGTTGGTAGAGATAAAACCGAAACATTGCCTACAGAAATCGAATCCAACAATTCTTTAGGATTTCATGATGTTTGGGATATTACAGTAGATAATGAGTCACATACTTTTTGGTGTCAAGGTTTTAGTATCTCGAATTGTGGCGAAATCACTCTCCCCTCTGATGGTGGTGTTTGTAACCTTGGCGCTATTAATTTAGTCAAGTTTGTGAAAAATGCTTTTGAAGATAGCGCAGAGTTTGATTTTGAACATCTAAAAAAAGTAGTACAAGTCGCAGTAAGATTTTTAGACAACATTGTAGATGTTACACTCTTCCCATTAGATTTTATTGAAAAAATTCAAAAAGATTGGAGGCGATTGGGTCTCGGAGTTTCAGGTGTTGGCGATGTATTTGTTATGATGAAAATGAAATATGGGGAGAAAGAGTCTGAAGAATTAGCAGATAAAATTGCACAAACTATTTGCTACACTGCTTATGAGACCTCATCAGATTTAGCAAAAGAAAAGGGGCCTTTCTTAAAATATAATTATGATGAAATTATCAATAGAGGGTTTGTTAAAAAATTACCACAATATATTAAAGACAAAATAAAAGCAAATGGTCTAAGAAATATTGGGTTACTCACTATCGCCCCAACAGGAACGACCTCTATTGCATTTTTTAAAAATTGCTCTTCAGGGATCGAGCCTATTTTCTCCACAAAATATAGTCGTACTGTAAGACTTGACAATGAGCAAACAAAACAAGAGACGGTGTATGATTATGCTTATCTTGAGTTTGTAAAAAAGTTTGGAGAAGATGCTAAATTACCAGATTATTTTATCACAACCGCAGAGTTAGACCCTTATAAAGGTGTGGATATTCAAGCAGTTTTTCAAAACTACATAGATCATAGTATTAGCAAAACCGCTAATCTTCCAATGAACTATACTTACGAACAGTATAAAGATTTATTTATGTATGCTTATAAAAAAGGATTAAAAGGTTTTACGAGTTTTAATCCAGGGGGCTGTTGTTCCACTGACACAGAAATAATCACAACCTTAGGTGTTCGAACATTTGGGGACATCCTAGAGTCAGAAGGTATCAATGTATATAGTGAAGAAACAAGAGGTTGGTTTGATTTAGTTAATGGGGTAAAGATTTTTGATGGAAATAAAAATCCATATGAAATAAAACGGGCGTTTGTCAGGGGTAAGTCTTCAGATATGATTAATTTAAAACTTGAGAATGGGGAGATTATATCTGTGAGCCCTGAACATAAATTTAAAGTTAGCGGAAAGTGGGTGAATGCAGAGCACTTGATGGAGGGAGACGAGTTAGATGTCTATTAAAGAACTTAAAGTCTCAGTTAAAAAACATCCAAGAAATTATAAATATTATGGTGGTGTGTTTATTGAGAAAGAAGGATACTATACCGTACCTATTGAGTCTTTAAGCCTAGGGTCAAAGGTTAAGGTTACCCGAATCTGTGATGGTTGCGGGGGTAAATCTTTTCAACCGTATAAAAATATACTAAAATATAGAAAAAATGGAAAGGATTATTGTTGGGTCTGCGGGAATAACACTGAGGAAGCTTTAAAAAATAAAGGAGACTCTCATAGAGGTTATACTTGGTCAGAGGAGAGCAAGGAAAAGACAAGAAAGAGTCATCTTGGTAAGAAATTATCAGAGGGTACAAAGGCTAAAATAAAATATTCTGTATCCAAGACTATGAATACAGAATCTTGGAAAGAGTGGTATACTACCCATTATAATAAAAATTATTCTTTAGGCGCGTATATTTCAAAATATGGAGAAATCGAGGGAGCCTCATTTTTTAGGTCAAAGGTACAAGTTAAAAGCAAGTTTTCTTTAGAGTATTGGATAGAAAAACATAATGGAGATATAGAAGAGGCTACAAAGGAATATAAAATACATCAAACTAGAAATAAGAACTACTTTTCTTTAAAATACGGAGATGTGGAGGGTGAAAAAAAATATGAGGAGTGGAATAAGAAAAAATGCACGAATAATAAGAACCGATTCTCTCGGTCTTCTCAATCTTTTATATCGGACATTATTTCTCATTTCAATATAAAGAACAAAGTTTATCATGGAGAAAACGAATTCATATTCTATTTATGTAGCAATGAGAGACAGCTATTAAATAACGAAACAAATATATTTTGTGTAGATTTTTACGATAAAGATGCAAATTTGGTAATAGAATATGATGGGGATTACTGGCATTCTTTTGAAAAACAAAAGAAACATGATGAGTCTAGAGATACCATATTAAAAAATCGAGGGCTTAATGTTGTAAGAATAAAAGAAAGTGAGTATCTAAAAGATAGAGACTCTGTAATAAAAACTATAGGAGGATTTTATGAAAATTATTAGCATTGAAAAAAATATAGGAGGAATCGCTTTAGATTTCGAAGTTGATACTACGCATAGTTATTTATTAAAAAATAATATTATCTCTCACAACTCTATGCGAGGCATCCTTCAGTATGATACTGAAGGGGAAGAAGAATCTAAAATGCTTCCAAAAACATCGGCCCCTAAAAGGCCAAAAGAGTTAAGAGCAGAGGCTCACACTTTTGTAATTCAAAAAAGGTCTTATTATGCCGTTGTTGGTTTAATGGATGACGATGTTTATGAAATATTTACGGGAGAAAATCATAACGATGATGGGTCTGTTTATATTCCTAAAAATGTAAAAGAAGGAACTTTGATAAAAGAAAAGAAACGTCATTATGTGTTTAAGACTTCCGACGGACAAGAATTTATTATGACAAATGGGCACTCAGATGACAGCGCAGACGCACTCACACGACAAATATCAGCAAGTTTACGCCACGGAACTCCGCTCGACGTGGTGGTTCATTCGTTAGAAAAATCCAAAGGTTCCATGGTTTCTTTCTCTAAGGCTTTATCGCGCACTCTTAAAAAATATATCAAAGATGGGGCTGCCGTACATGGCGAAAAATGCCCTGAGTGTGGGTCTAACCTTATAAGGTTTGACGGCTGTATAAAATGTTCTAGTGGGGAATGCTCATGGACGAAATGCGGGTAAGGAGTCAACATGGAAGAACAAATTACAAATTGTAGGGAAAGTAGGTCATCAGAAAAAAGGACATTTAATATATGTCCAGAAAATGTTGATGGCACTCCTGTAGAATATAAAGTCAACTCTGTAGATGGGGAAGTGGGAATCAATGCAGTGCAAGAACTTAAGAAAATAACTGAAAAGAAACCTATCAAAAAAGGTTTTAGGGGTTATAAAGGGTCTAAATATTAAAAATGCAAAAACCCTTAAATAGGGCTTGTAGCCTGAAAAACAGTGAGTTATACTTGTGTTACTCACTGTTTCTATTTTTAAAATAAGGACAAAAAATGATACAATTACAAAAAGCTAATTTCCCATCGGTAAAAAAACAATTTGAAACAGCAACTACTGAATGCATTATGGTTTTTGCTTGGTTTATGAATAACGATAAAAAAGAATTATTAAGATACGCCCATGATGTTTCAGATAAAGACAAAGTTTTAGAGAATTTAAAAAAAGAAGGTTGCTTAAATGTGGGCGAAGACATAACTATAGATTTTGATGGGGTAAATGTGCCAGATTCTGTACTAAGTGTAGATTCGTTCTTATAATCTAGAAAAAATTAATTTTTTTTAAAAAAAATGCAATAACCCCTTGCATTTTTTTCTACATCATGTTATAATATTCCCCTAAACCAATTTCGGAGAGAAAAATGTCAAAAGGAACTATTTATACACGAACAACAAACAACGCTTTACAGTACTCTGATTCAGGGGAAGCATGTGTAGAACTTTTCTCCAAGATTGGAGCTTCCTCTGTTGAGGAAGCAAAAAGATATTTTAAATCTGCTTGGTCAGATAACCGAGAAACCGCAACTCAAATTTTATTTTGGGCAAGGAACGCAAGAAATGGTGCAGGTAGACGAGATGTTTCTCTATCTATTCTCGAAAACTATTCAGATGCATTTATAGCTGACAATATCAATCAATTAGTAAATGCAGGGTATTACAAAGATTTAAACCGTTTTTCTACTAATGATCGGGCTCTACAATTCTGGGCTAATAAAATTAAAGAAAAAGATGGTCTTGCTTGCAAATGGGCGCCACGAGATGGGGAAGTTGCAAAACAACTTAAAACTATTCTTGGGTTTACTAACAAACAATACCGTGTATGGATTAAAATTCATAGTCATACTATTGAGCAATACATGGCACAAAAGAAAGAAGTTGGAGCGTCCGACTTTAATTGGGTACCAGGCAAAGCAATGCAGAAATATACAAAAGCATTCACTAGAAAGTATGAAACAGAATTCACTAAGTGGAAAGATAGCAAAGAATCTAAAGCAAATGCTTCTGCTCTATGGCCACATGATGTTGTAAAACTTTTAAATACAGACGCTGTAGTAGCAGAAAAGCAATGGGATAATTTGCCAAACTTCATTGGAAATGACGCAAAGATTTTCCCTATGATTGACACCTCTTCTTCCATGACTTGTGGAGCAAATAACGGTAGCGCAGGTGTTAGATGCTTGGATATTGCTGTTGCTTTAGGTATGTATATTGCAGAACGAAACGAGTCTTCTTTTAAGAATATGTTTTTGACATTTAATACTACACCTCAAATATGTAGTATAAATCCTAAACTCTCTTTTGAGAAAAGACTGTACTCTGTATATTCTGCTCCTTGGGGCGGTTCTACAGATTTTGAAAAAGCATACGATTTGCTTTTGCAATCAGCGAAAATGTTTAATGTTGAAAAAGAAAAAATGCCAACTATTATCCTTGTACTGTCAGATATGCAGTTTAATGAGGCTAGTCGTAAAGTAGTTCATTTAGAGAACATTAAAGCTAAGTTTAATGAAGCTGGTTATGAGATGCCAAAACTTATATTTTGGAATCTAAATGCGCATGAGGGAAGCCCTGCAAAATCAACAGATAAAAATGTTGGACTTGTATCTGGATACTCTCCTTCGATTATGAAGTCGATTTTAAAAGGCGAGGTAATCACGCCTTATGAACTTATGATGGAAACATTAAAAGACATAGAACTGAATTTCTCGAACCTCCCACAGGTTTTGGAACTTTAGGATTATAACAAACTTACAGCAAAAAAAACACAATAATTTTTTTTTCATAAAAATGCCGAGGGTTTTAGTTTGGCGAAAGTTTTCACAAACCCTCACTTGGATTATATTAAACTTACAGCAAATTAAACAACAATTTTTTGCGGAAAAATTCAGTTTGGTTCTTAGTTTAGCGAAAGTTTTCAAGAACCTTTTTTTAGGATTGTAGAATGAACATTTGTATAGATGCAAAATACTTAGTAGATGGTTTAGACTTAACCAAAGTAGAGGGCGGATATGAGGTATTCACAATACAGACCCAACATTTTGAAATTACAGGTCTGTGCGACTTGACAAATTCAAGATTTGAACAAGCAATCAATGATTACCGAAATAGAATCATATCCGAAGATAAAATGATAGACCTTATGTTTGAAGAGGATTTAACAAGTGGAAAATAAGTTTTATAGTGTTGGACAAGAATTTATACATAACGGAAAAGAATGCTTAATAAAGGAAGTTTTAGCACAATATATTACTGTGCATCACCCTCAGACTTTCCACAGTACTCATGTTAAAGTATGGAAAATAACATACACTTATCTTTCTGAAGACGAAATTGAGGAGAACTTAGCAATAATTCCATTTGGACAAGAAGAAGCAGAAAATTATAAATATATTTTAAGAGATAATAAATGAAATTTACAGCAAATTTTTTAAACCAAGCAGAAGATAAAGTTTTTAATGAGATGTGCTCTAAGTACTATCAAAGAGACATATTAAGCAATGAAACTTTTGTAGAAGATAAGCCAGACCTAGGAGCTTACTCCTATCATTTTTATAAGATTAAAGATGTATCTGAGTCCGAAATTCGTGAGGCTCTCGAAGACTCAGAGAATGGTGACAGTTTGTTTAAGAAAATTATTGAAAAAATAAACAGTAGACTTGCTGTGTTTTCCTTTTTCATGTTGAAGACCATTTTAGAGGAATCAAAAGAAAATAGATGGTATATTCCAGACGACTTTAATTTTGGTGAACATGAAGAGTCAATTGTCGCTAAGTATGATTATATAGGTAATTGGGTTTTCCCAGCAGAAAAAGAAGAAGGCTACCTCAATCAGAGGTTAAGAGACACAGAGTTTATCACTTGCAATCAATATGAATATCATGGAATTAAGAAAGATGTATATCATATAAAAGGTATGGGGTTTAATGATATGATATTCGGAAAATACCTTACAGCAGATTCATTGTTTAAAAGCACAGGTGAGTTTGGTATCAAGGATGGAGTCTTAGAACAACAGATTTTAATCAAAAAAGGTAGCACTCAACTTATAAAAGATAATTACTTTTATATGCATATTTCCTATGATTAAAAAGATTATAAATTAGGCTTAAAATAAACTAACAGCAAATAAAAACTTCTTAACAATTATAGGAAAGCTGTCATCTCATAGTTTAGCGAAAGTTTTCAGAGATGACTTTAAAATTAGACCGGTTAGCTCAGTGGTAGAGCACTTAAAGGAAATCTGAAAAGGTTTCGTACAGCAACCAATTTAGCCTGTTAAGCTAGAGGTCGGAGGTTCAAGTCCTTCACCGGTCATTCGATGGAAGGTAGCTCAGTTGGTAGAGCAACAGTCGTAGAAAAAGCGAAATCTGAAAAGATTTCCAACAGCAACCTAAATACATTGGGTACTGTGTGCCGGTGGTTCGATTCCACCCCTTCCAAATATAAAAAACAACGGTGATTTATGTATGAATTAGTAGACGCAGATTTTGTCAAAGGTATTTCAGATTATAAAAAATGTGACATCTGCCCCCCTGAAGCAGAGAATCTAAATGGGATTTACGTTAATCCTCATGGGGATGGCATAATCTGTGAGTGTAAAAGGAATTGGAAACTTTTAAAGCGTGTAGAGCGTCTTTTAAAAGAATCTGGTATTCCAACTTTATTTTGGAATTTTAACCTTCCAAAAGAGTATAAAAACGTAGATAAGGCCCTTCCTGAGATAATCACATTTATTTCTAATTATAAAAAAGCTGTTGAGGCGGGTATAAATCTATACTTATATGGAGATAAGTTTACCTATAAAACAAGAGTAGCTGCTTATATAGGTAAAATGATGATGTATTTTGGTTACTCCGTTAGTTACTTAACTTATGTTGATTGCTATACTTATATTGAAAAACATAGATTCTCTAAGGAAGAAGAGTTCGCAGAGGATATTCATTTACTTCCCCTTTTTAATTCCCAATTTTTAATCTTAGACGATTTACCGCAAATGCAATTAAAGTCGGACTCCTATCCTGATAAAATGATAGTTTCTATTTTAAAAAATAGAGTTCAATGCTGTAAGAATAACATATATATTTCTAGATTTGCTCCAAAAGACTTGGTATTTTCTGAGGATTTAAAACAGATTATTTTAAATCGCACTAAGACTGTACATTTCGAAAAGCAATTCGTAGACAATGCTGTAGAAAACTTTTTTGGGTGATATATAAATGGCTTCAAATTATAATGAGTTAAACAAAGATACGGAAAAATATAAAGAACTATGTAACAAAGATCTAGAGATTATTGCCCATAGTTTTTATAGAACCGATGTCAGAGAAAAAGTTATTGAAAATGGTGACTGTTTTGTTTTAGAAGAGGCAGACTGTTTTATTAAAACACTAGAGTTTTACCATGATGAACTATCAAAGGGTAACTTTCCTACTTTCCCAACTTATAAGCATATTGCAGATAAAGCATTTGAGTTTGGCTCAGAAGTTGATGAGAGTGTTATAATTGATATTTGCAGTAAAGCTAATACTGCACTAACATATGATGCAAAAACATTAGATAAGCTATTAAAAGCAAATAAAATAAAAGTTGAATTAAGAAAGAAAGAAATATCTCCTTTTAGTAATTTTGAAAAAGCATCAAAAAACTTATATGTAGATGATTTTGATGATCTTCTTGATAATTATAGGTCAATGGGCAAGATCATTGAGAAATATACGGGACATATAGAGGTACTTGCAAAACCCCTTGACCCAAGTATTTATGAGAAAGAAATTAACAATAGGATTCTTCAGAAATTTAGAACATTTGGTTTTAAAGAAATAGACAGGCATACCACCTACGGAGCTTCCCCTGGTAAAATAACAGTGACTGCGGGAAGACCCTCTCAGGGTAAATCAGTTCTTACAAACTTAATGTCTTGGAAAGTTGCACAGTCGGGAATTGTTCAAGATTATGAAGATGTTAATTATAGAGAAAGACCTTTTAGCGCTTTGTATCTTTGTGAAATGGATACTAATAGTTGGATTGATAGGGTTGTCGCTGCAAATACAAATGTCCCTATAACTTACTTTACACAAGAAATGCAAGGTGACCCGCACAATATAAAAGAGAAAATCTTAAAAAATTGCAGAGGAATGACTAAAAATAAGTATTTTTATATTAGTGATAAAGCGAATATATCTTACTCTAATTTAATAGATGACCTTAAGAGATTGCAAGATATAATTGGGCAAGAGTACATTTATGCTACTGTGGATTTATTTTCTAAGCTATCTGATTTCTTTAAGGATAAAGATAAGTCCACCATGGTAGCAGAAGAGATTGGAGCAAGATTACAGAACGATGTAAAGCGTATGGGCATTCACATGAATCTTGTTATTCAGTTAAATAGAACTGGAGCATATGATAAGAAAATTCGAACAGTTGATGACCTTAATAATTATATGCCTAAGTTAGAGTCTATTAAAAATGCGGGTATGTACGAGGAAATAGCGGATTTAGTTATGATGGTTATGAGACCAAAAAAAATAGCAATAGAAAATGAGTGTGATTTTGTTGATGAAATAGAGGACACCTTGGATGTAGTATTCCCTAAACAACGAGGTGGAGCCACTGGTGTTAAAATAAAACTAGGGTTCGACCAACATACTACAAACTTATTTAGTATTGAAAATTTGCAAGATGATAAACTAGACTTATCCCCTGAAGATGTTCAAAATTTAATTATGAGTCAAACAATTTAACTTTTCTAGAAACTTTTTCTAATAAATGCTTGCATTATTAGATATATCATGCTATAATCTTCGCGTTGCCATTTCCGAGTAGTAATCGGCGGGTAGAATACATCAGAGTATGTAATGGTATTCAAGGAATAGGCGAGTGTCTGCTGAGAAAGACATGTGCATACTTTGGCAACATTATAGAAAAAGTAACAAAATATGAGGCTCTATGCGATTAGGAATTGTTGGTTCAAGAAGAAGAAATACAGAAAAAGATAAACAACTAGTAAAAGATCTGGTTTTACAGAAAAAACCAGATGTAATAGTTTCAGGGGGGTGCCCTTTGGGTGCGGATAGGTTTGCAGAAGAACTCGCAAAAGAACTTAATATCCCTATGGAAATCCATTATCCAAAGTTAGTTGGGACCGTACATTACTGGGAGAAGGTTAATGCTTATTTTGCTAGAAATGAGCTTATTGTATTAAACAGCGATTTGATTTGCGCTTTGCCACATGAAGATAGAAAAGGTGGTACAGAGAACACAATCAAATGGGCAAAAAAACACGGAGTAGAGGTTATTTATTTATGACATATAATTACTTAGATCTCTTCTCGGGTATGGGAGGTTTTGCTTTAGGCGCACATATGGCCAAGATGAAGTTTAAAACCCATTACTATTCAGAGATAGATGAATATTGCAAAGAACTATATAACAAACGCTTTCCTGACTCAATTAGTCTTGGAGACATAACTCAGATTGATTGGGAGGGTCTTAAGGCGGAAGCTGCTGGTGATTTTATTATCACTGGCGGCTTCCCCTAATTAGCTTTGCCAAGATATATCCGGGGCCGGAAAACAAAAAGGATTAATAGATGAAAATGGACAAAAAACTCGCTCGGGTCTTTGGTTTGACTATTGTAAAGGAATTAGCATATTACGCCCAAGATTCGCAATTATGGAAAACGTTGGAGCACTCCTTTCTAACGGAATCGACCAAGTACTTGGGTCGCTTTCCGAAATCGGGTATGATGCTGAGTGGCAGGTTATATCAGCTTCAGACATTGGCGCTCCACACCGAAGGGAGAGAATATGGATTATTGCCTACCCCCGTGAGCTCGGATGCAACGACAGGGGGGATAATAGGGAAGAACGACACGTTTTACATGACCTCCTCGGGGATGCCTCGGAAAGTAAATCAGAACGGGAAGGACGGGAGTGTGGGGTTAGCGAGATACATCAAGCTTCTGCCAACGCCATGTGCAAGGGATTGGAAGGGGGCTCAAGCGAACGAGTACAAGCAGTTCAGGGGGGAGGAGGCTCCAATGAAAATGGAGAGTCTCCCAGGGCTTGCTATGCGTGGTCTTTTGCTGAGAACTCCAAGCGTAAATATGGAGAAGCATGGGAACAAATTTCAGGAATCCTTCAACAGCAATTCCCAAACTGGAACCAAACAGATTATCTCAACAGAAATGATCAACCATCAAACAGGGCTGAAGTTGGAACCGGAGTTACCAGAATGGATGATGGGGTATCCGCAGGGGTGGAGCGACCTAAACGAGAGCATAAGCCTAAGTCTTATAGAAAGCAAAGATTAACGGCAGTAGGTAATGCTATTGTGCCTCAAATAGCTAAAATGTTGTTTGAAATAACTAAGGAAAAACTGTGAAGGATAGAAACCTAGACCATAAAGACGATTGGAAAACCCCTGATTATTTCTACAACCCATTAAATGAAATATATCATTTTGATTTTGACCCATGCCCTTTTATGCACGACATCTCTGAATGGAACGGCTTAGAAGTAGAATGGGGTCAGGTTAATTTCTGTAATCCGCCTTATTCCCAAAAGCTCAAAGAGGCCTTCGTTGACAAAGGTCTCAAAGAGTCCAAGAAAGGTAAGACAGTAGTTTTTCTGCTGCCGGTAAGCACAAGCACAAAGTTATTCCACAATGTCATCAAACCAAACGCCAAAAGCATTGAGTTTATATTCAAGAGACTTAGGTTCTCTGGTTACAACTCTAAGGGCGAGTGGGTAGAGAATAAGACAGGAATGCATGATTCCATGTTGGTAGTTTTTTAGTCTGCCATTTTAATTTGAACTGTTTTCCATGTTTTGCCACTATCAGAGAAAGAACCTGGCATTTCGTTTTGTTCAATATTCACGCCTTGTGCTTCTGCTTTTTTTAGTATCTTGTTTAGAATAGGCATAGACAATTCATTAGGACTAGTATAAATAGTGTAGCCATCTTTAATTTTATCTATAAGATGTTTTGACCACTTATTAACATCTGGAATATCACTTTTAACAATGCTTCCTATCTTACTTACCATTCCTAAGATAACAAGATTTTTACTTCCCTCTACCCATCTAACCATAACATTGTCATTTTCGCTAATTTTTGTTATTATATTTCTGCTACCGGTTATTTGTTTTGCCATAGACTCGCCTGATTTTATTACCGATAGGAGATAGGGGCTGTAGTATTGTTCTATGGCCTCATAATACTCATCATTTGTAGTATCTTTGTCTTCCAAGAGCTTATTAAGTATGTTAGATAGTTTTTCCATCGAAGAGTCCTATGTATTCTAATAATAGTTATCTTTAATATACGGCGTATTTTTTGTATATAAAATTGGAGCAGAGGTAAAAAATGTATAATACTTCTACAATAGACATAATAAATCGGTTTAGAGTTACTCACGGAGACCTATATGATTATTCTAAGGTTTCTTATACAAATAATTCATCAAAAGTCCTAATAATCTGTAAAAAGCATGGGGAAGTTCTTGTTAATCCTCATCAACACTGGAAAGGGTCTGGGTGTCCTAAATGTTTTAAAGAGAGCCGTAAAACATCGCAAGAAGTCGCTATAAAAAAATTAATAGAAGTACACGGAAAGGAATACGACTACTCTAACTCTAGATATATAAGTTTAGAGAAACCAATAAATATTGGTTGCAAAGTACATGGGGAAGTCAATATAAATTACTATAGTCATTTAAAAGGAAGTGGGTGCCCAAAATGCACAGAATCCACAGGGGAAAGTATTGTTAGAAAATATCTTGTAGAGAATAATATAATATTTGAAAAAGAGAAAAGTTTTGAAGGTTGCTCCTATAAGAAGCCGCTCAGGTTTGATTTTTATCTTCCAGAGAGCGGTACCTGTATAGAGGTTGACGGGGAGCAACACCACCGAATTTTTGATTATTTTGGTGGACAGGTAGGTTTTGAAGAAATACAAAAAAGGGATTCTATTAAGAATGAGTTCTGTAAAAGGCATGGAATTAAATTAATTAGAATTGAAGCTAGAAGTGTGAGTAGAAAAATGTTAAAAAATATAGTAAAAAGGAATAAGTAAAATGGTAGTAGATATAATAGGATCAGGAATAACCTCGAATTCTTATGATTGGACTAGAAGAAGCTATAAATGGGGAGTAACGTCTTCTTATAGAAAACTTGGTGATAAAATTGATCTTTATTTTAGTATGCATCAAGATCAAAAGATTGGGAACCAAAGAGTTCCAGAAATGACATTGGACACTTATCCTTTGCGAGCTATAATAGAGAAGTACGATTCAGACTACTTCTCTTGTAGCCCAGCTTATATGATTGCTTATGCTTTATTTACAGGGGCAAAAGAAATAAATATCTATGGTATTGACATGGAAGCAAATTCAGAATATAATTATGAGCGCCCATGTGTCGCATATTGGATGGGAATGGCAAAAGCATTAGGTTGTAAGGTTTACCATGCTTCTGGGTTTGGGAAATCCACAATGCGATATGGCTACAATACAGGTGCTTTGTTCACTATATTAGACGAACGTATAAAAGCCTGTACAGAAGCAATGAAAGACTGTAAAATGGAAGATAAAGCGCAGTGGCTAGGTGCAAGAACCGCCTATGAGAAAATGGTAGAAATTATTAGGAGTTAAAATTATGAGTCCAACAATTATAGCAATATCGGGTAAGATGAAGTCAGGTAAGGATGAACTTGCTAAAAGTTTAATAAGTAATTTTCAGTATGAGAAAATGCTATTTGCTGATAAATTAAAAAAAGCAGTAGCAATTATTCATGGGTGGAATTATAGTGACCTAGAAGACCAAGAGTTCAAAGCAAGAATAGACCCATTTTGGGGATATACTCCGAGACAAGCATTACAAATATTTGGGTCGGAAACTATGAAGAGAGCTTATCCAAAATATATGAATAAACTCCTTAAAAGAGACTGCGGCTTGAAAAATAGAACATGGACTAAATGCTTAGAGAAAGATATAGCAAATAGTCCTTTTACCAAAATTGTGATTACAGATATGCGGTTTAAAAGTGAAATGGAATCCTTACTTAATATGCGGGCAAGAGGATATAAGGTGGTTCTTATTAGAATCAACGCGAGCTACAAGAAGTTTGCCTCAACCGTAAGTAAAAACCCTATTATTAGATTTTTTGAATTATTAGTAGAAAAACAACATATCTCTGAGTATGATTTAGATTATGAAGACCGATGGGATTTTGTAATAGAGAATGACTCTACGATTGAAGAATATCAGAAAAAAATAAAAGAAGTTGCCCTAAAAATACATAGAGGGTGTTGACAATTTTTCAGTATCATGTTAAAATGCTTGACAAAAAGTTTTAAGGATAAGTCATGCCTCAAATAAGAAAAGTTATGAACTATTGTGGTTTACAGGTGGGGGAAGTTTGTATTAAGTGCAAATATCTTAATCCAAAAGCAGAAGAGCATTACATGTGTCATGTTCCAGGTCACTGCCCATCTTTTCTTACAGAAGACGAGAAGAGTTATCTCTTAGAGAATTGGAATCCGATAGAAATAGAGGAGCCTACATTTGACGAGAAATTAGAAGAGCACTATACAAGGGAAGCGCAATCTATTGCAGATAGGGTAGATGCAGACATTTTAGCTGAAATGATAAGTAATAACCAAAAGGATAAAAAATGAAAACAACAATTAAAAAATTAATTCTTAGAAAAGTAGAACAAGGAAAAGGAAGAGCTGTTATTAAGTTCACGTATAACGATGTTCCCTTGTGTTGTGTTATCAACGTAGAAAACAAAATAGTAGTACTCTACCAACGAGACCATAATAGAAAAGAAATATTTATGAGCAAGTGTAAAGATGGTGATGTGTTTGATGTTATAAAAGGCGTAGAACTTTCTCTTTATAGATTCATGCGACACGTAATCCATGAAGGCAACTGTGAACTAAGACAACAAAAAACTGCTCTCAGGAACTTTGAGAGAGATATTGAAAGTCGTTTTGCACATGTAAAAGATCTGACCCATAAGAGTAAGAGACCCCAGTCTCTCCGCGATTTGGTGAACGGAATATAAGGCATAAAATTTAGAAAAATTAAAGATAAATAACGTAGATTTATAAAAGGATAAAAATTATGAGTGAAGAAAATAAACCAACACTAAGAATTGGATGCGGAGGATGTTTGACATCTATAGTAGCCATTTTTCTTATATTTATATTTCTATTTAGAGGATGCGAGTCTTGCTCTAAAAACTACCATAATACTTATGGAGTTAAAGGTTGGGGCGAGTTTATCATTTTTGGTGATAAATATATGAAAGAGAAATATTCTGAGGAAGTTGGTAAAGATGAGTGACATGGTATTTCCTTCAATAATTGACCAAATGGATAAAATGGATCAAGGCGTTGGGCATATAGCAATTCTCACCTGGGATGACGAGTCCAAAGGTAAAATGAGAATGAGAGTTGAAGGAATCAATATAGAAAATAAAGATAAAATTCTGTCGGATTTAGTTGAAATGCAATGCCTAAATATAGATAGCCCCTATATTCTAAATCCCGAAAGCGCAGAGAATCTTGGTTTTAAAATAAATTAAAAAATAAGTTTAAGGAAAATAAAATGAAAAAAAATAACAACTATACAATTAATGTAGGAAATCTTTCTGATAAAGAAACACAGGCTTACGTAAATAATATTATGACTACTCTTAACATTACTAGAAGTCAGATTACTCTTGTAAGGTAATTATTTTAAAGTACAAGATGACTGAAATAACACCATTCGAACACATATTTGAAATGACTGTACGCCTAGAAGACGGTACAGTCGGAACCTCTTATGTCCCTGTAAAGAAAGGGCAGATTGCTAACGTGTACATTTACGAAGGCAAAGAAAAGATATACGTGGAAGGTAAAGTCGTAGAAGTTTTAGTAGAGGATTAAACATGAAAACATGCATAAGAAATATTTTATATTGGACGAAAAGATTAATTTTTGATTCTATATTAAAACGATATAAAGATATGCAAGTAATTATATCTGACGAAGATATGTTATTACTTTATGAAGCTGCATATAAAGAACAGATGACAATTGACCAATTTGTTGAACAAGCGTTAAACGCATATTGTAAAGATAAGAAATTGGTGGAACAAGTCTTTGATAAACCTATCGATTTGAAAGGGAAAAAAGTTATAAATGAATGATAAGATTATTTTCTTAGATTTTGATGGTGTTCTTTGCATTTGGGGGCCTGGGCAGTCCATAACAAAGGAAAACGAGAAGTTTAATGTAGAAACAGGGACTGCATTAGAGGGTGTTGACCGTCATGGTAGGAAACGTCTAATGTGTGGTTTTAGGCCCGAGCCGGTAGAAAATCTTAAACTTATTCTGAAAGAGACTAAGGCAGATATAATAGTTTCTTCTACATGGAGAGAATATTTTAACTTAGATGAACTTTCTATGCACCTTAAAAAGTATGATATTAAAGCCCCGATTGGGCTTACTACTTTATATGGTTGGAGTCGAGGTATTCAAGTAGAAAGATGGATAGATGAGAATGAGTTTATAGGGAATTATGTTATACTAGATGACATACATGAGTTCTCTTTTGAGCAAGAAAAACATTTGGTTCTTACAAACCCAGAGTTTGGGATTTCAAAAAAAGGTGCAGAAAAAGCAATTAAAATATTAAATAATGGAATCTAAATTTGAAGTTTATACTAATATGCGCATACTTGATAGTTTTTACATTCGGGGCTTCTAACTCTTATAAGTTTTTGATGTCTGATTATGATTTTACTAACCAACCATCTTTTGAAAAAGTAAAGAAAGTTGTAAAATCATATCCGAATAATATGTTTACAGACGAGGACATAGAGTTGATAGTTTCTGTTGGTAAAAAGTACAAAGTAAATCCACTTGTTATACTAATGAAAACACAACAGGAAAACAGTTTATTGATAAACTCTGAAGGAACTAAAAATTATAGTATTAGATATTTCAGAGCTTGTGGTTACGGGTTGGGGTCTTTGTATTCTAGTTTTACAAACATAAAAGGGTGGAAAATAGGAACAAATATAAAGGGAGAAATAAGATATTATAAAAATGGTGGATTTTCTAATCAAATCTATAATTGTACGCGACGTATGAGAGAGTTTTTTAATGTATGGGATAAGAATACACCTATAATGATAAAAGATGTTCATCATGAAAAGTTAAATGATTATAAATTATTATTAAAAAAAGAAAATTGTGTTATATCTAGTGAGATGTATGATTTTTTTAAGTATTTCTATAAAGTGGAGTATGTTAAACAAAAGGATATTGTATTACTAAATAGTATGGTGGCACAGTTGTTTAAAGATAGAGATGCCCCAAGCTATATACAAGATTTTCAATGGAGAATATACGTGAAAAATGCTGCGACGTATGTGTACTATCGTTACTGCCCATATTATGGTGATTTCATGAACGGAGTAACTAAAAATGAAGGAAATATACTCATACCTGTTATATGGGGAGAGATTAAAGGGAAACTGAAATGACCAAACAAGAAATGCAAGATCTATTTTATATATCTGGTATTAAAAGAGAAAAGGGTCAGTTTCTTAACAGAATAAGAGAAAATATAGGTTTCATACTGTTTGCGGTTGTAGTTCTATTATGGTATTTAGTAGAAAATATTAAACATTTTATATTCCGAGGGAAACTGAAATGAGAAAATTGTTAGTAATTGTATTATTTGTAACAGGGTGCTCTCTTAACAGTACCAAAGCTCCGAGTTCTTTTGAGTTACAGTACGATAGCAATAAGTCGGCACTTTTAGAGACCCAAAAGGAACTTGTAAAAGAACTTTCAAATTTTATGGTAATAACAGCAGCCGTAAATGTAAGATATTTCGAAACCAAACCCGGAAGTAAGGGAAAGCCAAACTCAGTAGTATATGTCTTAGAACCAGGTAACTACCCTGTTTTTCAGATATTCGATTGGATAGATTTAGACCCTAGGTTAGTTGGAAATCATAAATGGATTAGAGTGGACGAGAATCTTAGTCACTGGGTTTATTTTAATCCTAAAACAATGGAACTTAAGAATTGAAGTTTTTTTTTATATTATTTCTAAGTATAAATCTATGGGCGTATGAATATATTATCACCATAGATGATGGGCCTAATAAGTACACGGAAAGAATCTTAAATGCCTTAGTTGAAAATAATGTAAAAGAGGCAGTATTTTTTATAACAGACATAGGTGTAGGCCAACTTGCTATGTATAAGTCGGTATTACCAAAGATTATACAAGCAAATTATACAATCGGGAATCATACTTTTACTCATTGTAATTTATCTACCCATGATAATATTTGGACATATAAGTTCAAAGAATTAGAGCCTATCCATAACTATTTATACAGAGAGTTGAATTATACTATTACACTGTTCAGACCCCCGTATGGGAGACTAAACAATATTATAATCAGGTCATACCAGCTTATGAATTATGATTTACTAGGTTGGGACGCAGATATAAGCGATGACCTAATTATAACAAGCTCTGCAAATATTTCATCTGCAATAAAGAGACAATTACATGAAGAGGGCTGTAATATTATTTTAGTGCATTCAACCTCTGCGGTAGCTAATAATATCTCTAAAGTCATAAAAGTTTTAAATAACTTATGAAAATCAAAAACTGCTTCTCCTGTGTATTCTTTTCTTCAAAAGGTTGTAGTCTATCTGAAAAATTTTATAACTGTCTAAAATATTTAAAAAAAATTAGTAAAATCATATAAATACCTATTGACATAAATCGTTTATCATGTTAAAATACTCCTAACCAATTTAGGAGACTATTATGTCGTTTGACGATTTAGGTACTCGAATGAAAGAGTACTACGAGAAACCATACCAAATATTTCTACCACGCAGGTCAAACATAATTTTGAGGGCGGATGGGAAAAGTTTTTACACCTATACGAAAGGTTGTGATAGACCTTTTGATATGGCTCTAATGTCTGCTATGGATAGAACAGCAATAGAGTTATGTAGAGAAATATCTGGGGCTATGTTTGCCTTTGTTCAATCTGATGAGATTTCTGTTCTTGTGAGAGATATGAAGTCTATTACCACACAAGCATGGTTCGATAATAAACTACAGAAGATGTGTAGTGTATCTGCTTCTATTGCTACTTCTACTTTCAATATTATTAGAAGGGAAGAGCAGGGTATAACGAAAATAGCAAATTTCGATAGCAGAGTCTTTCAAATCCCGCAGGATGATGAGGTTATAAATTATTTCATTTGGCGACAACAAGACACGGTTCGAAATAGCATTGCCTCTGTAGCACAGTCACTATACTCTTCTAAAGAATTACATGGAAAAAATAGTAATACTCAACAAGAGATGATTTTTGCTAAGGGTATTAATTGGAATGATTATGCTCCTCATTTGAAGAGAGGTAGAATTATTTACAAGCAAGACTACACGTCGGAGAATCCTATGACTGGAGACCCTGTACAAAGAAGTGAGTGGATTATAGAGGCTTGCCCTACACTTACTCAGGAAAGATGGTTTTTAAATAATTTAATTTTTGAGAGGGAAAAACAAGATGAGTGAAAAAAATACAGTAAAAAAATTAGACTACTCCACGCTTATAAATTATGAGGATGGTGTGTTTTATTTGAATGTTTCACCACGAAAAAGTTTCATAAGATACATGGAGTTAAACGGACACTTTTTAGGTTTCTCAGGGGATTATAGTACATTATCTCCTGAAGAGTTCGAGATCTCCATAGTTTGTGATGGGTGTTCAGGTAGTTTGACTATTCCATCAAAATATTTTAATATAGATAAATTACCCGAGATTTGCGATATGTTGGATTCGCGTATTTTTGATCTTGTAAAAGAAGCGGAAGATTCTCGTGCTAAGATACAAGAAAGAATAAGAAAAAGTAGGGAGCCTGTATTAGATTTCTTTAAACAAAGGTTAGGAAAACAAAATGAGTGAAAAAAATACAGTAAGAAAGTTAGATTATAGTTCATTGTTTCATCTACGAGATGGGAAGGTGTGCTTTGCGACAGGTCCTGTCGAATTCAAGTTCGAAGAATGCCGTTATCGCACAGTTGCATTGAGTGGTAAGAAAATTTTATATTTCTATGGAGAATCCCTCGAATGGTATAACGATAAAACTAAAAGTTACGCCCTTGGTTTTAAATACAGGGGCTGTAGAAGTAGTAACATTAAAGTACCTAGTTCATTCAAAATAGAGAAACTCCCGCAGATTTGTGATCTATTGGATGAGATTATTCCTATAGAAATAGAAAAAATCGATAATGCTATTCTCAAAGAGGAAGAGCAAAGAAAAAAAGACGAAGCTGTTATAAATGATTTCTTTAAACAAAGATTAGGAAAAACAAGATGTTTGAAAAACACGAAGAATTAGTACAGCAAGGCTACCTATCTAAAAGTGAATTAGATGATCTAGTCCTCTACAATTACACAGACAAATGTACTTTTGATAATCATTGGAATGATATAACTCTTAATTCTCGTGGTACTATTTACGACAAGACTACAGGTAAAGTTGTATTTCTTGCATTACCAAAGTTTTTTAATTTAAACCAAAGACCTGAAGTTGAAGAACAAAATCTTCCTGATTTACCTTTCCAAGTATTTGAGAAAGTCGATGGTTCCTGGGGTACATTATATAGACATAATGGTGAGTTTAAAATAGCAACAAGAGGTTCATTTTATTCTGAACAAGCTATTAAAGCAACCGAAATGCTAAAGAAACATGACTTATCAGAATTATCTGATAATATAACTCTATTGTTTGAGATAATCTATCCCGAAAATAAAATTATAGTCGATTATGGTCAAAAAGAAGAATTAGTTCTTCTTACTGCAATGGATACGGATACATTGGAAGAACTAACAGACTATGAGGTAAATGACTATGCTAACAGGTTTGGGTTTCGAAGACCGTTGACTTTTAATATTAGTAAAATACAATACATAAAAAAAGCAGCAGAGACATTGTCACCATCCCAGGAGGGATGGGTAATAAGATATTCTAATGGACTGCGATTAAAAATCAAGGGTCAGGAGTATATGAAACTAGCTAAGTTCAAATACTATATGTCTCCATTATCTGTCTGGGAAGCATTAAAAGAAGGTAAAATAGAAGAACGTTTAGCAGAGTGCCCTGATGAGTTTCATGAAGAACTAAGAGGTATTGTTAAAAAGTTACGAATACAGTATCATCTTGTTTTTGGTAGGTTGAATGATGATATGGCTAAAAGATGTTTGATGGCAGATGAAACAAACAAAGAAACTAGAAAATGTGTAGCACAAGATATCGGCACATTTAAGCCACCATATAAGAACTATTATTTTGCAATGTTATCAAAGAACTTTGATGTTGCTGACGAAATAATTTATAATATCATTGAACCTAAAAGTAATAAATTTGTAGGTATTGAGGAGATTTTTCAAAAATGAATAAAAAGATACAAGAGTTTTGTAAAAACTACAATTTAACAATAGACCAATTTTATGGTAAAGAGAAATACGAAGGATATTTAGACCTAGATTCTTTAACTTCTATACCCGAAGGATTTAATCCTACCGTTGGAGGATATTTAAACCTAAGTTCTTTAACCTCTATACCCGAAGGATTTAATCCTACCGCTGGAGGATATTTAGACCTAAGGTCTTTAACCTCTATACCCGAAGGATTTAATC
>Ga0316608_1000201_pt1 | contig 31501 bp, 9 predicted proteins | sample MIS2016152B_MG_FD_207673 | JGI IMG/M metagenome (GOLD analysis project Ga0316608, IMG submission 207673) | Microbial mat bacterial communities from Middle Island sinkhole, Lake Huron, Michigan, United States - MIS.2016.152B | ecosystem: Environmental > Aquatic > Freshwater > Lake > Sediment... | reverse complement strand
AGGGGATGCATAAATACTTACATCTATGGTTGCAACCCCACAACAGGAATCCTCAGGATTCATACCTTCCAATATCCCAAAATCACCTTTTTTGTTTAGAAAACCAGAAGTGATAAAAGTATTTAAGTGAGAACTAATTTGATTTAAAAAAACAGGGTTCAGGGTGCTATCAAAAAAGTTCTCTACAAAGCCAAAAGTTTTGGTATATAATTCGCTCCTGTTCTGAATGAGATATTCAATTACTTCAATGGAATTTTTGAAATAATTTGAATAAAAATTTCCTTCTAATTCGCATTGCTTGATATTATACTGATTTGGAAAATTCCATGCGTAAACAAAAGTATGCGTAAATGTCTTTTTGGGTTTGAGTTGAGTATTTACGGCCAAAGAAGAAAGGCATCTTTCAAGCGGCATCATTTTGCCTAATTTCTTGTTGAATTTTTTCCTTGCATCAGTATCATCCACGTTGGGCAATTGAGAATTTCGGAGGGCTATTTCGTAAAAAGGGTGCAAATGTTCCCACCCCAAATAATAGCTCGTTTCACCCGAAAGAGAAGCTAATGAAATATCACCATAAGAGGATGCTTTTGGGTCTAATTCAGTACAAGAGAATGTTGCGGCTAACCAGCTATTGTTTTTGCTGAGTGTAGATTTGTGAAATTTTTCGGTATGATCATATCCCACTAAATTTTTGAAAGTTCCCATCAGGGTAATGTTGACACTTTCGCGACTTGTGGACTCAATGGAAATGCTCACATAAAAGCCTGGTATTGATGAGTTTTTCAAATCATGGGGTACAAAAGGCGAAAAAACATTCATGATGACAATAAATGGCATATCTGGATCTGAAAACTCAAGTCGAACAAAAGGGAAACACCCAACGTATTTAACTTTTTTGACACCGGAAAGCCATGGAAAAATATAAACATTTCCATAAGAATTTATTCCACCCAGATTTTCATTATGATCTATTTGCAGAACTTTAAAACGAGGTTCCGAATTCTCTGTCTGATAACGAACAACAAAGAACAAGTTTTCAGCGGGCATTCCTGTCATATTTGCTCCCGTTCCTCTGGGTTTATTATTAGCAATTTGCCAGTTATAAAAAACTCCATCTTGGCGCAATTCTGCCGATCCACAACCTATGCCTCCAACTGCTATACCACTCTTGGGCAAGGATGAAGCTTCTGTGTAGAAAACAGGCATATTCAAATAATATTCCTGATCATCATCTGCTACTTTTTTCTTTTGATTACAAGCTAAATGAGTAAGCGAGGTAGCAGCAAGCGTGCCTAAAGCAAGGTGGGATACAAAATCACGTCTTTTCATATATATAGTGTTTGCGTGTACTAATTTGCTGATTAAAATAATAGAAATAAATGATTTCGTTTCGCGAAAAAAAAGAATTTATTTTTAGAAATTGCAATTGAATTTCGAGGTATAAGCCCTCATGGACAATTTCAAAAGTATGCAATTTATTATTCATTTAAAAAATCTAAATGAATTTTTATTATTCTCCAAAGTATAAAAATCAGAACTATAGACTGTTGCATTGTTATCACAACAGAACACTATATTTTTCGAAATATGGATTTGTGGTTTTGCTATTACCAGCGGCGGTAAGTTGTAAATTGGTGTGGATGATAATGGATCTGCTCACATAAAAGCGTGGTACAGATGAGTTTTTCAAATAATGGTGTACAAAAGGCGAATAAACATTCATGATAACAAAACAGGCATATTCGAATAATATTTCTGACCATCATCTGCTACTTTTTTCTTTTGATAACAAGCTAAATGAGTATGCAAGGTTGCAGCAAGAGTGCCCAAAGCAAGGTGGGATCCCAAATCTCGTCTTTTCATGTATATTGAGTTTGCGTGTACTAATTTGCTAACTAAAATAATAGAAATAAATGCTTTCGTTTCGCAAAAAATAAAGAATTTATTTTTTAAAGCAAATGAATTTTGGAGTATAAGCCCACATGTATAATTTCAAAAGTATGCTGTTTCAAATATAATAATCAGAATTTGAACAACATGAAGCAACGAGAAAAATATCGATTGTTGGATTTCATCAATAAACTGCTAGGCCAACCCAAATTTTCTCAAAATCTTATTATTTCAATCATCCTTGTATTCTATTATTTTGATAAAATTATGACCTTTTTTGATGAACAAATGAATTCGAAAATAGAAATGAAACCTATTATGATTTTCATATAACCCTTATCCATAGATTTCCATGTAGCTTTGCTTCATGTTTAACTAACAAATTCAAATTTATGAAAACTAACAACTCAAAAGACAAGATTGCAAACACACTATTTGCTATCATGTTTTTTCTGTTGTTTACCTTTTTGGTAAACAACATTTTTGGACAAACCAATATTGCCACTACCGGAACCGGAAAAATATGGCAAAATCTAACCGCTGCAACCGGTAATACAGGGGCTACCACAAAAACCGGAATTAAAGACGGTGTATTAACTACTGATGTAATATTTACCGATGTAACTGTTGCCGGATATTGGCAAGCTGCCGGTATAGTTTGGACAACTGCCCAAAGTGGAATTACAAGCATTAGATATTACAATGGAGCACATTTGAATAATGGTACTGATAATGGTTCGTTTACTGCTAACATGAAAGTTCAATCTTCAACAAATGGTACAACTTGGGTTGATGTAGCGGGCTGGACTTGTTCTCCGGTATATCCTTATAACACAACTGCATCAAATCAAATTTACACACTAAGTGGTGCAGCAATTAGCAATGTTAAAGGAATTAGAGTGGTTGGTCAAGTACGTACCAACAATATATCTTGGTCGATAAAAGTAAAAGAATTTGAAGTTTACAATTCAACTACAACTGATAATACTGCTCCTACTTCACCTACAGGATTAGTATCGAGTTTAGTTACACCAAATTCGTTTACTTTAACTTGGACTGCTTCTACTGATAATGTAGGCGTTACCGGTTATGATATTTATAAAGATGGTGTTCTTTTAGCTTCTACAACAACTACTTCGTACAATGTATCGGGTTTAAATGCTGGTACTACCTATTCAATGACTGTTAAGGCAAAAGATGCAGCAGGTAATATTTCTGATGTTAGTTCATCTTTAAATGTAACAACAAATACAGTAGTTTCGACAAATTTAGCTTTATCGGGTAGCGGTTACATTTGGCAAGATATAGGTTCAGCTTCGTCTACAAGCGATGCAACCAAAACTGCAAAAACTGCAATTAACGATGCTAATGTAGCTACCGAATTAGTTTTTACAGATGTTAATGCAATAAATAACTGGCAAGCAGCAGGCATTGTATGGTCAACGGCTCAAAATATCAGTTCGGTAAAATTCTTTAATGGCTCAGCTACCGATTTAACAACCAATGGTTGGTATTCTGCCGGAATAAAATTACAATATTCTGCCGATGGTACAACTTGGGTAGATGTTAGCGGTTGGTCAATTGCTCCGACATATCCTTATACAGCATCTGCTTCAAATCAAGTTTATACTTTTAGTGGCCCTGCAATTAGCAATGCAAAAGGTATTAGAGTTATTGGTCAACTTTATACGGTTTATACATCTTCATGGGCTATTCACGTAACCGAAGTAGAAGCGTATGGAACAACAGCACCACCACCAATTGTTGACATTGAAAAACCAAGTGTACCAACAGGTCTAAGTGCTTCAAATATAACTTCTTCAAGTTTCACATTATCATGGACAGCTTCTACCGACAATGTGGGCGTAGCTTCTTACGAAATATTTGCAGGTACAAGCTCTAAAGGTACAACAACAACAACCTCAATAAGTGTAGCCGGTTTAACTGCTTCTACTACTTATGCAATAACGGTAAAAGCTAAAGATGCAGCAGGTAATTTATCGAATGCAAGTACTGTTTTAAACATTACAACAATTGCAGCTCCTATTTCTACCAGAACAAACAATGTTGGTATAAACCTTGTAAACCCCGGAACTGATTATAGCGAAGAAATAGCTTTTGCTGATGCTATTCGTTCGATGCGTAGATGGATAAAAGGCGATGGCGAGCCAGCTTATGATGCCAATTATTGGCCTACCGAAGATGCAAATGCCATGATTTTTGCAGGAAAAAATGGAAATAATACAGGTACTTATAAGTTGTCTTTTACTGGAAAAGCAACATTATCATGTTCGCAAGCCAGTATTCAAAATCAAGTATATACATCGGCCACCAATATAACAACTGCTGATGTAGTAATGACCACGAATAGCTCCGAGTTATATATTGATTTCACTGGTACAACAGGTGGCGTTAAAAATGTAAAATTAATGCGTCCAATTACACCCGGAAGTTCTACATCTTATGCTACAAATGTTATTTTTACCGATTTCTTTTTAAATAACATCGCTCCTTTTACAGTATTACGTAGTTTAGGTTGGGTAGCAGTAAACTGGAGTCCAGACAAAAACTGGAGCGACAGAACTACCTGGAACATGGCACGTCAAAGTCCTCCTGCAATACCCGGATATACTTATGGATGGGAAGGTAGAGGCGCATCTTGGGAAGGTTTAATTATGTTGGCAAATTTAACAAATAAAAATATTTGGATTACAATTCCTCACAAAGCTACTGATGATTATATAACAAAATTAGCACAATTAATAAAATTTGGTAGCGATGGTAATTCTCTTCCTTACACTTCAACACAAGTAAATCCTGTTTGCGCTCCATTAAAATCTACTTTGAAAGTTTATGTTGAATATTCGAATGAAATTTGGAATTGGGGTTTCTCTCAAACAGGCGAAACTGCTGATATGGCAAAAATTTATGGTGCACCTTTAAATTTTGATGGTGAAACAGATGGAACCACATTAATGTTTAGATACAAAGCAATGCGTTCAGTTCAAATAAGTACAATTTTCAGAACTATTTTTGGAAATGAAAATATGATGACAACAATAAGACCTGTTATATGTTGGCAAGGTGCTTATAATGATTTAACTGACCGTACATTAACCTTTATTGATAGATATTATGCAAAAAATGACCCACGCTCAAATTGGAGCGACCCACATCCTGTAAATTATTATTTCTATGGTGGTGGTGGCTCTGCTTATTGGTATTCTGATGGAGAAACAAAATTAACTACAGATAATATTTGGACTAACGGTGGTTGGAATGCAACAGCACAAGTAACCGATGCTTGGGGCAATACTCAAGCTGGTTTTTACGATAAAGCAGCAAATGATGCAGCGCAATGTAAACAATACGGTTTGGCTTATGTTAATTATGAAGGCGATGCTCATCCTACATACAGCAACAACGACGCTGATATTATGGCAGCCACACATTGGGATGCAAGAATGAAACAAAATACTTTAGACCACTTGAATGTAACCAATCAGGTTGATTGTGATTTTATGAATTTCTTAGTTATGTGTGGCTCAGGTGACGGTAATTATTGGTCTGTAATTAATTATCTAAATGAAGGTGGATTAGGATCTCCTCAATATGATGCAATTAAACAATTTAATACTACAAGTCCATTAGCAGTTAATTTAGGTTCACTTGCTCCTTTTTCTCGTGCAGGTGCTAATTACGATTCTAAAGGTTCTGATAACAGAAATCTTTCTGCAACCGGTTCCTTAACCTTAGGTCAAAGTAATGACATTTATAATAATGGCTATTTTGCCGGATATTTATTCAGAGTACCTTCTACCGGTACTTATAATGTACAAATTCAATATAGTACAACTGCGGCTGCAACTATGGTAGTAGAATTTGCCGGTAATGCAATTGGTACATATAATTTAGCTAATACAAATGGTGCAAGTGCTACGACTGCTTTTGCAAACATTACTTGCAGTACTGATAAGGTTTATGCTATTCGTCTTGTTATGAAATCGGGTTCTGCTGAAATTATAAGCGTAAACATTGGTTCTGGTGCTAAAAGCGAAGCTGTAAATAATCATACTATTGATAATGAGTATTCTGTTTCGGTCTTTCCAAATCCTGCTACAGACTTTATTACAGTTGATTTAATGAATGTAAAAAATGAAGTATCAACTGTAAAAATAACAGATATTTCCGGAAAAGTTGCATATCAATCAGAAATCTATGAAACTTCTAATCTGATCATTGCTACCAATAGTTTAACAAAAGGAATTTACATTTTAAGTGTATCAAACGGATCGAAAACCTTCAATAAAAAAGTAGTAGTTAAATAATTATTAAAATGTGTTTGGATAATTTGTTATAAGTTTTAATCAAAAGGCATTCTGATTGTTGAATGCCTTTTTATTAAAACACAAAATACAGTACGCAGTAAAAGTAAAATTTAATGAGTTCAGAAATTAACAAAACGGCACACATACATAACTCCAAATGGTCAAATAATTAAATAATAAATAAATAAAACAATAAAATGAAAAATTATTCACAAAAAATGAGTTTAAATAGACTCAATTTGGTTAAAATGGGTTTACAGGCAATATTTATAGGAATATTTTTAGTATTATCCTGTTCAGGTTTTAGTCAAACCACCAAACGTATATATATGATTGGTAATAGCGTTACCGATGGTGTAAATTACGATGGTTTTCAGGCATTAGCGCAGAGCCGCTCGAATACGCATATTTGGGCACGACACATGATTCCTGGTTCTCCTCTTTTTCTTTTATGGGGTGACCGTTTTTCAACAGATTGTTTTTGCGAAGCACCTTATGGTAGTGAAGATAATGCTTTTAGAAATTACCAGTGGGATGCTATTACGCTTCAGCCATTCGACAGAATGTTGGTAAACGATAATAATGAAGGAGATGTGATAAATTGTACAAACTATGCAAATCTGGCTAAAGGAACAAGTCCTGATGTGCAAATGTACATTTATGGAAGATATCCGCGTACAGCTAATGATGTTGCACCTACTCATTCTTCTTGTACTGCTGATGCTTGGAATGCTCTTCATTTGAGAACATATACTGGTGATTGGGACGGAACCAATGAAACTCGCGATTATTATCAACAACTTACTGATGCTTCTACCAATGCAAATCCTTCAGTTAAAAAGTTTTTAATGATTCCGGTAGGTGAAGTTATGTACAGTCTGAATAATAAAATGAAAGCCGGTCAAGTTTCAGGTTATTCTTCAATATGGCAGGTTTATGCTGATGGCATCCACGTGAACAATATAGGTTCATACATAATTGCTTGCACTTTTTATGCCACCATCTACAAAGACAATCCTGTGGGTATTGGTGTTCCTTCTCAATATGGAAGCATTAGCAGCTCTTTAGCAACAATTATCCAACAGACTGTTTGGGAAGTTGTTTCTACTTATTCTTATGCAGGTATTGCCGGTTCGTCTTCGATTGCTGTTACCGGAGTTTCTTTAAATACAGCAAGTACATCAGTTGCTGTAAATCAAACTTACCAATTAAATGCAACCATCGCACCAAGCAATGCAACCAATCAAAGTGTAACATGGACAAGTTCAAATACGGCTGTTGCAACTGTAAGTACAAGCGGATTAGTTACCGGAAAAGCTGCGGGTACAGCAACTATTACAGTAAAGACTGTAGATGGAAACAAAACTGCAACTTGTTTAATTACTGTAACTTCAAGCAATATATTGGTTACAGGGGTTACTGTTGCACCCACCACCGTAAGTATTAAAGCAGGAAATTCATCAACACTTTCTGCAACTGTTGCTCCTTCAAATGCTACAAATACCGCCGTAACTTGGACATCGAGCAATACAGCCGTTGCAACCGTTGATGCAACCGGCAAAATTTCTGCAATTGCCGCAGGTTCAGCTACAATAACTGTAAAAACTATAGATCAAAATAAAACTGCAACATGCGCAGTTACAGTATTAGCAAATGCTGCACCAATTGCTGTAATTACTGCTACACCAATATCTGGTACAGTTCCTTTAGTTGTTGCTTTTAATTCTTCAGCTTCTACTGACCCTGATGCCGGTGATTTTATTTTAGGTTTTGAATGGGATTTTGGCGATGGTAGTGGCATTGACCATAGTACTGCTCCTTCTCATACATATACTTCTGCCGGTACATATACTGTAAAATTTAGAGTAATGGACAATAATAATCTTTACAGTTCACAAGTAACTCAAACTATTACAGTAGCTCAAGGTACAACAACAAATATTGCTCCTTCAGGAATTGCTTATGCATGGCAAAATCTTTCATTAGCAACTAACAATGATACCAAAGTAGCAAAAACCTCTTTGAACGATAACAACACAACAGTAACTGAAATTTATCCTGATGTAACTGTTGCAAATTACTGGCAAGCTGCCGGTGTTGTTTGGAGCGCAGCTCAAAACAACATAACCAGTGTGAAATTTTATCACGGACAACATTTGAATGATGGTTCTGATAATGGTTGTTTTACTGCAAATTTAAAAGTTCAATCATCTACAGATGGAACCGTATGGACAGATGTTACCAATTGGACAGTTACTCCTGTTTATCCTTACAATACAACAGCTTCACTTCAATCATATACCTTAAGTGGTGCTGCTATTAGTAATGTAAAAGGAATTCGGGTTATTGGACAAGAAAGAACAAACAATATTTCGTGGGCTGTTAAAATCAATGAAATAGAAATTATTGCTACCACAGCAACAAGTAATATAGCAGTTACCGGTGTTTCCATGAGCCCAACAACTGCTTCCATAGCAGTAGCAGCAACACAACAATTAACTGCCACAATAGCACCAACAAATGCTACCAATAAATCAGTAAACTGGTCATCTTCGAATACAGCCATTGCAACTGTAAGTACAAGCGGTTTAGTTACCGGAGTTGCAGCAGGGACAGCTACAATTACAGTTACAACGGTTGATGGAAGTAAAACAGCAACTTGTGCAGTAACAGTAACAGCATCTACAACACCTACCAATATTGCAACAACAGGAACAGGTAAAATTTGGCAGAATTTAGCCATTGCTACAAGCAATACCGGTGTTCTTACAAAAGCTGGAATTAAGGATGGTAATATTACTACAGATATTGTATTCACAGATGTAACAGCCCCCAATTATTGGCAAGCTGCCGGTATTATTTGGGCTACTGCTCAAAATAATATAAACAGTGTAAAATTCTATAATGGTACCGCTGTTGATTTAAACACAAATGGTTGGTTTTCTGCAAATATAAAAGTACAATCATCTACAGATGGTACTGTTTGGACAGATGTTACAGGTTGGAGTATTTCTCCCGCTTATGCTTATACTGCTGCTGTTTCTAATCAAATTTATACTTTTAGTGGCTCTGCATTATACAATATCAAAGGTATCAGAGTGGTTGGGCAATTATATACTGTATATGCTACCTCATGGGCTATTCATGTAAAAGAAGTTCAGGTTTATTCAAATACCGCAGGCAAGTCTACAACAATTGGAACATTTGAGCAAAATCAAATGAAACTAAGTTTTTATCCAAATCCGGTGCAAGATGTTCTATTCATGAATTTTGGTAATATTGTCAATAAAGCTGATATTTCAGTATTTGATTTGCAGGGACGCTGTTTACTTTCAAAATCAGTTTTTGATGCTGAAACTGGAAGTATTGAAGTAAATGGTCTTATAAATGGTATTTATTTAATTAAAGTTGCCATTGGAAGAACAATTGTAATAAACAGGTTTGTGAAAAAATAGATCGGTTAAGCCTGACAGATAAATTTTAGTGATTTGATCGCTTGGAGCGATCAAATCACTATTTTTCATTGATGGTTATTGATAAAACTGATAAACAATATAACACCTTGCAATATTTTTACGAATTATTGACTTATTATAGGGTGAAAAAATTCTTATATCAAAGGTAAAATATCAATTTCGGCTTGAAAATTTTTCAATTTAATGATAGTAAGTGTATTGAGCTTTTAACTTTTATTAAATAAGTAAAGGTAAAATATTAATTTTCAATTTGTTTAATCTTCAATAACTGATTGAATGTATATTGAACTTTTAACTTTCAACTTTTAACTTTTAACTTATTTATGAGTCTTTTAAATTTGTACGGTATAGCTTTTAAGTGTCCATATTTTGATCAGTTTGAAAATCCAGAATGCCCTTTAAAAGTTATTAGAGAGTTAAACGATGTATCAATACAATTAGAAGCTATTGAACAATTGTCGAATGAAAGAAAAAGAGTCCTTTTAGATCGACATTATTGTTGCACAAAGAGAAAGGCTTTTGAGTTACAAAAGAAGAAAAACCAAATGGTTAATTAATTATGTGAACCCTGTTATATTTTTGCAGAAATATTACGAAATTATTCGATTTTTTTTTATAATTGCAGCATTAAAAAAAAATACTGATGAAATGAAGACGAAATAAATACGAAAAAAAATGAATTCCTCATAGTTTTTTAAATAGATTGGCATTTTCAAAAGATTAAATTATAAATTATACTAAAATGAATAAAATTTTTTATCTTATAGTTTTTACAATCCTATGCAGTCAAATAGGTTTTTCTCAGTACAAAGTTGACTCCATGTGTGGAGCAAAAGTTATTCTCGACAAGGATAAAAAACTCTTATCGAGGTATAGTCCAGAAGCTCCTGGAATAGGGTATATTAAGGCTGTTCAATTAGCAGTGGATTTTTGGAAAAAATGTCCAAATAGTTCGAAAAACAACTTGCCGCTTTATATCACTCATTGTTCGATGTATCGAGATGGAAAAGGTGGCTTTTATGGTTCAGATTGGCCACATAATCCTATAGTTGTAAATGCAGGAATGGTGCAAAGTCTGGCTATTGACTGGCGCAACTATTCGGGCGATAATTCAATGATTGAAATTGCCCGCAAAGGATTGGATCATCAAATAAAAAATGGAACAACTCCAGCAAATTGGGTATGGGCAAGTGTTCCGTATGCAAGTTCTGAAGCCAGTGAAATTATTTATGATGGAGCTTCAAAATTTGATACTGCACAGACCGAAGAAAATATGGGGCGTGGTGATGGATCGTATGCTTTAGAAGTTGATAAAATTGGAGAAATGGGAATTGCTTATCTTAAGTTTTATGAAATAACCGGCGAAATAAAATATTTAAACGAAGCAATTAATTGTGCTGATGCGTTGGCAAAACACGTACGCAAAGGAACAAGTAATAATGCTGGTTTAGATTGGGTTAAACTCAAATTAACTTCGCCCTGGCCATTTCGAGTAAAAGCTGAAACAGGGCAAGTGCTTGAAGATTACACGTCGCACACCGTTGAAAATTTGCGTTTATTAGAAGAATTAATTCGAATAAAAGATGTAATAAACCTTCCGAAAGAAAAAATTGCATTGTATCAAAAAGCTGTTGATATTGTTTGGTATTGGATGTTTACCTCTGATGGTCCTGTAAAAACATCAATTTGGAAAGGTTATTTCGAAGATATTCGCTGGGATCCGATTAATTTGAATCGTGTAAATAATTCTCCTATGGAATTTGCCCGCCATTTATTAAAGCATCCGCAGAAAGACCCAAATATAAGAACAACAATACCCGGATTAATATGGTGGGTAAAAACAACATTTGGCGAACCTGGAATGAATGCAATTAACGAACAAACTGGTTGTTACCAGCCAATGGGCAGCCATACCGCACGATATGCTTCCATTTGCGCAATGTGGTACGAATATTCTGGAGATGAATGGTTTAAAGAAGAAGCATTTCGCAATTTTAATCATGCTACGTATATGGCTGAGCCGGATGGTGTAATTCAAACCGGCCATAGTTGGGGCAAAGAAATTTGGTTTTCTGATGGATATACTGATTATATTCGTCATTTTATGGAAGGCGTAGCAGCTATTCCCGAATGGGCACCTGAAAACGAAAATCATTTATTGAAATCAACTTCAACGATTCAAAAAATTAGTTATCAGGCAAATAAAATTAGTTTTACCACTTTCGATAAACAATCTGACGTAGTTTTGCGGTTGACCTCTAAGCCAAAGTCAATTACAGTTTCGGGCAAAGAATTGAAATTAATAGTTCAATTGAATGGCGAAGGTTATACATGGAAACCTCTAAATAAGGGTGGCGTGTTAAAAATTAAGTATTCAACAGGTAATGAAATAGTAATAACTTATTAAGGTTTTATATATTAGTACTTTAGCGAGAGGCTACAAGATCTTAAATCCTTTAATTTACAAGTAATAATGCCAATTAAGGTTTTTTTTTACCACAAAGGCAACAAAGGATTGCACAAAGGAACTCAAAGGAAATTGGAATTAAAAGCGTTATTTTGTATTTTTTACTTCGTGTGCCTTTGTGATTTACTTTGAGCGCCTTTGTGGTAAAATAATTTTTTGACCCTTAATTCGCATTAATAATAACAAATTAATATCAATATCATGAAGAATATTGTTATGTTTCTTTTTTTATATTAGCATTTACTGCATGTACAAATAACCATAAAGATGAATCAAATAAAGTAGTTGTTGAACCCGAAAAAGCAGACATACAAGACTATGCAGCAACAGCAACAAAAGATGGTTTAGAAACTTTTGTTCTCATGCATAGTCCGATGGGCATTCGCATTGAATACAATTTTAATAAGCAAAAATTAGAATTGTGGATTTCGCCTCAGGCAGGAAAAAACAAAGATTATCATTGGCGAAACTTTTCGAATCGTGACGATTATACTTGTCTTTTCGATAAAATTTCGTTTCCAAACCTGAATTTGAAGGATTTTGTAAAATGCGATTACGACCCGTTTTATAGCAAAATATATTTTAAAAATCAAACCTTACATATTCTTACATTATACGACAAACCAGTAATTGTAGTTTGGTTAGACAAAGAGGATTTTATTGATTTTAAATCAGCACAAAACGATAAATTACTAAAAAGAAATGACAGAACGTTTGGAATTGAACACGTTTCGAATGATATAAAATTTCATTTCGTTGCGTCGATGAAAGGCGGAAAAGGAAAGTTTTTACACCAAACCGAAATTGATTATTGGCGAAGCACTTATGCAAGAGCCATGGTTTCTCCTGAACAATTTATTGTTATTGGCGGCGAAATTGAGAAAGAGCATGTTTTAGAAATGGTTGAAGGTCTTTCGCAAAATAAGATAAGCAATTTAATAACTGACAATGAAGCTAAAATATCTAAAGCTTTAGCAAACGGAGTTATCAAAGTAAATGACAATGCAGAATTGCAAAAATTTATAGATATTAACCGACGATCCGTTTTGTCAGGTCAAGATCATTCGGGTGCAATACGAGCTGCCTTAAAATATATTTATTATCTGATATGGAACATTGATGGGGCGGCAACAACTGTGTTAACATCACAAACAGGTTGGGCAGAACCGTTGAAAAAATGGACAGATTTTTCCATTTCAAACCCAGCCGAACAAAAAAATCCACCAGCCGGAAAGTTTTATGGACAACTTATTAACGGTAAGATTACCAAACGAGAAGAACATGGAATTTTCAAAGCTGTATGGTCAGCATTTAGTTATTGGACACAAACGGGCGATTCAACCTTTATTACAGGAACGTATTTGGAAAATCTCGAAGCCGCCACAAATTGGATGGAGCGAAACAATTGGGATGAAAAACAGCAAGCTTTTGGCTATTTTTACACCAGCGAAGATCCAACCTATGGCAGTAATGATTATGGCCTCGACGCTGCCGTTGGTAGTTTTGGACCAAAAAATCCTTACACCCTTACTTTTGAGAATGATACAATCTTACGAATTTATAGCTATGATTGGAACCTGATGGCATACAATAGCTATTTGATGTTGAGCGCAATGACAAAAGGATTGAAAGCTTCGACCTATTTTGAAAAAGCAAAGAAAATGGAACCGTTTTTCGATAAACTATCTAAAAATAAAACGACACCAGATATACTGTATCAATTAAAAAAACGCGGTTTTGTGCAAGCTGAGCTGAAATCAAAACACCAAAAATGGGGCAGCAGCTTGGTTTATTTTGTATATGATATGCCAAAAATGGATGGCAGAGGCACGACCAAATTGATTGATTCAAAAAAAGATATTGACGGACAATTTGCCATGACTGTTTTTTCAGCTTTGGCTTCCATGGATATCGAATTCATTGATGAAAAGGAAATTGTGAATGTCATAAACCTGATTTTGCCCGAAAATATCCGATCGGGAAAATATTTGCCAATGCCTTACGCAATGACCGAAATATTCGGAATAGACGATGGTAATACGTATCATGACATTCGTCCTCAATATTTTTCGATTGGTCCATTTTTGGGAACTATAGGCAACCTTTCCTTAAAAAGAATGCCATTTGGAATTGCTGTAAGAGGCTCAAATTTAGTTAATAATATAGAAAACTATCAGTTCCAAAAATCTTTTATTGATATTTCATACACAGGAAAAGGAAAAATAAATGAAATCGTATTAAATGATGAGGTTTTGCAAAACACATTGCAAATACCCGAAGAAAAACTAAAAACAGGAAAAAACAAAATTCAGGTAAAATTAGCCGAAAAATCAATAACAGCTCCTTTGCTTGTATATTCTACTGTTCGATTGCAAAAAACGATTGTTGCTGATAAAAATATAACCTACTATTTTCAGACTTATGGAAAAAATACCCTAATTTTTAAAAATTTAATTAATGAACCGAAAATTGTTGATTCGAATAATTCACGGATTCGTTTTCAAAATCTGAAGAATAATGGTGCTTCATATTTGAGTTTTGAAGGTATCGGTTTTTATCAAATTATTGTAACTCGGTAATTCATTTTTTATTAATTAGCCTTTTTTAATGTAGTTATTTCTGCTTTCTAAGTTTTTAAGTTTCAATTAATATTGTATATCTTTGCAGAAATAAATTTTGTTAGGTGATTTGTGAATTTTTATCATTTAACATTCATTCATAAAAAGATGCGTAAAAAATTTTCGTCTTATGGCCCAATTGTGGCTTCGTCCGAATTTCATGCTCCTCGTATAGCATTAATTGATAAAGTACATAAGCAATTGATTGGTGAGAATATTGATGAAGGTGGTCATTATTTTACTGTTTGGGCTCCACGACAAACCGGCAAAACATGGATTTTGCAGAATGCCTTGTGGCGAATTCAGAAAGATGAACGATTTTATGTAGCTAAAATAAATTTAGAGGCCTTGAAAGAGGTAGAAGATGTTGGACAATTTTATTCAAAACTCGCCGCTGATTTAAATTATGAGTTTCAATTAGGAATTCCCAATGCCAATTCAAAAAATGAATTTGAGGACTGTTTTACAAATCAATATTTAAAAAAGCCATTGATTTTAATCCTTGATGAATTTGATGCTTTAGAAGAAAATGTAATTAATACTGTTGTGAGCTCTTTTCGCGATATGTTTGTGTTTAGAAAGGATCAAACAGACAAAAAAGCTACTGAAAAAAAATATCTATTGCATAGCGTTGCGCTCATTGGAGTCCGAAGTGTAGTAGGAATTGAAAATGTGAAAGGTAGTCCTTTCAATGTTCAGCGTAGCGTGCATATCCCAAATCTTACTTTCGATGAAGTAAAACAAATGTATAATGATTATCAGCAGGAATATAATCAAAAAATTGATGCCGATGTTATTGAACAGATTTATTATGAGACCAATGGACAACCCGGATTGGTATCATGGCTTGGCGAACTGATGACTGAAAAATACAATGAAAACATAGCTTCGCCTATAACTAATAAAGAATGGAAAAAAACATATTTATATGCCAGTCAGGCAGAACCGAACAATACGATAATGAATCTGATAAGCAAAGCGAATCAGTTGGAATATAAAGAAATGGTTCTAAAGTTATTTAATACTGAAAATAAAACTCCGTTTAAATTTGATCAAATTCAGTTCAATTTCCTGTATATGAACGGGGTTATTACATTTGAAATAGAAGAAGATGAAAAAACAGGACCAGCCCTATATGCAAAATTTTCTTGCCCTTTTGTACAAAAACGTTTATTTGACAGATTTTGCAATGAATACTTCGAATACATTGGACGACCTTATGACCCAACCTTAGAATTGGACGATATATTTTTAGAAACGGAGCTTAAAGTTTATCCTTTACTTAAACTTTATGAGGTATATCTGCAAAACAACAAACATTGGATCAATAAAAATATCCCTATTCGAACAGATGGACGTTTTCATGAAACTTTTTATCATTTCAATTTTTTCCGTTGGCTATTCGAATTCCTAACTAAGCGTGATGGATATGTAATACCAGAATTCCCGACTGGAAATGGAAAGATTGATTTGATTGTTAATTATGCAGATAAAAAATATGCACTTGAACTGAAAAGTTTTGGAGATAGTTCCAATATAAAAAAGGCAATTATTAGATCGGCACAATATGGAAAACAATTAAAAATCAATGAAATATATTTGATCTATTTCTACGATTTTCTTCTTCCCAAAGAAAAATTAGAAAAATACGAAAAAGAAGTTTTAGATTTGACAACAAATGTGCTTGTAAAACCAGTGTTTCTATATCTGGACAGGTGACGCCAAAAAATTCACTTCAATATATTTTATTTGTAATAAAAAAAATATTACTTTTGGCTATTAGTTCTACTTTACGAAGTTAAAACTATTTGAATTAAAGTCCGATAGGACTTCAATATGAATAACCCCCAATGAAATTGGGGGACAAAAAGACAATAGCTACAACCCCGAAGTGGGTTGAATATTGATGCGGATTCAACCCACTTCGGGGTTGTCTGATATACTTTTTTTTACCTCCGGTTTTACCGGAGGTTATTCAAATTAAAGCCTTTTAGGCTTTTAAGAGCAATCAAAATTAACTTCGTAAAGTAGAATTAGTAATGATTAAAAAATTAAAACGGTTTTTATTGATTTCATTGATTATCAATCGAAAGCAAAATTAACAATTAATAATTAACAATTACTTAGATATCTTGTCCTGTTTTTATAATACTGCAATCTCAAATTTATTCGTCCTATGAATATCTTATTAAAATTAAAACTACTAATCATTGTATCATATTTCATTTTTACCTACACTTTGCATGTAAAGGCGCAAAATATTGCAAATTATTATGATATAAAATTCAATAAATTAAACATTGACAATGGCTTACCCTCAAATATTGTTACAGCTTTGCAGCAAGACCAACAAGGTTTTATATGGCTTGGTACATCTAATGGAGTTGTACGTTTCGATGGAATAAAAACAAAAATATATCAAAATATAAAAACGGACAGCAATAGTTTACCCAATAATAATATAAATGATTTTATAATTGATGGCAAAGGTTTTTTTTGGATTGCGACTGCAAATGGTTTGGCTAAATTTTCACCGAACGAAGAAATATTTATTGATTTACACACGAAGAAATATCCGGATTTAAAAAATTTAAGAGGCTCTTTTAGTAACCTGAATATTGATCATAAAGAACGATTATGTGTTTACGATGACAATGCACAAAGAGCAATGATAATTGATACTAAAACTGATCATGTATTAGCCGTATTGGATGAAACAACCCTTGGAAAAGACAATTGGTTGCAGGGAAGGCATATTTTAACGTTGGTTGATAACGATGATTTTTGGTTTTTGGTTGATAACCTTGGATTTTGTATTGTTCATCTTCAGGATAATAAAATAACTTCTCGTAAAATAATCAAAAATCTTGACAATTCCTTGTCATTACCAGTTTTTTTTGAAAACTTACTTGTTGATAAAAAAGGAAATATTTACATAGCTAATATTGGTTTATATTTTCTGTCTAAAAACAAAAAGAACACTTTAGATTTCGAATTTATTGATGTGTTTAAAGGAAAAAAACCTTTAAGTGAATTGGATTTTTCTATTACAAGTTTGGTTGAAGATAAGGACGGAAACATCTGGATTAATACAAATAATTATGGTATAAAAAAATACAATCCAGCCACAAAAGAAATAACGGAATATGTTTTAAAACCTCTTAATTACATTAATACAGCTCCTTCCGTAACAAATATTGTTAAAGATAACATAGATAATCTCTGGTTTAAGCACGACAATGGAATCCTGAATTTGTGGGATTACAAATCCAAATCGTTCAAAGAATTCAAACATGATCCTTCAAATCCAAATTCAATTTCGACAGATATTAATCTGGAAATTGGAAAAGATAAGATGTTTTATGATAAATCCGGAAACTATTGGTTATTAACTGGTGGTACAGGCATAAATTATTTCTCATTAGCAAAAGCAAAATTTGCTATCATGAAAAATTTACCCGATAATCCTAATAGTTTATCTGCAAATAGTGCCTGGGGCATTTTTGAAGATAACAAAAAAAATCTGTGGGCAGGAATAAGTATTAGTGGGTTGAATGTTATTAATTTAACAAATGGAGAAGTACGCAAGTATCTGAAAGATTCGAAACCTGAATTTTCTGGATTTTCGACTGTAACCGATATTTTGCAGGCGTCAGATAATGAATTCTGGTTTGGTAGTGTGCCGCCTAAACGATTTTATTACGACAACAATAAAAAATCTTTAAAATTAATTAATGAATTTAGACCTGATTATAATGATACAACCAGTTTATCGGCATGGTTTGTTTACGATTTTTTAAAAGATAGCAAAGGTAATGTTTGGATTGGTGGAACAAACGGATTAGATTTATATTTGAAACCTGATAAAATGCATCCTAATGGTTCTTTTAAACATTATATTGTTAAGGAAAATAGTCCGCAAAGTATTGCAAATAATCAGGTTTGGCATATAATGGAAGATAATAAGGGAAGGCTGTGGATTTCTACTGCCGGAGGTCTTAGTTGCATGAATGCGGAGCATACCAAAGTAATCAATTATTTTAACAATCCCAACGATAGCAATTCTATTTCCTCAAATAATGTAAAGTCTGTAATGCAAGACAGTGAAGGAATATTTTGGATAGCAACGGAAGCCGGAGGATTAAACAAATTCGATGAAAAAACAAACCGGTTTATTGCCTATAATAAATCAAATGGATTTCCGAGCGAAAATATCTTTGCAATTTTTGAAGATAATGGTCATAATTTGTGGCTTAGTTCCACGGATGGAATAATAAAATTCAATCCAAAAACAAATAAAGCAATTACTTTTACAAAAGAAGATGGTTTGCAGTCGAAACAATTTGTCGCTGGATCATTTTTTCAAAATAGGAAGTCGGGAGAGATTTATTTCGGCGGAAGCAATGGAATAAATCATTTTAATCCTGATTCTATAAAATTATCAAATTTTGCTCCGAATATTATTTTCATTTCATTCAAAATTTTTAATAAAGAAGTTGAAGTAGGAAAAAAATATAATGGAAATATTTATTTAAACCAAGCAATTACAAATACCAACGAGTTAACGTTAAGTTATAAAGAAAATGTTTTTTCTTTAGAATTTGCTGCGTTAGATTATTCTGCACCCAAAAATATAAAATACTCTTATATAATTGAAGGTGCAAATAAATCGTGGATAGAAACAGATGCAGAAAATAAGGTATTAAATTATACCGATTTAGCTCCTGGCGAATATTTATTAAAGATAAAATCTACTAATGCTGACGGAATTTGGTGCAATAACGAAAGGAGTTTGAAAATAATAATAACACCGCCATGGTGGAAAACAACATGGTTTAAAGTATTGCTGGTAATATTCATCTTTGGGGCATTCATTTTTTATTACAAATACAAAACCTACGAAATAAAAAAGAAAAATCAGGAGTTGGAGCACAAGGTAGCAGAACGCACAAACGAAGTGATGCAACAAAAAGAAGAACTCCAACAACAAGCTGAAGAACTTGAAGCTACAAATGAAGAGCTTACCGCACAATCCGATGCTTTAAGGATGTCCAATGACGAATTGAATCAAAAAAATGATGAAATTGAAAAATCCTTTAAAATTTCACAGCTTATTAGTGAATTCGGACAAAGAGTAACATCTACTTTCGATCTCGAATCTATCAACGAAATTGTCTATGGCTACATTTATTCCATTATGCCTACAGATGCTTTTGGCATAGGATTGTACAATGATGATAAAAACGCAATAGAATATATTGGTTTTATAGAAAGCGGAAACAAAATAGAGAATTTTACAAAGAGTTTAAATACTGAAAATAGTTTATCTGCCTGGTGTTTCAATAATCAAAAACCAGTTTTCATTAACGATTTAACATTCGAATATAAAAATTACATTCATGATTTGCCCAAGGCTTCAACAAATAAACAACCTTTATCTATCATACATTTGCCTCTTTCCACAAATGACAGAAAACTTGGAATAATTGTAGTGAATAGCTTTCAGAAAAATTCATATACACAATTAGATTTAGTTCATCTTCAGTCTATTGCATCATATATAACCATCGCATTAGACAATGCAGATGCTTATAAAACCGTAAACGCACAAAAGGAAAAACTTTTAGAATTGGACAATTTTAAAGATGCCATGACAGGTATGATTGTACATGATCTTAAAAACCCTTTGAATGCTATCATTGGATTGTCTTCTTTGAGCCCCGAAGATGAAATGATGCAGATGGTTAACTCTGCCGGAAACCAAATGCTCAATCTGGTTTTAAATATTCTTGACGTGCAGAAGTTTGAAAATACGGAGGTTAGATTGAATTTAAACGATGCTTCACTCTATGAAATTGCCAATGAAGCGAATCGCCAGGTTTCTTTACTTATAAAGCAAAAGAAGCAAAATTTAAGTTTAAATATTTTGCCCCAAACGATCATTTGCACAGACTCCGAAATCACCGTTCGTGTTTTTGTAAATATGCTTACCAATGCTATAAAATATACGCAAAATGGAGGAAGTATTTCCATCAATCAGGAAAATGTATTATTAAGTGAGGATGCTTACAATCAATGTGAATTAATCCCTGACTCCATAAAAAAACAATCCAAATTTAAAGAATCTTTATGCCTTGTAAGTGTTTCGGATACAGGACAAGGTATTCCTGCCGATAAACTTCATTTGGTGTTTGAAAAATTCGGACAAGTGGAAGCGAAAAAATCCGGTGGTGTGCGCTCAACAGGTTTGGGTATGACATTTTGTAAAATGGTAGTTGAAGCACACAATTGCGCAATCTGGATAACTTCGGAGGTTGGCAAAGGAACGAGTTTTTATTTTACATTGCCTTTCTCAAGAAATGATGCAAGTATTCACAATGAGAATTTTGAAGTTATAAAAAGTAATAATGAAGAAATAAAAAAATCCCTCTATGACATTCATTTAGTTAATGAAAACGGTTCTTCGCTTGTTTTAAGTGAAAGCGAAGTTAATCAATATAATGAAGAATTAAAAATTCTTGTGGCAGACGATGATAAATACAGCATTGATGTTATAAAAAATTGCTTATCATCCTGGGGGAAAACCTTCCTGATGTTTGAAGTTGGAAACGGAAAAGATGCGGTAGATGCTGCAAAAATAATAAGGCCAGATATTATTCTGCTCGATTGGGAAATGCCACAACTTGATGGACTCGAAGCCTTAAAACAAATTAAAACTATACCTGAGCTTTTTAAGACCCCCGTGGCTATGGTAACTTCAAGAAGTGGAAATGCTCATATACATGAAGCATTTGAATATGGTGCTTCTGATTACATAAAAAAGCCAATAGATAAAACAGAGGCTTTGTTTCGAATTCAAACACTTGCAAACTTGTCAAAACTTATAACGAGAAAATCGGATATAGATAGGAATACGAACTTCATATTAAACGAAACATCCACAACTGTTATGATTGTTGATGATGTATTTGAAATAAGACAATTGGTTATCCAATTTTTACAAGGTAAGTACTTGACTATTGAAGCAGAAAATGGAATGGACGGCTTGCAGAAAGCCAAAGAACTCCTCCCAGATATAATCATATCCGATGTCAATATGCCAGAGATGAATGGTTTGGAATTGTGCGTTGAAATAAAGAAAGATTTGGCCACTTGTCACATCCCAGTGATCCTACTTACCGCACAAAACAATATGCCTGATAACATTGCAGGATTTGAAGCCGGTGCAGATGTATATCTGACAAAGCCTGTTTCGTCTGATTTACTCAATTCCGCAATAAAAAATCAAATTGAAAACAGGGAAAAGCTCCGAAAGGTATTCTCCAAAGTTATCACTTCAGAACCAAGTGAAATAGAATTCGTTAGTTCAGATGAAAAGTTCATTTCCCGATGTATTAAAACGATTGAAAATAATATCGAAAATTCTAATTTCCATCTGGACTATTTTGTGAAAGAAATGGCAATGAGCTACGGGCAACTCTATGGAAAAATCAAATACCTCACCAATCTCTCAATTGCCGAATTAATTAGAAGTATCAGACTAAAACGTGCTAAACAAATTCTGGACAAAGAAGATCTTTCCATCAAAGAGTTAATTGCAAAGGTGGGCTTCGAAAATACGCGCTCGTTTCAGCGTATGTTTAAAAATGAATTTGGCATAACACCCTCTGAATATGCAAAAAAAATGCATAAAGATATTAATTCATAGATCTGGTATTTTGAAAAAGGCTTATAACTTATTTTATCATGCCTAAAATCAAAAATATAAGTTATTAACTATGCTAAAAAAATGTAAATATATATCATTATTGTACGGTAATTTAATAGACTACAAATTTAATTTTTAAAGTACCCCCCTTTCAAAAAAGCGTTTGCTGAACTCGATTTGGCTGCGTTTTGTGCCAATCTTTATCGGGATTTTCCAAAAATCGTAACTAATGAATTTAATTGAAAAAATGAATTTTGCAAAAGTTGACTAAATTGGAAAAAGCCCAGTATCATTTTTGCGTTTGCTGGGCAATTAAGTAAATCAGACTATTAAAAATTCACCTGTTTTCATTTACTAAACTATTATTTACCTTTTTATTCCCAGTGATTTTTCTATTGCAATTCAATAGAAATTTTTTTAAATGAATAAATTATAAAATACTGATTTTCCTATTGAATAACCTGATATAAAATTCATTGGCTTCATTAGATCGCCTCCTTTTAACCGAAAAATAGAACTTTTAGTTAAAGCAAACAACCTGCAAATTTGTATCAAATAAATGGATTGATTCTTAACCCTCTCTCCAAATATTGTTTCTTTAAATATAAAAACCTTATTATTATTATATTAAAAGCAGATCATGAACATTTTCATTTCATTTCTTTATAAAAAGTGAATACATTTGAACAGATAAGTAACGTTTTTTGTCGAATTTAGTCCTAGTCTATTTACTACTTCCCTTATACTTTTACAAAATGAAATTAATTTGATAAAGGGTTTAAAAAGTATTGAATCTTCACCAAAATTCCAATGCTTTTTTATCAGATTAATCTATATATCTAATTTTTATTACTAATTAAAATCAATTAACATGAGAACAAATACTTACAAAAAGAGTATTGGACATTTCCTAATGTTTCTTTTAATACTTTTATCATTTATTACAGTTTTTGCAATAAGTGGATTTGGGCAAACTTATACCTGTAGAGGTGATAATCCAACAAATGAGGGGATTAACAAACTTTTTGATAACAATCTGACATCAAAATGGCTCGACTTTTCACCAACCTCCTGGGTACAGATTCAATATTCAACGGGTCAGGTATGGAATAAATATGAAATTACATCTGGAAATGATGAGCCCACGCGAGATCCTAAAAATTGGACAATTCAAGGATCCAATAATGGCACAAGTTGGACAACTTTGAGCACGAAAACAAATCAGACATGGAGTGCGAGGAATCAAACAAAGACATACACTTTTACAAATACAACTGCCTATAAATATTATAAATGGAATATCACAGCAAATAGTGGAGCAAGTATAATTCAATCTTCTGAGTTAAAATTCTCAGGATCGTCTGTTCCAGATACACAAGCTCCCTCTACACCAACTGGACTAGCATCTTCAAATATAAGTCAAACAGCTTTTACTCTTTCATGGACGGCTTCTACCGATAATGTTGGTGTTGTTTCTTATGAGGTATTTAGAGGGGCAACCTCCTGTGGTACTACCACCTCTACTTCGATGGCTATTTCCAGTCTTACATGCAGCACTTCTTATGCCATGACGGTTAAATCAAAAGACGCTGCCGGTAATATTTCTGCCGCAAGTGCTTCTCTGAATGTGTCAACTTCATCTTGCCCTCCCCAAATAACACGTTTAGAAGCAGAAAACGCAACGCTTAGTGGTCCGCAGGTATATGCTGATGCTACTGCTTCGAATGGTCAATGCATTGGAAGTTTTGATGAAACAGGAGACTATTTACAGTGGTCAAATGTTCCTGCTGTAAGCACGCTTAAAATTGTTTATGCAAGTGATAGAGCTACATCAAGAAGTATTTATGTAAATGGAACACTTATTACTACAGTAGCACTGCCTTTAGTTTCGGGCTGGGGTTCTACAACAATTAATATTTCAATTCCTGCAAATGCAACTTTAAAAATTCAAAGAGATGCTGCAGATAACTGGTGGGCAAATATTGACTATATAGAATTATCAAATTCAGGAACAGTTGATACACAAGCTCCTTCGGTTCCAACAACATTAGCATCTTCAGCAATTACAGTAAACAGCTTTACATTAACATGGACAGCCTCAACCGACAATGTTGGAGTAACATCGTATGAAGTATTCAAAGCTGGTACATCAATTGGAACAACCACATCAACTTCAATAAATGTTGCGAGCTTAACATGTAACACAGCTTATGCCATGACTGTAAAAGCAAAAGATGCTGCGGGAAATGTATCTGCTGCAAGCACTGCATTAAATGTTACAACAAGCTCTTGTCCGGTAGTTCTGCCCACTATTTTAAACAATGGTTTCGAAACCCCAGTTATTACAAATTACCAATACAATGCAACAGGTGCTTCGTGGAATTTTATTGGAAGTGGCTCAAATAGTTCAGGTCTATCTGCAAATAATTCCGATTTTACAGGCTCGTCATTAGTTGCTCCACAAGGAACACAAATAGCGTTCTTACAAGGAACTGGTTCGTTCACTCAAGATGTTACTTTTAGCGGCGGAAACTATCAAATTACTTTTAAAGCAGCTCAAAGACCAATTTATCAAGGAAGTACACAAACTTTTACTGTAAAAGTAGGAACACAAACTGTTGGTACATTTACCCCAACTACGAACAATACCTACTTGTCTTATACATCTAATTCTTTTACTGCAAATGGAGTTCAAACTGTATCTTTTGTTGGTACAAATCCAAATGGTGGTGACAACACTGCTTTTATTGATTTAGTAAGTATTGTAGCCGCAGGTGCTGCCGATACACAGGCTCCTTCTGTTCCTTCTGGTTTAACTTCTTCTGCAATTACTCAATCTTCATTTACTTTATCATGGACAGCATCTACAGACAATGTAGGTGTAACTGCTTATGATGTATTAAAAAATGGCACCTCTTTAGGAACAACCACATCTACCTCAATTAATGTTACCGGCTTGGTCGCTGGTTCAACAAGTGCAATGACAGTTAAAGCAAAAGATGCAGCCGGTAATATTTCTGCTGCAAGTGCTACTTTAAATGTTACAACATTGAATGGTATGCCAGCATCTGGAAGTAATTACATCGGTATTAACTTAACTGGTGTAACCGATTTTAGCGAAGACCGCGCATTTGCCGATGTATTTCGTACCGCACGTTGCTGGTATAAAGGAACAGCATGGGGCGATCCAAATCCTCGCGCTTCTCTTGACGCAAGAGGCTGGCCTACCGAAGATGCAAATTTGTGCGTATTTAGCTTGGGAAATATGGCTGGTACTTATAAATTAAAATTTACCGGAAATGCAAATGTTAGTTATAATTTAGGAACTCCTCAAAATAAGGTATATAATGCATCTACCAATACCACTACTGCAGATATTATTATTACTGATGCTGGAAATGTTACACTTTTTATGAGTTTCACCGGAACTACGGGTGGTGTTAAAGATGTAAAATTGATGCGTCCTAAAACACCAGGCAGCACAACCGCTTATGATTTCAATGTTGAATTTTCAGATAATATCATAAACCTAATCAATAAATTTGCAGCTATTAGATTTTTAGATTGGGACGCTACAAATGGAAATATTAGTAAAAATTGGTCTGACGCTGTTCCCGATGATTATTTTTGGGGCTCTCTTGATGCTACCGGATATGGATGGCAAGGACGTGGGGCGTCTTGGATGTCAATGATCAGACTTAGTAATTTGACACAAAAAGATGCTTGGATTAACGTTCCAAGTATGGCAACTGATGATTATGTTTTGCAATTGGCTACTTTATTCAAAAATAATCTTAATTCGAATTTAAAATTATATGTTGAATATAGCAATGAAATATGGAATTTTATGGGTCCTTTTTTCACACAAGCAAAATTCAATGCAGATCAAGCATTTGCTGAAGTTGAAGCTGGTCCATCTCCGCTTAATTATGATCTCAGACCTGTTACAGGTAATCCGGCTACAGAAGATTTTATTTTTGCACAACGCCGTCCGGGTAACAGAATTGTTCAAATTAGTAAAATTTTCAGAACTGTATTTGGTGATGCGGCAATGATGACACAAGTTAGACCGGTATTAGAATGGCAAATGGCTGCAGGAGCAAACTCAATACAATCCATTGAACTTATTGACAGAGTTTATGGCACTGTTAATCAATGGAACTCGGTTGCCAGACCTGTAAATTACTATATCTATGGAGCAGGTGGAAGTGCATACTATAATCCACAAAATGATGATAGTAATTTAACAATTGACAATATTTGGACATCAGCTTCATTTAATGTAAATAATTTTAGAGGTGCCTTAAAATCGGATATTGATATTTGCGCTGCTTATGGAGTAAAGAGAGTTGCTTACGAAGGTGGACCAAGTATGGACAATAGCGGTCATAGCGAAGCGGTTAAAAATCTGGCAGTAGATGATCCTCGTATGAAGACATTGATGACAGAACATCACACGACATGGAATCAATATAGTGGAGATTTGTTAATGTATTTTTGCGCTACCGGCGATTATCAATGGGGATTTACAAAAAGTGTATTTAATTTGAATTCACAAAAACTCCAGGCAATTGATCAAATAAATGCTACTACGAAAGAAGCACCGAATTACGGAACCATTGTTCCAGCAACAATTAACGCAGGTGATGAGAGCTATCAGTGGGGCAATATTTATGATGGTGGCCCTACAAACATGTGTTTGCGCGCGAATGGTCTTACGGGTTCGCTTGTAACCTATACTTTCATTGTTACAACAGCAGGCACATATAATGTAAGTGTGCTTATACAATCGGGTTGGTCATATTCAGGAACTTTACAAATATATGGCGATAACAAATTGTTAGGTATCGAAAATTTAACTACTCCCGGATATACAACACCTACTTACACTATGGCTAATCTACAACCCGGTGTGCATTCTATTTTGTTAAGGAATATGGGAACAACTGAAATATCTATGCAGAAATTGTTTATTCAATCTGGCGCAGGTGTTAAGTCGGATATAGTTACTGATAATCAAGCAGTAGTTGCAAAACAGTCTATTAGCATTTATCCAAATCCAGTAAGAAATGATAATTTTACTATTGATTTATCAGAATGTAATATGGACGAAAACTTAAATGTTTGTATTATAGATTTATCAGGAAAAATAGTTTACAAAAATATTGTTACGAATATTGAGAAGTTAGCTATTTCTACAACAGATTTTGGAAAAGGTATGTATATTGTTCATGTAAAGGGTAACCATGTCAGTACAAATGCCAAATTAATCATCTAATAATTCCAAATCGATTATTTTTCAATAGCCAAGATATTATAGTCTGAGCTATTATGAAAATCAATTCAATATCAAAGCCCCCGACATCATCGTTGGGGGTTATTGATAACCTGCTCGAATGGCCACAGCCAAAAAAATCAATAAAATATAATAGCAATCTATAGACAGCTATAGAAACAAGAATACGCATATTCAATGCGTATTTTTTTACCGATAATAGTTTTAAATAATAATTTGAAAACTAAATAAATATTTAATCATGCAAAAGAAATTAACAAACAAAAAAAGAGATCATTTCTGTTGAAGGTCTACCATCTTCTATTAATTGCTTGGGGACTCATCCATGCATACTACAGGAAAATCTTCATCAGATGAAATCGAATTATACCAAATTAATTTTGGGCAAGGATGATAATGGTCAAGAAATTAGCATGGAGTATATTGTTTATCCGTATAAGGAAAGAACGTTTCACTTGTAGAACAGAAGTTGGATAGCTCTAAACTTTTTCTTCGTTAAGCTTTAACTGAAGATACTGAACTGTTAATCAATAAAATGAAGTTAATGAAATTAAACGATACAGTACCTTATGATTTGATATTAAGTAACATATAGAAATTGTTGTGCGAAAGCAAAATTTCAATTATCTGATTTCATGGTTCTTATGTGGTGAAACTGTCAAAGTCAAGATAACCATCAGCAGCAAAAAAATGATTTGTCCAGTTTAGGGTGTATATCAAACCATTGGGAGATTTAATCCAAGAAGGCGCATAACCCATCCTTATTTCAAAAGCAAGAGTTGTATTGATTCTGACATCTAGTGGCAAACAATAATCAGAAGGTTCAATTTTTTCAACATCCGTTTCGAATTATTTTTGCAAATACCTTAAATCCGCAAGTATTTTTTGTTTGACCACGAATTACACGAATTTAATTTCATCTAAACAGGTGAACATGTATTGATGCAAACCATAGCTATTTAAACAAATTGATATTATCCTGCGGATTTTAGGAAATATGCAATAATTTTTCAAATTAAATGGATATCTAACAATATCTGAAACCTAATTTTCTTCATTGCATTTTTCACTTTTTACTTTATATTGATTACCTTTGTACTTAATAAAGTCAAATGAATGATGAAAAGAATACCTTATGGCATAAGTAGTTATGATAAAATTAAGTCAGAAAACTATTATTACGTCGATAAAACAAAATATATAGAACTAATTGAAGGATTGGGTTCTCCGTATTTATTCTTCCTTCGCCCCCGTCGTTTTGGGAAAAGCCTGTTTATTTCTATCCTTGAAGAGTATTATGACATCAATGCACAAGACCGCTTCAATGCATTGTTTGGCGATACTTATATAGGCAAAAATCCAACGCCATCAAAAAATACCTATCCTGTATTACGATTTAATTTTTCAATGATACCTACCGATGGTAGTGTTGAGGAAATTAAGCAATCTTTTTATAGCTATATTAAAACCGAAATTGAAGAATTTATTTACAAATACCGCAATTTAATAAAATTACCACAAGAAATTATCAATGATACTTTTTCTCGCCATATTAACATACAAGATAGCCTTAGAGATTTAATAATAAAATTCAGACGCGAAAATATCCGTATATATTTAATCATTGATGAATACGACAACTTTGGCAATAATATTCTCGTAGAACATGGACATCAAACCTACAAAGATATTACGCACGGTGGTGGATTTTTGCGAGGTTTCTTTGCAATCATCAAGGGCTTGACCGACAAAAGAGAAATTGACCGGCTTTTTATTTCAGGGGTTTCACCTCTTGTGATGGCGGATGTTACAAGTGGGTTTAATATAGGGGACAATATTTCATTAAATCCAAAAATTTCCACAATGGTTGGTTTGTCACTTGATGAAGTAAAACAAATGCTTGAATATTATCAATCATTCAATATTTTTAATACCGAGATTGATTCTATCATTTTAGATTTTGAACAGTGGTACAATGGTTATTCTTTTGCCGATAATTATCAAAAAATTTATAATACTGTTTCAGTTTTATATTATGTTAATCATTACATTAACAACCAAAAACCACCCAAGAATTTCATTGATACAAATCTGAGAACAGATTATGGCAAATTACGATTTTTAATTTTGGAAGAGAAAAAATTAAACGGTAATTTTAATATTTTAAAAGAAATAGTAGAAAAAGAAGAAGTTACAGGTGAATTAATTGATAACTTTTCCTTAGACGAATTGGTTGATGAGGAAAAATTTCGTTCATTGTTATATTATCTTGGTTTAATAACCCAAAAAGCCGAAACTCCCGACAATCAAAAAGTTTTCACTATACCCAACAAACTTATCAAGCATTTATTATGGGAATATCTGCAAAAAGCACTTCTCGATGCTTATGGATTAAGAATAAACGTTGATTTTATAAAACGAAGTTTTGAGGGTTTAGCTCTAAGAGGCGAATGGAAACCAGTTTTTCAATACATCATTGATAAATTTTACGAAGCAGCATCAATACGCGATTTTGTTTTTCATGAAGAAGGAATAAAAATGTTTTTATTGGCATGGCTAAATCTCACTAATCTTTATGAAGTAACTAGCGAGAAAGAAAAAAATAAAGGTTACGCTGACATTACACTTGAACCGGATCGCCGTTTTGTGGACTATGTTAAATACGATTATTTAATTGAAATTAAGTATATTAAAGCAGAGGATATTTCAACCCCAGAAAAAGAAAAAACAGCAATAGCTTATGCTTATAATGAGGCAAAAAAACAGTTACTGCAATATTCAAAAAATGATAAGTTTAATACAGTAAAAATTATTATCATTGCTTCTGCTAAGAAACAACTTTTTATGGATAATCTTTAATTTTCAAATATGAAAAGAATACCTTATGGCATAAGTAGTTACGACAAAATTAAAACAGAGAATTATTATTTTGTTGATAAAACTAAATATATTGAAATAATTGAAAATTTAGGTGCTCCTTATTTATTTTTCCTAAGACCTCGACGTTTTGGAAAAAGCTTATTTGTTTCGATTCTTGAGCATTATTACGATATAAATGCCAAAGATAAATTCGATGTTCTTTTTGGTGATACCTATATAGGCAAAAATCCAACTCCTTTAAAAAATTCATATCCTATACTTCGCTTTAATTTTTCAATGGTTCCAATAGATAGAGATATTGAGGAAATTAAACATTCTTTTCTGTTGCATATAATTGGCGAAATAAGAGTGTTTATTAATAAATACAAAGAATTATATAATTTAACCTCAGATATTATTTCCCGAATAGAGCAAGAAAAATTTGCTGGAGACATTTTTCAAGTGTTTTATACTGAAATGAAAATGAGAAATGTACGATTTTTTTTAATTATTGACGAATACGACAATTTTGGGAATAATATTCTTATTGAACATGGTCCAACGCTATATAAAACAATAACTCATGCAGGTGGATTTTTACGAAGTTTTTTTGCAATTATCAAAGGATTGACGGACAATAGAGAAATAGACAGATTATTTATTACCGGAGTATCTCCTTTAGTTATGGCAGATGTAACAAGTGGATTTAATATTGGCGATAATATTTCATTAGATTCAATGGTTTCTTCCATGGTTGGTTTAACACTTTTAGAAGTAAAACAAATTCTTGAATATTACCAATCATTTAATATTTTTAAAGAACCAATTGAGCAAATAATAATTGATTTTGATCAGTGGT
>Ga0316608_1000199_pt1 | contig 31690 bp, 20 predicted proteins | sample MIS2016152B_MG_FD_207673 | JGI IMG/M metagenome (GOLD analysis project Ga0316608, IMG submission 207673) | Microbial mat bacterial communities from Middle Island sinkhole, Lake Huron, Michigan, United States - MIS.2016.152B | ecosystem: Environmental > Aquatic > Freshwater > Lake > Sediment... | reverse complement strand
TATAAAGTATACTTAACTGATGATAAAAATAATTTTAATTGGTCAAAAGTAGTAACATTAAAAAAGCCTCAAGAGAAAATTATTAAGGCTTTAGAAATTGATTTATGTAGTGTATAAAAATTGCATTAAACTTAGGTAAATAAAACTCCCTAACCACAAAGTAAGGGAGTCTTTAAATTTACACTAATTTCGAAATCTCATCAAGCAAATCTTCAGGAATTTCAAAGTCTGCATAAATGCTGCTGAAAAATCCGCGATTTTCAAAATCCTCAATAATTGATTGCAGAATTTTTTGAAGTTTTTTCAGAACTAACCGCTGCGGAACTTCATTTGGTTCAATTTCTTTTGCTTTTATCCACTTTGCAAAATATTTCAAAAGTGCAGTGTTTTGGTCCAAAAGCTCTTTTGCTGTTTCTTCTTCAATTTCCTCATTCTGAAATTTGAAAATATTTTCAGCAAATGTTTCAAAGGCTTTTTGAAGTTTCTTTGGAACTGTTATTTCAGATATATTTTCCGTTTCATCAACCGTTTCAATTTCAGCTTCTTCTTCAATTTCATCAGGAATTTCAGTTTTTGGAACATCAATTTTTGTTTCTTGAGACAGTTTCAATTTTTCAATTTCTGCTTTCATTTGCATAAATTCAGCCTGACTGCTTAATTGTTCTTTTTGAAATTCGCGTTGTCGTTCCAGTTCCTCAAATTCAAGTTCTTTCATTTGCTTTTCATGCTGAAATTCCAACTTTTTGAGATGAAACAAAAGTTTTGGATTGGAATTTTCCATTTCAACTTCCTTTTTCGCTTTCGTATCCAAACCTTTTGTCGTTTTTTGGAATACCGGAATTTGTTCTTCTTTTGCATCAGTTTCTGACTTGTTAACTTCGGAATACAAGCGAAAAGCCATTGATTTTGAAATATCAAGTTGTTCCGCAATCTGATTGAAAGAAAATCCTTGTTCTTTCAAAGTTTTTACTTTTAAAATTAAATTTGTTGTGTTCATAAAAATATTAATTATTTGTTGTTAAATGATTTTTTAGTTTACAGTTTACAAACTGTAAATATTGGCTTAAATACTTGTTTTTTAATATTTTATATTGATTATTTACTGTAAACAAGTGTAAAGTAATTTTCAATAATTCTATATTCTGAGTTTACAGTATTTTACATATAATTTGATTTTATCAATCATATTTTCAATGTTTTATAATTTTGTCAAGTGTAAACTGTAAAGTTTAATTTTTTAGTAAATTGCTAACCTGAGTATGGCTGCAGCCCATAATATCAGCAATTTGTCTGAGAGAATTACCCTTTTCGCTAAGTTTCTGAGCTTTAGTTTTGTCTGAAACTTCAATTTGATTGATTGAGCGGATTTTTATTGCTGTATTTCTAAAGTATTCAGCTAGTTGAATTGCTCCATTCAATGCAAATAATTCAACTTCATTGTTATCAGCATATCCACAAGAAGTAAACAGAATTTGAATAATTAATGCAAATCGTGGAACATACATATCAAGTTTTGAATATACACTTTTTAATCCTTCATTTTTCTCATTGTTAGATAATTCCACATTGAAATCGTACCAATCAGAAAACACAATTTTAGCATCATCAGCAAACTTTAAAATCTTAGATTTTATTTGATTTTCAACAATTTCAATTTCAGTATTAAATATTTTTTGAATTATATTTGAATAATTATCAATCAAATAACGGGGAAGTTCAGCGTCATTAAATTTTGCTTTTTCTTGATTTTCAGGAATAACGAATAAAATTCGGTCTATAAATCCATTTACCGAACGATTTCCATTTGAAATTTCTGATAATAAAGCAGTTTGGATTGTTCCAATTACCGAAATAAAAGGATGTTTTAGAAATAAATTTTTAATCCCTGTTTTGCGGCTAATCTTTATAAAAGTATTATTCCAGGTACTTAACCAGAATTGTTCATCGCTACCTTTACTTTTATATTTGTTAAAATCATTGAACCAACCAATTAACTCGTCTCTATAAAGTCCTATTCCACGTTTATTGTTAAAATGTACTTCTGTAAGTGCTTCAATTGTTGTATCTGAAACTATAATTTGTTTAAGTACCGGTTCTTGTGGTTTTAGAATATTATGTTTTTCTTTAGGAGAAGTATTGTTATAATTTTCTAATTCTGATTGATATTCTGATTGTTTCTTAAGAAAATCTTCATAAAGTTTTTCATCAATATCAATCAAAGGTTTTATAGCAAACTTCAAAGGATGAGATTTATTTACTCCCGCACTTCCAACTAAAGCTATGTATAACAACGCACTTTCAACCTGAGTTGAACGAACTTTAATTTTAAATGAATTTCCAATTGCCACTGAAACAGCATATAAAATTGAAGCTGCAAAATACTCTTTTGGAAAACTTGCAGTTATTTCAGCCTTTTTTATTAATTCCTGAATGATGTCAGGAAAAATTTCAAAAGGAAAGGGATTTGAAATTATTTGATTTTCATGTTTTTCAGCTATTCCATTTTTCTTAAAATCATTATAATTGAATTGCTCAAGAAATTTTTGTTTGTTTATTTCCAATTTTTCTATTGATATTGGTTCGCTTTTACCTGATAGTAAACATTTTTCGATTGTTTTGAAGGCTAATTTTAAATTTGACACATTAGATTTTATTGAAATTTCATTTTGCAAAACCAAAATAGCTTCATTTTCAGAAATAATTCCGCCTGAAACGTAACCGCCTAGAAGATATGATGCTTTGCAAAGTGCATGATGTTTTTGTCCATCAACACTTTCAGATATTATTTTCTTGACATTTTCAATTCCTGCAAGTGCAAAACGTTCCGATTTTTCTAATACAATATTTCTTTCGTGGAACGTTGCAGAATTATCAACCCACTCTAATGGATTAAAAATTGTTGTTGTTTCATATTCCATTATTTCAGATATTTTGGATTAATAAACACATCTGGGTCGTGGCAAATGAAACAAGCTCGACATACATCTTTTCCACTTGGGTCAATTTCCAGATTGAAATTCTTAGTCAAATAATTTTGAAAACCTTTGAAAAATATTTCGTGAGAATGTAATTTTGTATCAACCGAAACAATCCATTTTAGTCCGTTCCCGCTTGGAGAAACGAAGCACATTTGCGTTTCAAGCTGCGTTACTGAAACGAGTAAACGCTTAGTTTCATTTATATTAGGAATATTGTCAAAATCCAAAACCATCAAATTGGAATGTTTCACAAGATTTAGAGCGTTCCTTTTTGTGAACGTTCCGGAAACGGTTACAAAATCGAAATTGAAGGATTTGAATTTTCTGGCTTCATTTTTATCCTCAATATTTCTGAGTTCATTTGTAACTTTTCCATAGTATTTCGGGTTTTTAATTATTTCATAAAGTTGCTCCAAATATATTTCCCGATAAGGAAAAATGTTTTGGATTGGCTTTCGAAAAAAACTGAATTTTGGTAAATTTAATATCTTTTGAATAATTTTTACATTTGAGTAAAATTCATCAGTTGTCAGATTTGAATTTGAATATTCGTTATAATCTTTGGTAAGAGTTTTTAAATCCTCAAATTTTTCGATGTCGTAAAAATCAAGAATTCTAAAATCAGATAAATATGTGAATAAATCTTTTAAACCTGGTTCAAATTGAGTTTTTTGGTTATTGTATTTCATAATTAAAGTTTGATAAAATTCTTGGAAATGAAATTATTCGCCATACTATCTATTTCATCAACAGAAAGTTGTTTGTTTTTCAATAACCATACATCGAGTTCTTTTTTATCGAAATATATTTTCTTGCCACGTTTACTGAAAGGAATTCTATTGGTAGAAGTTAATTTATACAAATGACTTTTAGAGCATTCTAAATATTTAACAGCTAAACCAAAACTCAGTGGAGTTGTATTTGGAATATTTTCGTTACCGGATTTATGTTTTATTTCCAATAAAATACATTCAATGTTAGATAGACGTTTTTCGATTATTTCAAAAGGATTTTCCATAGCATTAAAATTTATTTTTTAACGCTACAAAAATAATATAAGAAAATCCGTGTAAGGGCTTAAGAAGGGTTATGTAAGGGGCTTACTAAATATTAATTGATTAAATTACAAGATATTACGATCTAGTTTGAATTTTACCATTTGCAATCCTTAATTCATCTTCTGCCAAAGCCTTAGCTTTAGGATAATCAGTTAAGTATTTTGTAACTATTTCTAAATTACAAATTTGACTTTTAGACGTTCTGTCATTTAAACTATAATGAATTTTTAAATGAATATTATTGAAGTTTTTATTACTTGAAGTTATTGAATATTTTTCTAGCACACTTTGAATTATGTCCAATTTTTTTTCATTTTCGTTTGTCTGAAATTCAACTTCATATTTTGTTTCTTGTAAGTAGTGAATAAATAATGCTTTAACCATTTGTATTTCTTTATCTAAAATAGGTTTGTCCGTGATTTCTGTACTTACATCTTTATTAACATTATTTTTTTTGAAAAAGTTTTGTAAATATTTGATGTATTCAGCTAATGCGAAAGATTCAGCAATAAATAAAATCGCTGCTTCTTCATTAAAAGTTAATTTATTTAAAAAATCTATATCTAATTTAGGTGTAACAACATAAGATGAAAAATCTGTACTTATGTACCCTTTCATATTTTTGATAACATCTTTAAATTTAGTATTTAAAAACTCAGTTATAGTCAATTTATCTCTTGGGATATAAACAGAAGCACTTAATATTAAGAACGATTTAAATTCATCCTTTGCAGGAAAATAATTAAAAATCCAAGTTTCAAGTAATAATAATTTTTTTTTATATTTTTTAATTAAATCTTCGATTCCGTATTCTCTTTTGCTATATCTTAATAAAAAAGGCTCTAATTTTGATTTATACTCTTCTAAAAATTCTGCAATATTCTCATTAAAAAGTAAATTTAAATCTTTATTTTTCATAATTACAATTTGATTTTCAAATTATTAATTTTATTTATTGCTTCAAGTTTCTTTTGGTCAATTATATTGCCATAAATTTGTGTGGTTTTAACGTTTTTATGTCCCGCCATTTTTGATGTTGTGTAAATTTCCGTTCCTAGTGTCAATAAAAGAGTTATAAAAGTATGTCTTGCACAATGAAAAGTAATTTTTTTGTTTATGTTTGCCTTTTTAATCCAATTTTGAAGTTTTGCATCATTCCACGAATAATATTTCAAATTCTTAAAAACATCTCCTTCTTTATTAACTTCATCTTCGATTATTTTGTAAGCAATTTCAGGAATAGGTAAAGTTTCGTAACCTCCTGTTTTCTTTTGTTTAAAACGAATAAAATGTCCTAGTGTATCATCTTTTTGTAAATCTTCCCATTGTAATTTTTTAATATCTGAAAATCTTAACCCTGTAAATGAAGCAAATAAAAAAGCTTTTTTAAATTCATTGTCTTCACATTCAGTATAAATTAATTTTTGAATTTCATCTTCCAATAAAAATTCTCTTTCGGTTTCTTCTTCTTTTATTGGTTTAACTCTTTTGCAGTAATCATCTTCTAAGATACCATCATAAAAAGCTTCTTTTATTGTTGCTCGTAATTTGTTAAAGTAAGATACTTTTGAATTTGTTGATAAAGTAGTTTTTGTTATCAAATAATTTTTAAATTCTTCTATAAATCTTTGATTAATCCTGTGTATTTTAACCTCTGTACCTGCAAATTTTATCAAATAATTCAAAGAACATTTCCAATTGTCGTAATTACCTTTAGATGAATATCTTTTTTCAACAGTTTTTTTGTAATATTCAATAAAATTTACATCTTTATAAATATCTCTCACAAAACCATGTTGACTATTCTGAATGTCAATCTGCATTTTAGCTTGGATTGTTTCAGCTAAAATAGAAGTTTGTTTATTGTGCATTTTTTCGTTAACTGTTGATGGTTTATCAAATATATAAAGTCCTAAGAATTTTCTTCTTGTTGTTTTACCGTTTGGTAAAATAATAGCAGGATAAATATCGAGGTATAAACTTTTTCGCCCCTTAGTCATACCTTTCTCTCTAAGAGTTACTTTTGTAGTTTCCATTTTTATACAAATAATTTTTCAACCTCATGTTTCTTAATAAATACTTCTTTACCAATTTTAATTTTTGGAATTTTGTTTCTTTTAATTAACAAATATACAGCGGATGAACTTATATTAAATTTTTCGTAAATATCTGTTAAACTAATATATTCATCTACTCTGTCTAAAAAAGTTGTGTTTTCGTCATTAACTTCTACAATTAATTTTTCATTCTGGTCAATACCAAACAAAATGTCAATATGTTTCTTAGATATAAATTTTGATTTTCCAATTTTTACTGATTTTAACTTACCATATTTGCATAATCTCCAAATAGTTATTCTGCTAACATTAAATAAAAGTGAAACTTCTGTAATACTTAAAAATTCTTTTTCATTTAAATTATTTTGCTCTTTATTTCTGATGCTTTTAGTTTCATCCTGTGCAATATTTATTTTCTCATCCCTTTTCCTTTTTTTATACAATCGTTTAGAACAATTATCAGAACAGCATTTCGTAGTAGTCGTTTTTGCTGTAAAAGTTTTTCCACAAAAATGACAGATTTTTTCTATATTTATATTAGATGACATATCAAATTTTTAAGTAATATTTTGAAGTAATTTCGCCAATATAAAATTTCAAATATGTTTCGAACATGTTTCAAACATGTTTCAAACATGTTTCATAATTTCGCCATATTTTGTACCTTAAAAAAATAAATATTCTTTAGGTACAAATGAAGTACAAAAATAGTGAAAATAAATGAAAACATCAAATAAATAAAAGAAAAGGGAAAAATATAAAATGCTGTTTTACAAATAAAAGAGTAATTTTAGTAGTAGGTTTTTAGCTCTTGTTTTCATGTTCATTTGCCGATACAAAAATTCTTAAAAATATTTCCAAGTATCTCATCATTAGTGAATTCGCCTGTAATTTCTCCTATGTAGTGCATAATCTGGCGGATGTCTTGTGCAAGAAAATCACCGGATATTTTGCTTTCCAAACCTTCTTTTACTCGCAGCGTGGCTTCATAAGCATGTGTGAGGGCTTCAAAATGTCGGGTATTTGTAATTATTGTGTCGTTTTGGTCTAATTTATCTAAATCTGATACTTCAATTATTGTAGTTATCAGTTCATCAATATTCAAATTATGTTTTGCAGAAATATTGACTTTTTTTATTCCGTTGAAATTTTCAACATCGGGAATTTCTAATCCCCTAATTTTATCTACTTTATTGGCTACAAAAATCCATTTTTTATCGTGATATTTTTGTAATAACGAATCAATTTCTTTGAGCCAAGTTCCAACAGTTGTAATATCAAAAAGATATAAAATAATATCAGCTTTTTCTATTTTTTGAAAAGTTCGTTCAATTCCGAGATTTTCAATAATATCATCTGAATTTCTAATTCCTGCTGTATCTATAAATCTGAACAAAATCCCGTTTATACTAATCACATCTTCAATAGAATCTCGTGTTGTTCCGGGAATTTCAGATACTATAGCTTTTTCTTCTTTTAAAATTGCATTCAAAAGTGTTGATTTTCCAACATTTGGTTCTCCAATTATTGCAACCGGAATTCCATGTTTTATTGCATTTCCAAGTTGGAATGAATTTTTTAAAATTGTTATTTTATTTTCAATATTTTCAGTAAGTTCTGCAAGTTGTTTGCGGTCGGCAAATTCTACTTCTTCTTCCGAAAAATCGAGTTCGAGTTCTATTAACGAAATGAAAGTTAAAAGCTGATTTCTAAGTTGTTGCAAGTCATTCGAAAAACCACCTCGCACTTGTTGAATAGCAACTTTATGTGCTGCTTCTGAAGTTGAGGCTATTAAATCGGCAACTGCTTCGGCTTGTGAAAGGTCGAGTTTTCCGTTAAGAAATGCTCTTTGGGTAAATTCACCCGGACTTGCAAGTCTTGCACCTTTTTTTATAAGTAGTTCTAATATTTTTTGTTGTATGTGCGAAGAACCATGACAAGAAATTTCAACACTATCTTCTCCGGTATAAGAATGTGGATTTTTAAAAAGACTTACAAGCACGTCATCAATTATGGTTTCTTTGTCTTTTATTAATCCGTAATGGACAGTATTTGGTTTTTGAACTGATAATTTTTTATTACTTTTGGCATGAAAAATTTTATCGGCAATTTTTATCGAATTTTCACCGGAGAGTCTTATTATTGCAATTGCTCCTGCACCTTGTGCTGTTGCTATAGCAGTTATAGTTTCTTTAAACATTTTTGTAATATTTAATTTGTGATATTATGCTTTTTTTTAACAATTTAAGCACTACAATTTTAGAAACATACTTTGTTGAACTTATCTGATTTTATTTAATTACATATTAAACGACTAATCAGTAAATAGTTAAAAAAAAGTGAGTATGCACTCACTTTTTAAAATCTTAAATGTCTATATTTGTATTTTAATACCTTCTTTATCAAAGAAATAATATTCTAAAAAGTTATATGAAACCTCTTCACTAATATTAAATTTTATTTTATATTTACGTTTCCACTTGAACTTTAACGAAAAAATAAATCCTTTCATCAGATATGCATAAATGTAAGGATGCACTTTTAAAGTTATGTCATTAAGTTTCTTATCCGAAATTACATATTTTAAGTTGTTTTCAATATCATCAATAAATAAAACGCTTGGAGCAATTTCGCCAGTTCCTCCGCAAGCCGGACATGGTTCGACAGTTTCTATATTCATCTCAGGTCTAACTCTTTGACGAGTAATCTGCATTATTCCAAATTTGCTTAGAGGTAAAATACTGTGTTTTGTTCTGTCTTTTGCCATTTCTTGTTTCATTCTGAGAAACAATTCTTTTTTATTTCTGGGATGGTGCATATCAATAAAATCTACGACCACAATACCACCCATATCTCTTAATCTCAGTTGTCTGGCAATTTCATCAGCAGCAGCCATATTTACATCAAGTGCATTGGTTTCCTGGTCTGATGCACTGTTTGAACGATTTCCACTGTTGACATCTATAACATGTAGTGCTTCAGTGTGTTCAATAATCAAATATGCCCCGTTTTTAATTGTAACTGTTTTTCCAAATAAACTTTTAATTTGTTTATCAATTCCAAAATTTTCAAAAATATCTTGTTTTCCGTTATAAAATTTCACTATTTTTTCGCTTTCCGGCGATATAGAACTTACATAATCTTTGGCTTCGTGATATATGCCGTTATCATTTACAGTTATACTGTTAAAAGAATTATTTAAAATATCGCGCAACATGGCAGAAGTTCTATCTAATTCACCTATAACTAATAGTGGAGGTTTTGCGTTTTGAAGATTCTTTATCGAAGTTTCCCATTTGTCAACTAGGTCTCTAAGTTCTGCATCAAGTACTGCAACGCGTCTGTTTCGGGCTACAGTTCTGACAATAACACCGTAATTCTTTGGTTTAATACTAAGAATTAGTTGTTTGAGTCTGTCTCTTTCTTCTTTTGATTTTATTTTTTGAGAAATAGAGACTTTTTCTGAAAAAGGTAAAATTACCAAATTTCGACCTGCAATTGAGACTTCAGATGTAAGCCGAGGACCTTTTGTAGAAATGGGTTCTTTTGCAATTTGAACTAATATTTTTTGTCCTGAGACTAAAACTTCGGAAATTTTTCCGTGTTTATTTATGTCAGACAATAAATTAAACTTTTGTAGTGGTGGTGTGTTATTTGGATTTTCAATTGACGAATGAACATAATTATTTAAAGACTGAAATTGAGGACCTAAATCAAGATAGTGCAAAAAAGCATCTTTTTCGTAACCAATATCTATGAAAGCAGCGTTTAATCCACTCATAATTTTTTTAACTCTTCCCAGATATATGTCTCCGACTGAAAATTGCTTATTTTTCTTTTCTTTATGTAGTTCAACAAGTTGCTTGTCTTCTAAAAGAACAATCGTATTAATGCTTTCGGAAACATTAATAACCAAATCTCGCGATACAACTTTTATTTCTTTTTCTTCGTAATCCAACTTTATTCTTAAATTTTAACTTATTAAAAAAATAATGAACTTAATAATTATCAAAGTTATAGTCTTTTAATAACTTAATAATAAAATAAAAAGAGCCGGAAGGCTCTTTTTTCGTTTAAATTTTTAAACACTAAAAATTATTTTTTCTTTTTGTGTCTATTTTTCCTAAGGCGTTTTTTCCTCTTATGAGTAGCCATTTTATGTCTTTTTCTTTTTTTTCCGCTTGGCATGGCTTCTTATTTTACTTTACCTTTAACTTCTGTTACGAAAGTTTTAGACGGTTTGAATGATGGAATAAAATGCTCAGGAATAACAATTGTAGTGTTTTTAGAAATGTTTCTAGCTGTTTTTTTAGCTCTTTTTTTAACTATAAAGCTACCAAATCCTCTTAGGTAAACATTTTTGTTACTAACTAAAGACCCTTTTACAGTATCCATGAAAGATTCTACAGCTTTTTGAACTGTTACTTTCTCAATTCCAGTGTTTTTAGAAATTTCGTTTACAATGTCTGCTTTTGTCATTTTTTAAAATTTTAATTTTCAACAATTTACATTAATTTGAAATGCAAATATAAAGCATTTCTTTTTATAATAAAACACTTTAACAAAAAAAATATTTTTTTTTATAATTTTTTTTATAAAGTCTTAATTTACAATGTTTTTTAAAACGTTATATTTTTTTCAACTTTTCAAACAACGCTGTCATAGTTTATTACAAAGATAATAAAGAAAAAATAACTACAAAAAACTTTTTGATATTTTTTTCATTTTTTTTTCATTATAGATATTTTAAACTAGATAGTTATAGATATTAACAATTATTTTCCTCTGTATTTATCTAATTATATGCTAAATAAATAGATAGATGTTAATAACTTTAAATTGGCTTATCAATTGTATTAATGCTAACATTTTAAGTTTTTTGTTGATTTGTTTTGCTAATTTTAAACAAAATGAATAAAATGATTTAATTTTTTTAATGTTTTAGATGGTTTTTTTCGCTTTAATTAGTCAAACTGTTTTCAAATAATATTTGTTACATAAATTTAGGTTACAAATAATTAAATGAATGTCCGTTTTAATCACAAAAGAAAAAGAAAAATCTGTCATCGCTGTGCGAACTTGCTTAAATTGAAATACTAATGTTAAAAAGTGCAATATGTTCTTTGAATGTACATAGTTATTAGATTTACTTAAGTATTTCAATTAAAGCAGGATTTCTCCAAAATGACATTTGTTGGTGATGTTTACGGACAATCATTAATAATTATTTTGATTATTATATCACAATTTTATTTATATTTGTCAGATATTATATTTAATTATTATGCAGCAAATTATTAAAAATCTTAGATTTACGTGGTTTGGAACCATTATAATCATTTTTATTCTGGCTTTAATTTCTAATTATTTTCATGTAAAGAATATTCATATATTTAATATTAGTAAAATACCTATGATACTGAATTATGTGGTTATTTTATTTCTAATAATTTCAATTCCGGTTACACATTATATATATGGTGTATTTTTGAAAAAAGGTAAAAATGAAATCGATAATGATATAAAAATTGCAATTTACCGAAAATTCTTTATTATAAAATTTGTTTTGTGTTGGTTAGCGGCATTATTAAATATTGTTGTACTGTATATTAAATACGAAAGACAATTTCTTTACATGGTTTTTATAGTTGTGATTTTTCTTTTTTTCAATATTCCTTCTGTGAAAAAGTTTAAGCAGGATTTTGAAATTGAATAAAAATTTACGAGCTTATTCCACATATTATCATTATTTTATTAAATCAATTATAATGAATAAAAAAAACATCGTAATTATTTTTACAACTATTTGAGAAAAAAAATGAATCAGCAAGTTTTCAAATTATAACAATTTATTATAATATAGAATTGCTATTTAACCTCACATTTCTATGGTTATTTTACTTATTTTTAAGTATATAAAATACTAAAGATTTTTTAAAAATAATTCGAGATTTTGATTTTTACTTATATTAAATTTTTTTCGTAATCTTGACCGTGCAACTCGCACACTTTGTTCAGTTTGGTGTAATATATCAGCAATTTTTTTTGAGCTTATACCCAAGAGTATTAAATTACAAAGTTTTAATTCAGAGTTAGTTATATTTGGATGTTTTTCGATAATTTGTTTTTGAAAATTTCCATGTGTGGTTTCAAAAGATTTATTGAATTTTTCCCAAGAATTTTTTTTCTTATTGTCAAGTAAGTCTTCACAAATAGAATTAATTATTTCCATGCTTTCAGCTGATTTTGTAATTTGTTTTAAATTGGAGATTTTTTTAGAAATTTTGTTTATTAAATTTTGATTTTGAGTTATATTTATTGCTTTTAATGTTAATTCATGGTTTTTGATATCTAAATTTTTTTTGTTAAAATACGAAAGTAAAAGAGCCGATTTTGCTCGAGCAAACAATTCAATATCATTTACCGGTTTACGTAAGTAATCAACAGCTCCGGCTTCTAGAGCTTCTTTCAAATTATCAGAGCTTGTCATTATTCCGGTTGTAATAATGATAGGAATATTTTGAGTTAAATTACTGTTTTTTATATACTTAATGAGGTCTATTCCAGATTTGTATGGCATATCCCAGTCTGTAATTATTAAATCGGGTAGCTGAGAAAAACAAATTTTAATTCCATCATTTGCTTCTTCGGCTTGTAAAATTATGCAATTATTGAAATATTCTTTCAGAATTTGAGTCAGAATAAATAAATTTTCGGGGATGTCGTCAATTATCAAAATTTTTGGGTTATGCATAAAGTTATTTTTTACTTACAAAAATAGTTTAAAAACTTAAAAAATAGTTTTAAAAATATTAGCAAAATGTTAACATTTTTACGAAAATTTGGGTTTTTAAATTAACACAGAATATATGTTTTTTAAAATTCATTTCTTGGTTTTTATTTTTGTTTTTTTTACAAATTTTGCACTAAGTCAAATTTCTGAAATTAATATTGAAGATAAAAATTTCCTCAAATTTTCTGAATTAGCTAAATTGAATAATGACAAAATATTTCTATATAAAACGCAATTTATTATAAATGAGCTCAATATAAATGATAATATTTATTTAGTAGTTCCCCCCACAGAGTATGTATGCAATATTTACTTAAATGATAATTTAGTTTTTCAACGTGGAAATTCCGAAGAAAATTATACAAATAGAGTACATTACAGTTCACAGATTTTATTGAGTAGAGGTTTTCTGAAAACTTCAAAAGATTCTGTTAATGAAATTATTATAGAATATTTTGCCTATGAAAGTGAAAAAATGTCATTACCACAATTTTTTATTGCAAACAGAATAACAGCAAGTGAATATGTTTTCTGGCGGAATTTTTTTAATTTATATATGTTTCAGGCTCTGTCATTTAGTTCTTTGGTAATAGCAATATACTTTTTTATTTTATATTTCTGGAGAAGTACTAACAAATTGAAATATTATATATGGTTTGCAATTTCTAATATATTTGCAGCATTGGCTTTTACCAATAATTTTTTTTCTTTTGATTTTGTAAATAATTTATTTTTTGAAAAAATTTCGCGTATAAGTTTGGGATATTGGGGTTGTTTTAATATCCTTTTTTTGCTTGAATTTACAAATATCTTTAAACGTAAAAAGCTGGTTTCGCTATTTTTTATTATTATTTATTCAATAGTAAGTATTCCCATGTTTTTTTTGAGCACTACTACCAAATTAATTGAATATTACAATGTTTACCCTGTTTTGATAAATTCTATTGGAACTATTTTTTATTATACTACTTCAATCAAATATTTAAAACAAAAACGGAATTTTATTGCCTCAATATTATTTTTAACTTATACAATAACTTTATTATCAGTAATTCACGATTATTATTATTTTATGATTTTAAAAGAAAAAGCGTTTATTATTACCTTACCATATATGATTTTTTTGTTTGAATTAGTTATTTTTTTAATATTAGGTTACGAAAAATCTCAAATTTACCTTGTTGCCGTTGAAAAAACCAATGAGCTAACTAGACTTACAACAAACATCGAAAAATTAGTTAAGGAACGAACAAAACAGTTAAATCAGACTGTTGAACAATTGAATAACGAAATTGAGATAAGAAAAAAATCAGAAATTAAATTAGCAGAAAGTAATGCGATGAAAGATAAGTTTTTTTCGATTGTAGCACATGATTTACGAAATCCGTTTGGTGCTGTAAAAAACCTAAGCAGTATGTTGAAAAAAAATTATAAAAAATATTCTCTCGAGGAGATGGACCAAATTGTAAATCATTTAGATAATTCGACAAACAGTACACAACATTTTTTAGATAGTTTGCTAGAATGGTCTCGTTCTCAAATGGATAGAATTGTTATCAAAAATGAAAAAATAAATTTGTTTGCATTTGTAAATTTTAGTATCGATTTAATAAAAAATCAAGCTGTTATAAAAAAAATTGAAACAGTAAATAATGTTCAACCAGACATTTATATTTATTCAGATAAAAATTTATTGAGTACAGTTTTGAGAAACCTCATTACAAATGCAATAAAATTTTCGTATCCGAATAGTGAAGTTATTATTGATGCAAGAGAAAATGATGAAATTTGTGAAATATCAGTTACTGATTTTGGAATTGGCATTGCTAAAGAAAATATTGATAAATTATTTACTCTCGAAAATAAATTCAGTACAAAAGGTACTGCAAAAGAAAGAGGTAGCGGTTTGGGTTTAATTATTTGTAAAGATTTTATCGAAAAAATTGGAGGAAAATTATTTATTGAAAGTGAATACGGAAAAGGAAGTAAGTTTTATTTTTGGATACAAAAAAAATCAAAAACTTAAAAAAAAAGGTGTCTTAAAAATAAGACACCATAACAAAATTTTGAGAAAAATTTGTTTTTTAATCTAAAACTTTAAATTCAACCCTACGGTTTTTAGCTTTGTTTTCGTCTGTATCGTTAGCAACTAGCGGTTTTGTTTCGCCGTAACCAACTGCAGTTAAACGTGTAGCTGCAATTCCTTTGCTTATTGCATAAGTTTTACAAGCATCGGCTCTTTCCTGAGATAATTTTAAGTTAGCTGCATCATCACCTACGTTGTCGGTATGCCCTTGAATTTCGATTTTAATTGTTGGATATTCGGTCATTACACTTACAAGTTCATCTAAAACTTTGTAAGAATCTTCACCTTTTATTACTGATTTTGATGTTTCAAAATTTACTGAACCAAGATTAAATGTTTTGTTAGCATCTACTTCTTTTACATTAACTTCTAATTTAAATACTTTGTCGTCTTTACTGCTGATTACAAAAGTTTCGGTTTTAGGAATAATGTTTCCGGTGAAAACTGCTGTATATTTACCAGGTTTTAAATCAAGTGTAAATTCGCCAGTTACTTCTTTATTAAATACCTCTTTTCCATCGCTATCTGTTATTAATACGTTTGCAGTAACCGGTTTTCCGGTAGATTTGCTTATAACATTACCGTTAATTGTAACATTTTTAACTTCTGTAACTTCTTTTTTATCACAACCAAATTTTACAACTAATTGAATTTCATGTGTTCCACCACCAGCTTGGTTAATATAGTTATTCTCCATCTGATACATATATCCAATAGAATAATTCTTAATATCAACACCAATTCCAAAAATTAAGCTTTTGTTTGAACGATAACCAACTTGTCCCCAAATCATTTTCTTGTATAAAGCTGTAAAATTTACATCAAATTGTTTTGGAGTTGTTTTTCCACCTCTGAACATTATCGAAGGTTTAACATCTAAGCTTGTACCAGCAGCAATATTATAACTTAAAATACCAACAGTATAAAGATTCAAAGCTTTACGTTCATATAATTTTGGCATTATAATTTGAGCTTCAAATCCTTTTATATTGTAAGCTAATCCAAATTTTGCAGAAATTGAAGTTTGTTTAAAACCGTCAATCAATAAAGGGTCAGAAGCATCAGTTAAGATTGCGTCAACAGTTGAAATGTTATCCATTAAAGTACCAAGCGATATACCTAATCTTAAATAATGGTCATCAGCAAAAAGAGCTTTGTATGAATAACTTAAATTAAGGTCAGTACTACCCATAATACCGTATTTGAAATTATATACTGATAATCCTAATCCCATGTTTGAGTTTAAATTTCCTCTTATTCCCAAAGTGTTAACTCTTGGAGCTCCGTCAAAACCCATCCACTGTAAGTGACTGTTTAAGTATGCACTTAAATTACATTTATCGACTGAGTATGCAGGATTGTATAAAAATGGATTTTGAATGTATAAGTTGTAATTTGTCAAATCCTGAGCTTTTACAACATTTGATAAAATCATAAGTATAACAATACTTGTGATATATAATATTTTCTTCATGTTTCAAATTTTAATTTGTTAATATTTTTTATGATAAATCTGAAATTATCATTAAATTAATTGGAATAATTAAATTTAATTTCAGAAATATAATTATTTGATTATAAATTATTTATTACTTTTTTTCTCTAATTACAGTTATAAAACCTTTAAATACATAAGTTCCATTTTCGAAAATGTAATAATAAGTTCCTGAAGGTAAAGGTTCGCCGTTAAAAGTAGCATCCCAAGTATTATCATAACCTACAGATTGGTAAAGTGTAGCTCCAAGATTGTTGAAAATAGTAAGGTTATAACCATCTAAACCTGCTGCTTGCGGAAATGTCCACTTATCATTAATACCATCGCCGTTTGGAGTAATTGTATTTGTAGCTATAAGTATAACATACAACGGATTAGTAACATCGGTAGCATCAAAGTAATTTGCATTACCAGCTTGATGAGCAGTAATATAAGTTGTACCAAGTTTTAAAAGAGTAACTTCGGCTCCACTAATAGTTGCAACTGTATTGTCTGAAATTGTATAAGTTACCGGATTTCCAGAAGCACCACCTGTTGCTGAAAGTGAAAAAGAAATATCTTCAAGGACTTTTGAAAGTATAGCTGGGAATGTAATTACCTGAGCTGCTCTGTTTACTATTAAAATTTGTGAAACTGGAGGAGCTGGACTATATTCATCATTACCTGCTTGATGAGCTGTTATATAACAACTACCAGCGTTTATAATTGTAATTGTACTACCGTTTGTTCCGGTGCATGTTGCAATATTATTGTCAGAACTTGTAAAAGTTACAGGATTTCCAGAGCCACCACCTGTTGCTGAAACTGTAAAAGCTGCATCTCCATAAGTTCTTTGAGCCAAAGGTCCAAAAACAATTTGTTGTGGAAGACCTGTAACAGAACCAGCGTCAGCAGTGAAAGCCCATTTAGCCTCAACGCTGTATGAACTAGCACCTGTTAAGTTGTATTGTAATCCCATACCATTGTCAACTAAACCTGTTGCAACTTCATTACCAAGACCTGCACCAGGAATACCATTCTGACCTATTAATCCCCATATAGTTGAATAACTTTGAACAGAATAAGCACTTGATACAGCTGGACTAACAGGGACATACATTTGGAACTGAGTTGATGCTTCTGCTGTTTCAGCATTCATTCCACCAACTGCACCTGTAGTTGCATCATAATAACAATAACCTGCATCTGAGCCACCAAGCATTAAATCTTGTGCAATAAAAGTAGTAACATTTCCTACTGATGGAATTGAAATATCCCATTTTACATTAAAATAATCTAAACCATTAATATAAGATGTTGTTGCTGTCATCGAAATTCCGGTTGGGTCATTAAAAGTAGTTACTACTTTAAATGGGTCTGCAATAGTTCCGGTTCCAACTACGTCAGCTTGAGATACCGGAACCCAATTTCTGAAAGTTCCCATTGCAGCTCCTGAAAAACCAATAGAAGTACCATTATACCAAGCAAATAATCCTCCTGATGCTGGTATTGCTGATGCACTATAAACTTGATTTGAACCAAAAACACTATGATAAACCTGGTAATCTCCACCATCTCCAACATAAATTGTTAAAGGGGTACCTGTTATGGTTTTATACAAAGTACTGGATTTGGCTTGTCCAGATTCTTTTTCTTTTGTTATTTGTGCACTAGCATCATTAAAAGTAATAAATGCTAACAAAAACATAAATAAAAATGTTAATTTTCTCATAAGATAAAAAATTTAATTGTTAATAAAGGTGTTAATTGATAATTTTCTTTTTAATTTTTAATCTAAAAATTGATATAATGTTTACATTCTTAATAAAGTTTGTATCATTTAGACAAGTAATTGTCTAACTATTAAACAAATATTATATCCATTTTGATAGAGTAAATGTTTGTAGTCGTTTTTTTTGGATTATCATTAGTATTAGTAGTAAAACCAATACTTATAGAAAGTTAAATTTCCTCATATTGCAATTTTTAAGTTAATAAAACATTACAAAAATGAAGAAATAATAAATTTAAATTACAGAAAATATGTTAGCAGAATGTTAACAAAACAAGATATAATTTAATTTTGTCATGATAAAAATCTAGGTTTTTTTAAAATATAACATTTAAATGTAAGAAGGCTGGTTGCAAATATTCTAATAATAATTGTAGGATTTCGTTGTTTTATTGATATTACATAAAAATCAAGGATTGAAACTAAATAATTACAAATTACCGATATATTAACAGAATTTAAATCTAGTTTTCGATATTATTTTGTTAAAACTAAAAAACTATTGTGAGTATATTTTTTTTAATTAAGCTTCAACTTTATATTTTCCAATTTTTGTTTCATCAATATTTTCGGCTTTCAGAATAATTCCTTCGCCTAATTCTTTTACAAGAATTTCTAATGTCTGGTCTGGATAAATTTCTTTGAAATGAAATTTGTGCGAATTGTTTGTATTATAAAAATGTAAAATGCTTTCGCCGTAATTTGAAATTTTTATCTTTTTATTTTTTCTCAAATTTTGAGTAATTTCTGATGTTTCCAAAGGATTAATTTTTCCTTTAAAAACTTTAATTGTTTTATCTTTTGAAGATTTATTTTTCCATGGACTTTTAAAGGTGTTTTTTTTTGATTTGTCGTTTTTGTAAATTGTTCTGCCAACTTTGTTGATTTTGTTTACAATTTCATACAGTTCCAGAAATTTTTCTTTACGGTTTTTAGTAGATTCTTTTTTATTTTCTTTTTTCTTCTCCTGAGCAGAGTTTGAATATTTCAGACTTCTGAAAAGTTTAGCACCTTCATCAATAACCTCTGGAGTTTGTCCATAATCGAAAAGTTCAATTGAAAATTTTTTAGATATAGAAATAAGTACCTCCATAAGAGATAACATTCTTTCGTCGTTTCGTTGAGAATCAAGAAGTTGTTTTGAAGGAAAATTGTTAAACTGCTCCGATTTTTTGCCAAAAGCAATCTCAATCCGTAACGCCAGTTGTCGTCCCCAGTTATAACAATCCTCAAGGGCTTTATATTTTCGGTTTGTAAGTTCTTTTAGTTCGATAATTTCGATATCGCGATTTATGAAGTCTTCACATTCGAGAATCTTAAGTTCAAAATTTGATAAAAAGCTACCAGTAATGCCAAAGAGCGAAAGGGAAACTAAATGCTCTTTGGCAATATTAAGTGACTTTTTTGCTGCACTTATTATATTATTCTCTGAAACCCGAAGGTTAGCTTCAATCATTAATGTATTTTTTTCAAAAATAGTAAAAAAATTTCAAAGAATAATACATTTAATGATAATAAAATAATAAAAAATATTTAATTGGTTAATTAAACTTGTAAAAAAATAAAACAAAAACAAAATATTTATAAGTATTCGGGAAAAAATACAAAGCAAAAGTATAATAAAGTAATCACATATACAAATATTATAACTAATATTTTGAATATAGTTATCAATATTTATTATTTTATGTACAATTGACAAAAGTAAATTATCATATTTTGAAAAAAACATATTAGATTTATATAAATATTATATCTTATTATAAAAATAAAACATCAGTATAAAAAATATAATTTACAATTGTTGAAAATAGTAAATCACTAGAATTACTAATAATACAGATATTGAAAATGATATATACATAACTAATAATTAATAAATTAGATATAAAATATATTAAAATATAATATACATAAAGATAATCATTAATATTAAAAAATATAGTATAGTTATAATTATTTTACTGTTAATTTACTTTTGGAATCTATTGTTTACATTTGGAATCTTTAAAAGGCTAAATCAGAATTTTTTGATTTTTTTTGTTCAGATAAAATTAGAAAATTAAAGAAATCTTTACAATTTCAATATTATTAATTTTGGTGATTCAACTAAATTTTTTAGAATTATTGATAAACTCAAGTTTTATTAAAAGTGTTAGTTTTGATATTTTGTATATTTTTGATATAAAAATGATTAATACGAATTTTATGTAACTATTTGTAAAATATATTTAAATAACTTGTAATTTTGTATTTATTTATAAGCTTTTAGCACATTATTTTTTAAATTTTTAAATTTTGAAATTATACAGTTTGAAAATACTTGATTACTACATTACAAAAGATTAATTTGCAAAAAAAACAATCATAGCTAATCAACATAAATTGAAAATTAGGTTATTATGTAAATAAAATATCAATAAATCTTGTGAAATACATCGCAAAATCATTAATACAACTATTTTGATTAAAGAAAGTTTTATTCCCAAAAATTCGTGAAAAAGTTCAAGCAAATGAAGTTTATAAAGTGGATTATTTTATGATAGGATTTTAGAAAATATCGAATGAAATATCAAGACTGAATATTTGAAACGATTTTTCGATAATATATTAGAAATTTAGCATAAAAAAAGCTGTATCAGAGAATAATACAGCTTATAAATTATTTGTAATTATATTAATTTAAGCATCAACAGTTTCATTTGTACCATGGCAATGCTTGTATTTTTTGCCACTTCCACAAGGACAAGGTTCGTTTCTACCAACCTTTTTTTCTATTCTTACCGGTTGTGCTTTTTTAACCTCTGTTTCTTTTTGATTTCCACCTCCTTTAGTTGAAAATTCATCTTTTTGAGTTTTTAGATTGCTTAAATCTAATTTTTTAGGAGCTTCTGCTTGTTTTACCTGTGTTGCATTCTGAATAGGAATATGTGCTTTTAAAAGTGTTGACGTAACAGCTTTATTATATTTATCAACAAGAGAGCTAAATAAGTTGTAAGATTCTAATTTGTAAACAAGTAATGGGTCTTTTTGTTCGTAAGAAGCACTTTGAACAGCTTGTTTTAAATCGTCAAGTTCTCTTAAATGTTCTTTCCATACTTCGTCGATTGTGATAAGCATAATTGCTTTTTCAAAAGCTTTAATTACTTCTTTACCTTTTGATTCAAAAGCTTTTGTAAGATTTACTCTAATTTGAAAAACTCTTGCACCATCACTTATCGGAATTAAAATATATTCGAATTGATGTGATTGTTTATTATATACATCTTTTATAAAAGGAAATATTTTATCAGTAATTGCCTGCGTTTTTCTTTTAAAAGATTCAATAGCATTATGATTTATTTTATCAACAATTTCCTCTGGATTTATTTTAATAAATCTATCTCTTGTAAATGGAGATTCTATTGATAATGTTTTTACAAGGTCAAATGCAAAGCCGTCAAAATCAGCATCTGAATGATATTTTTCAACAATACCTTCAGATACTTCATAAATCATATTTGCAATTTCAACATCAATTCGTTCACCAAAAAGTGCATTTTTACGTTTTGTGTAAACAACTTCACGTTGTGAATTCATAACATCGTCATATTCAAGAAGTCGTTTACGAATACCAAAGTTATTTTCTTCAACTTTTTTCTGAGCTCGTTCAATTGATTTAGTTATCATACTGTGCTGAATAACTTCTCCTTCCTGAAGTTTCATAAAGTCCATCACTTTAGAAATACGGTCGGAACCAAACATTCTCATTAAATCATCTTCTAACGAAACAAAAAATTGAGAAGAACCAGGGTCTCCTTGTCTTCCTGCACGACCTCGTAACTGACGGTCAACTCGTCTTGAATCGTGTCTTTCTGTTCCTATAATTGCAAGACCACCAGCTTCTTTAACTTCTTTACTAAGTTTAATGTCAGTACCTCTACCTGCCATATTTGTAGCAATAGTAACCGTACTTCTTTTACCGGCTTCTGCAACTATGTCTGCTTCACGTTGATGAAGTTTTGCATTTAAAACATTATGTTTAATATTCTGGCGAGTAAGCATTTTACTCAAAAGTTCAGAAACTTCTACTGATGTTGTACCAACCAAAACGGGTCTTCCATTATTTGCAAGTTCGGTAATTTCTTTAATTACAGCATTATATTTTTCTCTTCGTGTTTTGAAAATAAAATCTTCGCGGTCGTCCCTTATTGCTTTTACATTTGTAGGAATAACCACAACATCAAGTTTGTAGATGTCCCAAAATTCACCAGCTTCAGTTTCTGCTGTACCTGTCATACCCGAAATTTTGGTGTACATTCTAAAATAGTTCTGGAGCGTAATTGTTGCAAATGTTTGAGTTGCGGCTTCAATTTTTACATTTTCCTTAGCTTCAATTGCCTGATGTAAACCGTCAGAATAACGTCTTCCATCAAGAATACGACCAGTCTGCTCGTCAACAATTTTAACTTTGTTGTCCATAACTACGTAGTCAACATCTATTTCAAACATGGTATATGCTTTAAGAAGCTGATTAATAGTGTGTATTCTTTCCGATTTTATTGCATGGTCGGCAAGTAAATTATCTTTTATCGTAATTTTTTCATCGGAAGACAAGTTTTGTTTTTCAATTTCAGCAATTTCTGAACCAATATCCGGTAAAATAAAAAAATCAGGGTCGTCAGATGCACCAGTAATTAATTCTATACCTTTATCTGTCATTTCTACAGAGTTAAGCTTTTCTTCTATTACAAAATAAAGTTCATCTGTAATTTCAGGCATTCTTTTTGAGTTTTCAGCTAAATAAATATTTTCAGTTTTCTGTAGTAAAGTTTTGACACCTTGCTCACTAAGATATTTTATTATTGCTGAATTTTTAGGAAGCCCTTTGTATGCTCTTAATAAAAGTATCCCACCTTTATCGTTTTCACCAGCTGCAATTAATTTTTTTGCGTCAGCAAGTATTTGTGTAACAAGCTTTTTCTGTTCACCATAAAGTTTTACAACTTTAGATTTTAATTCATCGAAAAGTTGTTTGTCTCCTTTAGGAATTGGACCTGAAATAATTAATGGAGTTCGAGCGTCATCAATTAAAACAGAGTCAACTTCGTCCACAATTGTAAAATTATGCCCACGCTGTACCAAATCTTCAGGAGAAATAGCCATGTTATCTCTAAGATAGTCAAAGCCAAATTCGTTATTTGTTCCATATGTAATATCGGCTGCATAAGCATTACGTCTTTCAGGAGAGTTAGGTTGATGTTTATCAATACAATCAACTCTTAAACCGTGAAATTCAAAAAGTGGTCCCATCCATTCGGCATCACGTTTGGCAAGATAATCGTTAACTGTAACCAAATGTACTCCTCTGCCTGATAATGCATTAAGAAAAACAGGAAATGTTGCAACCAAAGTTTTACCTTCACCTGTAGCCATTTCTGCAATTTTTCCCTGATGCAGAGCAATACCGCCAATAATCTGTACGTCATAATGGAGCATATCCCAGGTAATTTCGTTACCTCCAGCTATCCATTTGTTTTTCCAGATTGCCTTATCTCCTTCAATTGTTATACTTCCTCTTTTAGCAGCTAAATCTTTATCAAATTGTTGTGCTGTAACTTCTATCGAATCATTTTCTTTAAATCTTCTAGCTGTTTCTTTTACTATTGCAAACGCAGTAGGTAAAACGTCATCTAAGGCGGTTTTTACTTTTTGAATTATTTCTTTTTCTATTTTATCTATTTGATTATAAATATCTTCTCTTTCGCTGAAATCAATTTCGTCGTTTTCAGCTTTTTCACGAAGTTCGGTTTTTAATTGATTATCACCTTTTATTCTGTCTTGGATAATATTCTTAAGGTCGAAACTTTTTTGTCTAAGTTCATCATTACTTAATTTCTGAAGTTTTTCATATTCAGCTAAAGTTTGCTTAACAATCGGCATTAATATTTTAATGTCTTTGTCAGATTTATTTCCTAAAATTTTTCCTAAAATGTTATTAATGAAACTCATATATTAATAATTTGTAGTTTTTTATAATTTTATGATTTATTTTTTTTGAAAAAATATAATTTTTGAAAAAAAATATTAATTCAATTTCCATGATTTTGTAAAAATAGTTTGCAAAGTTAATTTTTTTTTTGAGTATAAAAAAGAGGAATGTAAAAGTTTTTAAAGCTTTATGCAGGTTACAAAAAGGTTGATATTTTGTTTAATTATGTAAATTACTGAAAAAATGAATTTTAATAAAATAAAAAAGGCGACAAAGTCGCCTTTTTTTTGCAGACATTTTAATTAATATTTTAGTTGACGGTCGATATCATCAATAAAATTTTTGAAGTTTTTATCTGTTTGAATTAAATTTTTAACTGTTTTGTAAGCATGAAGTACAGTTGAATGGTCTTTCCCTCCAATTTCTGAGCCTATTGTTGATAACGATTCTTTAGTAAGATTTTTAGAAAAATACATTGCAATTTGCCTAGCCTGAACTATTTCACGTTTTCTAGTTCGTGCATGTAATACTTTAGGATCTATTTTGAAATAGTCGCAAACTACTTTAAGTATGTAATCTATTGAAAGTTCTTTCTTTTGTTTTTTTATCATTTTTTCGAGAGTTGTTTTTGCAAGTTCTAAAGTCAGAGTTTGTCTGTTTAATGTAGATTGAGCTAATAATGAAACAATTGCACCTTCTAACTCTCTAATGCTTGTTGTAACATTTTCGGCAATATATTTTAAAATTTCTTCATTAAAAACTAAACCATCGTTATATGCTTTTTTTCGTAAAATAGCAAGTCTGGTTTCGTAATCAGGAGTTTGTAAATCAGCAACTAAACCCCATTTAAATCTAGATAAAAGTCTTGTTTTTAAGGTGTTAAGTTCAACAGGAGGTCTATCAGAAGTTATAATCAACTGTTTACCTGATTGATGTAAATGGTTAAAAATATGGTAAAATGTATCTTGAGTAGCATCTTTACCAGCAAATTCATGAATGTCGTCAATAATCAGAACATCAATCATTTGGTAAAAGTGCATGAAGTCGTTTCTGTTGTTATTTCTAACAGCTTCAGTGTATTGAGTTAAAAAATTATAAGCTGTAACGTACAAAACTATTTTTTCAGGAAATTTTTCTTTAATTGCTATTCCAATTGCCTGAGCAAGATGAGTTTTACCTAATCCGGGTTCGCTGTAAATTAAAAGAGGATTAAATGGTGTCTGTCCCGGATTTTCGGTAATTGCCAATCCTGCCGAACGTCCAAGTCTATTACAATCGCCCTCAACAAAATTATCAAAAGTGAAATTTTGATTTAATTGTGGGTTTACGTGAATTTTTTTTATGCCCGGTATCACAAACGGATTTTTAATAGCAGTCTGCTGACTTGGCATGGAAATCGGCTTATTTTCGAGGTTTCCTATACCTTTTCCGGGCAAATTGTAACTGTTCTGTATTTTTTTGTTAGTAAGATTGTTGTCCACAACAATACTGTACTCGAGTTTGGCATCTGGACCTAGTTCCTTTCTTAAAACTTTTCTTAGTAAATCAATAAAATGCTCTTCTAAGTATTCGTAAAAGAATGGACTTGGTACTTGAATTGTTAAAATTTTGTTTTCAAGTTTGAGCGGTAAAATTGGCTCGAACCAAGTTTTAAAACTAGATACAGGGATATTATCTCTAATAATTTGGACACAGTTGTTCCAAACGTCCTTGTACGTTTTGTTCATTTATTTTTTCCCTTTAAGTAATTATAAAAAAATATTACGTTTTTGTTTTGTTTTTCCCTCCAATTGCACTCTCAAAAAAAATTGAGGTAGAATTGGACTGTAAAGATTGTTAAAAAAAAATTAATAAAAAAGTTTTTTTTCTATTGTTTTTTAAAATAATTGTATATTATAATAATTCTCAGTATTTTATTGTGAAAAAATTTTTTTTAAAATATTTATATCTTGTAAATCAACATTTTAAACTTTGTCATTTAATAATCAGTTACAAACGGTAATGTTCGGTCAAGTTATATGAAAGTCTATTTTAGTATACAAAAAAATTGTAAAATATACTTTAACGAAAAAAAAAATATTTTTGACTGAAAATTTTTTTTAAAGGAATTTTTGTTTAAGAAGCGGTTATAAAAATATATTTTTTTTATACCATGAATTTTACTAATTTTAATCAATTAACGTTGCGAATACTACAAAATATTGTTTTTTATCAAAATATTTTATTACTTTGGTGTGCAATTTTTACCCAAAAATATTTAAAAATGGAACAATTACTAAAGATAACTACAGCAAAAGCTATTGAATTTTTATATAAGGAAAATATTGAGCCTGAGGTAGTTCAAATTCAGAAAACAAAAAAAGAAATAGAAGGTGATTTTACAATAGTTATTTTTCCGTTGTTAAGATATTCGGGGAAAAATCCTGAAGAAACAGGTAAGGAAATTGGTGATTATCTGAAAGATAATATTTCAGAACTAAAATCAGTAAATATTATAAAAGGCTTTTTAAATGTAAGTTTTTCTGATAATTTCTGGTTCAATTATCTGAAAAAAATCTATTTAGAGAATAATTTCGGAATAGTAGAAAATATAAATAGTCCTAAAAACATTGTGATTGAATTTTCATCTCCGAATACAAATAAACCTTTGCATCTTGGACATATCAGAAATAATTTGCTTGGAGATTCGTTATCACGAATTTTAAAATCAAACGGACATAATATTAAACGTGTAAATTTGGTCAACGACCGAGGTATTCACATTTGTAAATCGATGCTTGCCTACCAGAAATGGGGTGATAACAAAAAACCTGAAGATGTAAATAAAAAAGGAGACCATTTTGTTGGCGAATATTATGTTTTGTTTGAAAAAATGAACAAAAAAGAAATTGAAAGACTTATTAATGAAGAACATAAAACAAGCGACGATGCAAAAAAAGAATCTGGACTGATACTGGAAGCACAACGAATGCTGAAAAAGTGGGAGAGGGAAAACAAACCGGTTAGAGAACTCTGGAAAATGATGAATTCGTGGGTTTTAAACGGATTTGAACAAACATACAAAAGTCTGGGAATTGAATTTGATAATACTTATTATGAATCTGAAACTTATTACGAAGGTAAAAATATTGTTCTTAAAGCTCTTAAAAAAGGAGTTGCTCAAATAAAAGATGACGATTCTGTTTTTATAGACCTTACAGATAGTGGTTTAGACCAGAAAGTTTTGCTTCGCTCTGATGGTACAAGTGTTTATATAACTCAGGATATTGGAACTGCAGTAATAAGATATGACGATTATAAATTTGACAATCATATTTATGTAGTTGGCAACGAGCAAGATTATCATTTTCAGGTTTTGAAACTGATTTTAGACAAATTTGGATATTCGTGGGCAAATAGGCTTGAGCATTTTTCGTATGGTATGGTGGAACTGCCTGAAGGTAAAATGAAATCTCGTGAAGGAACTGTAGTTGATGCCGATGATTTGATTGAAGAAATGATTTTTACTGCTAAAGAAAAATCAAATGAACTTGGTAAACTTGAAGGAATTCCTGAAGATGAAAAAAATGAAATTATAAGAAAAATTGCTTTGGGAGCATTAAAATATTTTATTCTGAAAGTTGACCCAAAGAAAAATATGATATTTAATCCGGAAGAATCTATTGATTTTAATGGAAATACAGGTCCTTTTATACAATATACTTATGCTAGAATACAGTCGATTTTACGAAATGCAACCGAAAAAAATATTGATATAAATAACGATTACGAAAAAAACTTTACACTAAATGAAAAAGAAATTAACTTATTACGAAATATCAACGAATTTCCGTTTATTGTAAAAGAAGCTGGGAAAAAACACAGTCCGGCTTTGATTGCAAATTATGTATATGAGCTTGCAAAAGAATATAATCAGTTTTATCACGAATGTACAATTCTGAACGAAGAAAATGCAAATTACCGTGTTTTCAGAATTTCACTTTCAGAAATATCTGGTAGAATTATTAAAACCGGATTGCAATTGCTTGGTATAGAAGTACCTGATAGAATGTGAGAATTATAGAATTTGAGAATTTGAGAATTTGGGAATTTGAGAATATACTGATTTGTTTGTAAAATATTTAATCAAACACTAAAACACAAAGCCACAAAGTTTTTTATTATTATTGACTTCGTGGCTTTGTGTTAAAAAAAAAAATCCAAATTTTTTTAAAATTTAGTATATCTGATTTTTAGTTATGTAAAGAACTATTTATACTGTAAAACGTTACAATTTTAACTTGCAAAGTTGTTAAAACCCTGACAAGTTGAAATTATACATCAAAAAACTTTAAATTTATGATTGATAATGTATTAAAATTAAGTGGTTTTGAAAAAATAAAACCATTTTAAAGTGGCAGAGTAAATTTAAAATCACTTCCTTTTTCAGGTTCACTTTCGACCCATATTTTACCACCATGTTTTTCTATAAATTCTTTACAAAGAGCAAGTCCAAGTCCGGTTCCGCTTTCGTTTGCTGTTCCGGGAGTTGAATATTTTTGAGCAACATCAAATAGTTTTTCGTGATGTTCTTTAGGAATTCCAATTCCGTTGTCCGAAACGGTTATAATTACATTTGTATGTTTTTTTTCGGCATAAATATCAATTCTGCCTTCGGGTTGTGTAAATTTTATTGCATTAGTTATCAAGTTTCTGAAAACAGTTTTAAGCATATAATAATCTGCTTTAAGATGTATTTTTTCCATTTCAAAGAAATTTATTTTTATATTTTTAGCATCGGCATTGGATTTTAAAATTTCAATAATTTCGATGCAAATATCTATAAAATTCAATTCTACGGGTTCAAAATTTAATTTTCCTGATTGAGATTTAGACCATGTTAGTAAATCTTCGAGCAAATTATATGTTAATTTTGAAATATTATAAATCTGATTTACCTGAGATTCAATTTTATTTAAATCATATTTTTTTATATTTTTACTTAATAGTTCTGAATATCCGAAAATAATATTAAACGGATTTTTTAAATCGTGAGCAATTATTGAGAAAAATTTATCTTTGGTTGCATTAAGTTCTTTAAGTTGTGCTTCGCTTTGGAGCAGAGCAATTTCTGCAAGTTTTAGTTTTGTAACATCTAATACTGTTCCAAGGCTGCTTACTGGAATTCCATTTTCATCATAAGTAGTTGAAGCTCTTTCTGTAATGTATTTAATGTTGTTGTTTGGAGTTACAATTCTATGAGTTATTTCAAATTCAGTTTTTGTTTCAATAGATTTATAATATTCGTCTATAACTAACTGTTTATCATCTTTATGAAATAAATTTATAACATTATTGAAAGTTATTTCAAAAGTTTCGGGGTTTTGTTCGTATATTCTGTAAGTTTGTTCAGACCAGAATAGTTGATTTTGAGGAATATTAAATTCCCAATGTCCAACATTTCCAACTTGTTGTGCTTGCTTTAATTTTTTCTTACTTTCTTTTTGAGCTTCTTCTGCAATTCTTCGTTCTGTAATATCTAAAGAAACCGATAAAATACTGCGTTTATCGTTATTAATTATTGGGGTAACTGTATTTAAAAAATATCTTCCGTTTCGTGTATCTTCAAACTCAATGGTTTTATTTTCTTTAAGAGCAATCAGACAGTTGTCTTCTCTTATTTTAAAAACTTTTTCATCAAAAAAGTCCTTTATATTTTTTCCTTCAATTTCGCTAATTGGCAGGTTTAATCTTTTTGCAAGATATGGATTACAACTTATAATTTTGTAACTATCGGCATCAACTTCGAGAATTAGATTCTGCGAATTATCAAACAAGCGTTTGTATTTTTCTTCGCTGTCTCTTAGAGCTTTTTGAGCACGATTACGTTCGGTTGTATCTCTAAAAATTCCTAGTAAATATATTTTTTCGGCAATCTTAACAGGGGACGAATTAATATCTGCATAAAATATACTTCCGTCTTTTCGTTTTACCTGAAGATTTTCTTGTATTCTCACTTTTTCATTTAATTGATTCTCAAAAATATCAAGAACAGTTTGAATATCTTCTTTAGGATGAATATCATAAACCGAAAGTTTTGTTATTTCATCTTTTTCGTATCCCAACATTTTACAAATCATGTTGTTTCCTAGTTCAAATTTTTTTGTATCAGCATCGGCTAATAAAATTCCGTCATAAGCATAATCAAAAATTGCTCTGAACTTTTCTTCACTTTCTTTTATAATTTGTTCGTAATAAAATTGTTGTGTAACATCAGTAAAAAAAGCAAGACTTGACATTTTTCCATCAAACCAAACTATACTGTCCGAAATATTTGTATAAAATAATGTTCCGTCTTTTTTTAAACAAGGATTATTTTTAAGTATTCTGTTTTTTTCAATTACTATATTTTTAAAACGTTGGCTGGTTTCTTTAATAAAATTTTCTGGATGCAAATTTTTGTAATTCAAATCCTTAATTTCGCTATTTGCGTAGTTAAACATATTGCAGAAAGCAGGATTTGCATATAGTAAATTTCCAGTACTTGTTTCGGCAACAATAATCCCTTCTGAAGCACCTTCAAAAATTGCTCTGTATTTTTTTTCGTTTTCGGCTAAATCGGCATTTGCAATTTCCAGATTTTCAGTTAAATTTATTAACTTAATAGATTCATTTTCTAATTTATGATTAGCTTGTTCGAGTTCCAGATTTTTATCTTTAATAATCTTTTGAGTGATTCGGGCATCAGTAACATCTTCAAATGTTAAGAGTGATAAGTCAGATGTCAGATTATTTATTAAAGTTGAAGTAATTATAATAATTCTTTCTTGCTGTTCATTGTTTGCATAAACTGTAAATTTACCTTCGCGATGCGTTACAGGTGCTTTATTTTGAATTGTTTTGTTTATTGTTGTTCGGATTATACAATCACAACATTCTTCTAAAGTGCCACATTTTCCGATATTATTTAATGCAGTTGAACAATTAAAAACTTCGCCACAGTAAACATGAAAATTTAAACCTTCAGTAATGTTAAAAAGTTCTCTTGCTTTTTTGTTTATGTTTACAATAATTCCTTCTTTGTCAATTATAAGAGAAGGAATTGGAGAATTTTCAAAAATAGTTTTCTGCTGTGCTTCCGACAATTTCAGTTGTTCGCTTGTTTGCTGAAACAGAATCATATTCTTTATTCTCGAAATAAGCGAAATTTTTGTAAACGGTTTATTTATTATACATGTTGTACCAATATTAAATAACTGTTCTTCTTTGTGTTCGTCAAGTATTTCGTTAATAACTATTATCGGAAGTTCGAGTTGCGAATAAATATTTCTAATAAAAATTATTATATTGTAGAGTTGTTTGTCGGATGTATCCGAATTAATTATAACTTCATTACAATATGTACGACAAAAATTAGATAAATATTTGTAAAACAAAAAAATAAGGTTATAATTGTGTTGCAAAACCCTTATAACCTTATGAATACAATTAATGAAATCGTA
>Ga0316608_1000198_pt1 | contig 31718 bp, 31 predicted proteins | sample MIS2016152B_MG_FD_207673 | JGI IMG/M metagenome (GOLD analysis project Ga0316608, IMG submission 207673) | Microbial mat bacterial communities from Middle Island sinkhole, Lake Huron, Michigan, United States - MIS.2016.152B | ecosystem: Environmental > Aquatic > Freshwater > Lake > Sediment... | reverse complement strand
TGTCTCAAAACCCGTCATTGCGAACGATAGTGAAGCAATCTTGTACATTAAAGCTGTAATTTACAGATTGCTTCAAAACTGCGTTTTTCGCAATGACGTCATTTTTGACAGTTTTGAGACAACCTCAGTCAATAATTTTAACTTCGTAAAGTAGAACTAACTTCAGTTTTCCAAATCAACGACTTTGAGTACTTTTCATTATTCCACAAGTTGTTTTTTTCGCTATCGCTCAAGAGGATAGTTCAACATGTAATGTTGGTTTGTATGCTCATAATTAAAGAATTAACTATAACTCTACATCGAACTCACGTTAGTAGAAATTAAATTATGCCACGTAATTGCACTCCGTACGGAGTGCCACTGGTTTTGGATATGAATACTTCTACCAATATTCACCTCCTCTGGAGGTATAAAATCATACAATACATTGAATATGAAATTTTTTAAACTTCGTAAAGTAGAATTAGTATTTCATATCTACATTTTACAATTTCAGTGCTAATTCACACAAGTTCCTTTCAGGATGACAGCAAGTTATGTTTATTCCTTACATCGAACTCAGGTTACTAATATTTTATCTCTACGAGGTATGTATTTGATTAATTTTTAAATATAACACCGTAAAGTAGAATTAAAATCCCTTTGTTTTGGTTTCATAATAATCGTCTTCATTAATAACAATAGAAATCAATTTTTATCTCTGCTGAAAATATAAATTAAATTTTTAATATTGTTGAAGTTAGCAAACTGGTCTTCGCTAAATGTTATTATTTGATTGTTATTTAAATGAAGTTCCAGTATATAAAAACCTGAAGTTTGCATGGATTTCGTCTTTTTTATTACATATTTTTTTATTGATGTATATTCAATAAAATCTTTATGTTTAGTTACTAAATATTTTATTTCTATTCCTTTAGCAGATACAGTTAATTGTTTTAGTTCGCTAAATATGAAGTTTACAATGATGTAAATAAATCCTACTGAAATTAAACATGCTAACCAAAATAGTAGATTCTGAAAATCAAGTTTTCCGTTTATGAATGACTGACTTACTAAAAGAACAATAAACAAAGCAACCAGAGGTAAACCAATAGCTTGTTTAATTATATAACCTTTCCTGAATTTTGAAACAACAATCATTATGTTCAATATTTAATTTTATTTTTTAGAAACACAATCAAATCTTACGGACTCTGAAAGGTTTAGTGTTTTAATCTATTACAAATATACAGAAAACAATTATTTATCCATAAAATAAAAATCAAAATATCCGGAATATAATTAAATATCACCTGCATATCATTAAAAATCAATTGAAAAACAGTTTTTTTGTATTAATTTGAATTTTTTCTTGGTTAAAACACATTCAAAATGCTACAAAATGGATGGCAAGTGCTTCGGAGAGTATGGCGAGTGCTTCTGAGAGCGTGGCAAGTGCTTCAGAGAGCGTGGCAAGTGCTTCAAAATTAGTGGCAATCTATTTTTTATTTAAGGCAACTTCTTTTTTTTGTATGGCAAGTGGTTTTTAGGTTATAGCAATTGATTTTAAATGTGTTTCCATAGGTTTTTTGCATGTTTCCTTTGATTTTTAGGTAATGGCAATTGATTTTAAATGTGTTTCCATAGGTTTTTTGCCCATTTCACTTTCTATTTTTAATCATTCTTTTCCTGAAGAAGGAACAGATAACACTCTAAAATCTGCTTTCAAAGTTGTAGTCGGTCCTTTTTTAAATAGACTTAAAGCTTTAATTTCAAAAAGACCTTTGTAACCATCTTCTGTTTCAAATGCAACAAAATCTCCTACCTGTAGATTTGAGACTCCGATTCCATTCGTAGATACATCATTAATAAAATTATCACTTATTACGAAATCCTTTAAGAAGTCTTCCGTAACTTCGTTTAAAGATTGAATTGAAGTAACTTTGCAAATATGAGTAGTATTTTTATCATCAATCGAATATGTTATTCCACCCAAATCATAAGTAAAAACTAGACCATAAGCATCAGGGGATGCAATAAAGTTTTCCCAGTAAAAATAAAATAAATAAGCCAAATCTAAATCTATAGCTGGAGTATAATCGGCAGTGTGCAATATTCCGGTTTGAGCATCAAACATATTATAATTAATGGAAAAATTATTACTACAACCTTGAAAAAGTACATCATTATAACTTAATAAAATAATACCATCTTTCCATTCCGTTACATTTATTTTGGCATCATCTGAATTTATACGTCCATTGCTATCTGACACTTCAAATAGTAACGTTATAACAGTATCAGAAGTAATTGTGTCAGGTACAATATATTCAAAAGTTTCAGTTAATTCATATTCATCATTTTCATAATTAAAATTTGCTAAAACATTATTATTTTCAGATATCACTAACTTTGACAAATAAGCATCAGAAAAAATATCTGATTCCATTGAAATTGAAAATGTTATTTTTGTACCTGATTCATTCAAATTATAAAATACAGTATCTAAATCCTGATTTATACTAATATAAGGTGCATCAGGTGGTGGTGGAGCAGGACAACTTGTTAAAAGAACCAATCCGTTAACAATCAAAAAGATTAAAACTAAAATTTTTGTTTTCATAATTATATATTAAGTCTAATTAACTACAAATTCTGTTCCAAGCGAATTAATATACAAACTTTATCAAGTTACCTTTTAAAAGCCAAAAAACAATTATCCACAAGGCGACAATAAATAAACAGATTATATCAATGATATAGAAAATTTTTTAAGTTTATACCTAAAATCAATGCCATTGTACATACTTTGTCTAGTTTTTAAATTTGTATTTAAGTCGTTATTACAATAAATTTGTACGGTCAAACAAATCTAAAACTTTTATTTTATGAAAAAATATGTAGTAGTTATTCTCTTAGTTGCTTTTGCAGGAGTAGTTTCTGCTCAGGAAACCCAAAGAGACATTAAATCTGTTGATATAAAAGATATTAATGGAGCTAATTTTAACACATCACAGATTTTAAATGATGGTCCTATTGTTATAGATTTCTGGGCAACATGGTGTAAACCTTGTGTAAAAGAGCTAATGATATTAGATGATTATTACATCGACTGGCAAGAGGAAACCGGGGTTAAAATTTATGCAGTATCAATTGATGACTCTCAAAGTATGGCAAAAGTAGCACCATTTGTAAACGGAAAAGCATGGGAATACGAAATTTTACTTGACCCTAACGGAGATTTTAAACGTGCAATGGGTGTTATAAATGTACCTCACACTTTTGTGTTTGATAAAGACGGTAATCTTATGTATCAGCATAGTTCGTTTACAGAAGGTGATGAAAACAAATTACATAAAATTATTGTTAAAGTAGCGAATGGCGAGTCTATTGAAGAAACTATTGATATTATAGAACAAGAATAATAAATACATAAGATGAAAAAACTACTTTTTGTTTTATTTCTTTTAAATATAATTCCGGCTTTATTAAAAGCTCAGGAAAATAATAATGCTCATATAACTGGAAATTTTCAGGTCGATATGCAGACTTACCGGAAAGATACTTTGATAGGAGCTGATGAAGTACCCGAAAAACTACTACTTAATTCTTATGCAAATATTAATTATGTAAAGAATAATTTTTCGGCAGGTTTTAGATACGAGGGATATTTTAATACACTACAAGGATATGACAGTAAAAACGATGGCTACGGTATTCCTTATAAATACGCTTCATATACTTTAGACGGTTTTGAAGTTACGGTCGGAAATTTTTACGAACAGTTTAGTAGTGGATTAACTTTCAGAACTTACGAAGATAAAAATATAGGCTACGATAATGCAATGGAAGGTATAAGAATTAAATTCTCAATATTAAAAGGATTTTACCTTAAAGGAATTATCGGAAAACAAAGATATGCTTTCAGTAAAGATGCAAAAGGTTTTTCGTATGTAAACAACAAAGGATTAATCCGAGGATTAGATGCCGAAATATCGTTAAACGAAATGTTTGCAAAATTTACCGATTCCAAAACTCAGTTACAAATTGGCGGAAGTTTTGTAAGTAAGTATCAACCAAAAGATATTCAGTATATAACCATTGAAGATTCTACATACAAACTGGATATGCCCGAAAATGTTGCTGCTTTTTCAGGACGATTTAATTTAACCAGAAGCAAAATTGGCTTATCATGTGAATACGCTTATAAGTTTAACGACCCTTCGGCTGATAATGGTTACATTTATAAATCCGGCAATGGAATAATATTAAATGCAACTTATTCGACCAAAGGTTTTGGATTATATGTAAGTGTAAAACGAGTTGACAATATGAGTTTTCGCTCGGATAGAACTGCAAACCTAAATAATTTGAACATAAATTACTTACCGGATATTACAAAAAATCATACTTATAGTTTTGCAGCAATGTATCCATACTCAACTCAGCCTAATGGCGAAATAGGTTTTCAGGTTGAGGTAACATATAAAATCCCGAAAGGTTCAAAAGTTGGCGGAAAATACGGTACGGGAATTTCGGTAAATTACTCGAAAGCAAACTCTATCGAGAAAACTCAGATTAATAACAATACAGCAATTGGCGAAAAAGGTACAGACGGTTATAAATCAGATTTCTTTGCAATAGGCGATGAAATCTATTATCAGGATTTTAATATTGAGATAAACCGCAAACTTTCAAAATCATTTAAGTTTACATTTATATATCAAAACCTAATGTACAACAATTTGGTAATACAGGGTGAATACGATAAAACCGGAAACAAAATAATAAATGCTAACGTTGCTATATTTGATGGAACATACAAAATTAATGATAATAATGCTGTTAGACTAGAGTTACAAAGTCTTTTTACCAAAGATGATATGGGCAACTGGGCTATGGCACTTATTGAATATACTATTTCACCAAATTGGTTTTTTACAGTAAGCGACCAATATAATTATGGTAACTTAAACAAAAATCTACGTACACATTATTATAATGCTGCATTTGGCTATGTTACAGGTGCAACACGTGTTCAGATTGGATACGGTAAACAAAAAGAAGGCATTGTTTGCGTTGGTGGTGTTTGCAGAGCAGTTCCGGCAACAAATGGAGTTATGATTTCAATTACAAGTAGTTTTTAAATTGATATACTTATGAATAAGATATATAAAATAATAAATTTGTCAATACTTTTTATACTGGTTTCATTATCATTTTCATGTGATATACTTGAACCATCAAAAGGAGATTATTATTTGGAAGTTGCAGACCAAAATCAGGATACCGGAACTTACGATTTCGAGAAAAAAGTTCTTTTACTCGAATTTACAGGTCATAAATGCACAAACTGTCCTGAGGCTCATCGCACAGTGGTAACATTAAAAGGAGTTTATGCCGAAAAATTAATTCCTGTTTATATTCACGCCGGTTTATTGGCTAAACCGCAAGGCGATTTTACTTACGATTTTACAACAACTGAAGGTTCGGAAATATACAGTACATTCGGAATATCATCTATCCCTACCGGAATTGTATGTTCTTTGGATAAAACCAAGTTAAGTAGTCACACATCATGGGCAGGAGAAATTGAAACAGCATTATCAACATCTAATTCAATTGGTATAACTATAGAAAATACATACAATTCAGCAAACCGTAATCTTACAACAAAAATCAAATATAAAGCACTCGAAAATATTGAAGCACAATTACAATTATCGGTATTTTTAATAGAAGACAGCATAATATCAAAACAAATAGATGCAGGTGTAACAATAGATAACTACGTTCATCTTCACGCATTCAGAGATGCTCTTAGCAACACTTGGGGAAATACTTTAGAACAAACTACATTTGCAAAAGGTTTTTCTGACGAGCAAACATTTACATTAGAGTTAAATTCAATTTGGAATTCAGACAATTGTTCGGTAGTCGCTTTTATTTACAACAACGAAACCAAAGAAGTACTTAATGTTGAAGAAAAAAATATTAATGAATAACAATTTCCTAAATCAAAAGATAAAGCATAGTGATTTAATTCATTATGCTTTTTTTATTTTATAATTAAAAATAAATCAATATTTATATCAGGTAATTTTATAATTTTGCCAATATTATAGGTTATTAAATATTTTTGTTACTTCTACTTTACGAAGTTTAAAATATTTATTTTCTGTATTTTGTATGTTTTTATGCTTCAAGAGGAGGCGAATATTGGTAGAAATATTCATCAACGAAACTAGTGTCATGTCAAACATAAAATGACGCTAAAATTTCAGGTGAAAACACCTGAAATGTGTTGTGATTGATGCACTTGTCAGGTGTTTTCACCTGACAACTTTAGCTTGACATAACACTAGTGGTACTCTTTACTGAGAGCAATACCGTTGGAACAATTTAATTTATATTAATATTGTACATCTACGAGGTAATAAAGTTTATTCATATTTAATTAATAACTTCGTAAACTCAATAGTTAATTAAATTTTTAAACCACAAAGTACATAGAGAACACAAAGTTATGAATTATAAATAATTGAATAAATATTATTAAAAGTTATAAATATCAATATTTCAATAAATTGAAAAAAGTTCACGAAGTATTATAATGTAGAACAATAACTGATAATTAATAATTCAATCCCGTTTAGTTAAGGATTTCCCTGATTGTCAACCTGAAGGGAACTTGTGGGTTTGAAAAGAGGATTAAGTAAAATGAAAATATAGAAAACCTAAAACATTTCAAACAAACATTTGAATTTTTTCCTTATTTTTATTCCACAAGTTCCTTTAAGGATGACATAACGGTTTGATTTTAAATATATTTTTAAATAAACGAAATTGATTAATAATTAATAACTAACACCGAATACCGAATAAACTAAAACCTAAGAAACTAATACCTAACACCTAAAAAACTAACACCTATATAATTAGAAACATATTCATTAAAAATGTCGCAAATAGATAAAATCCAAGCACCTATACTGGAAGAATTGAAAAAGTTTGACCCTTTTTTCAAAGAATCTCTAAAATCTAATGCCCCACTATTAGATATAATAACAAATTATATACTAAGGCGTAAGGGAAAGCAAATGCGACCAATACTTGTTTTTCTAACAGCAAAATTAAATGGCGAAATAAATAAATCGACTTATACTGCTGCTTCATTAATTGAACTATTACACACAGCAACACTTGTACACGACGATGTTGTTGACAGGTCTGACCTTAGACGTGGTTTCTTTTCAATAAATGCACTATGGAAATCAAAAATAGCAGTACTAGCCGGCGATTTTCTTCTATCAAAAGGATTGCTTTTGTCTGTAAAAAATTCGGAATATGAATTACTTAGAATAGTTTCGGAAGCTGTAAAAGAAATGGCAGAAGGAGAACTTATACAACTTGAAAAAGCCAGACGGTTAAATATTACAGAAGAAGTATATTTTGAGATAATATCTAAAAAAACAGCAACACTCATAGCTTCATGTTCTGCGTGTGGAGCAAAATCAGTTGGCTGTGATGACGAAACAGTTGAAAAGATGAAAAAATTCGGTTTAAGTCTGGGAATTGCTTTTCAGATAAAAGACGATTTGTTTGATTATCAGAAAATGAACCTTATAGGAAAACCAACAGGTAACGACTTACAAGAGAAGAAAATGACACTTCCATTGATATATGCGTTAAATAAATCAGACAATTCGACCAGAAGACAAATTCTAAGGCTTGTACGTAAGGATAAAAAAAAGCAGAAGGATATTGACTTTATTGTTGATTTTGTAACCAAAACCGGTGGAGTTGACTACACGATAAATGTTATGAATAAATACAAAACCGAAGCAATTTCGTATCTAAATCAGTTTCCTGATAATGATGCAAAACAGGCTTTACTAGAGTTTGTAAACTATGCTGTTGAACGAAATAAGTAGGATTTAGTATTTAATTTTCAGATAAGTATTTCCTATTCTGATAATATCATTAACCAAAATTTTACTTTTTGTAATTTTAATATCGTTTACAAAAGTTCCGTTTGTGCTATCGTTGTCTATTAAAAAAAACTCTCCACCTTCGTTAGTTAAAGTAGCATGTTTTGACGAAATAGCTAAATCGGGAATAATTAAATCATTGTTTTTTTCTCGACCAATAGAAATTACAGGTTTGCCAATTTCAAAAACTTTAGATAAATCTTTATTCTTAATCATTAAAACTGGTATTTCGCCACCGCCACTGTAAAGAGTCAGATTTGGATTAAAATCTTTAAATTCAGGAATAAAAAAGTTTTTATTACTTTTATATCTTGCAAGTTTTTCTTCCAGTTTCTTATTCTTTTCAATTAACTCTTCAATTTGTCTGAAGTTTTTAAACTGAAAAATTTTCTTTAACTTTAATCTGCTCGAAAAGAATAAAATACCAAGTGTAAAAATACCAATAATTAAAACTATCCAAATAATATGCTGATAATGTTTCATTAAAAAACCTGTATTATCATCAGGTTTCTCAATTAATCTGTCAATTTTTTCACCTTTTATATCTATTTCAATATCAGAATAATCTAAATTTTCTGAAGTTATATATGTAATTTTGTAGTACTTTCCGGCTTTTTCATTTTCTTTGAGAACAATATTTTCAATTTGACTCGAAAAATTATAATCATTTGTTAAATATAAACTTCCTTTAGTATAAATTATCAAATTATTTACTAAATCGGTATCCTGAATAGAATCATTATTAAATAATATACAATGAATTTGAATATCATTTTTCTTTGCTAAATTCATACAGTTTTCAAATTCTTCACTTTTGTCTATACTATTATCAGTAAGAAGTATCACATTTTTGTTTGAATAATGATGTTCTTTTGAAATAATAAAATTAATTGCCTCAAATAAACTTTTATTTTGTGTTTTGTAATCGAAATTATTAAAATCAAAAAAACAATAATCAATATTATCATTAAAGAACTTAAAATCAGACGAAAATTCAGCACTCATTATATCCAGATAAGTTATCAAATTATTGGATTTTACAATAGCTATATTAATTTTATCATTTAAATCAAATATATTAAGTGATTTATGTAATTCGTTTAAAAAAAACTCAATACTATCTTTTTCGTAATAATCAATTAAAAATAATATTATTTTATTTTCATTCTTCGATTTCATATTTATGGTATCCATAACAAAGTCTAAAGAAATTTGATTTTCATAAATATTTACATCGTGTTTAAATAATTCGGTATTTCCATCACAAGCAAGAATAATATCAATTGTTGGGTATTTTGTGTTATCAATATATTCAACTACAATATTTTGAGCATTTGCAAAATGGACACAAATCAATAAAAAAACTATCAATATATTTTTTCTCATCTCATTTTATATTCATTAATGAAAATACAAAACTATTAAAAATACAGAAATAATTTCATTTTTTAATTTAAAGTACTTATTTTTATAGCAGAAGAAAAGAACAAAACTAAGTCTTTTTTCTTTACATTTAATTATTAAACAAGTCTTTAAAATTTAAATTAAGTATTAATTTTTCAAAATAATAATATGCACGTTGCAATAGCTGGAAATATCGGTTCGGGAAAAACTACATTAACATCTTTACTTTCAAACCATTTTAAATGGGATGCACATTATGAAGATGTAGATGATAATCCTTATTTAAATGATTTTTATGAAGATATGCAGAGATGGTCATTCAATCTGCAAGTTTATTTTCTGAATAGCAGGTTCAAACAGGTTTTAGACATAAGAGGCTCAGGAAAAACTGTAATTCAAGACCGTACAATTTATGAAGATGCTTTTATTTTTGCCCCAAATCTTCATGCAATGGGCTTAATGACAACCCGTGATTTTGATAATTACTTCAACCTGTTTAATTTAATGAGTTCACTAGTAAAACCTCCAGACTTATTAATATACTTGAGAGCTTCAGTTCCACAGCTTGTAAGTCAAATTCAAAAAAGAGGAAGAGACTACGAAAATACAATCAGATTGGATTATCTTACAAGACTTAACGAACGCTACGAAGCTTGGATTGAAAATTACAAACAAGGAAAATTGCTGAGCATTAATGTTGATAATATGGATTTTGCTGCAAATCCAAAAGATTTAAGTATGATTATTGATAAAGTTGATGCAGAATTACATGGACTTTTTAAAAGATGATTTTAAATCATAAAAAAGTACATTGATTTAGAGTATTTTGATAGTGTAAATTAATAGCGACTTATCACAAAAAAAACCAAACTGTCATCCCGATGGGAACTTTTTGATGTATGCTTTAAAGTTATAAAAAGTATATCTAAAAAACAGAATGGCACTGTTTTATAACAAATTTACTTTTTATTTCAATAAGTGCAAAATTCCACGAGTTCATTCCACGATGACATGATTTTTGGAAAAGTTACTACTTTTGACATTACCAATATTTTAATTCTATCAGCAACTCTGTGTTCTACAAAAAAATGTTAAACACAGAGACACAGAGCACACAGAGTTATATTGCGTCAATCTATAAATCAAAAAATATGTTTTTCGAACCTCTCACTTTTCAATATGAGAGGTTTTATTTTCTAAAGGATAATAATTATGGCAAAAGTCAAAACACAATATGTTTGTCAGAATTGCGGAGCTAATTCGGCTAAATGGATTGGTAAATGTCCATCTTGCAATGAGTGGAATACTTATGTAGAGGAAGTTATTGCAGTTTTAAAAACCAATCTTACAACATTAAAACCATTAACAACATCTGCAACTTTAATTTCTGAAATAAAACATTTACAAGAAGAAAGAATCGACACCCTGAGCAGCGAATTTAACAGAGTTCTTGGAGGAGGATTAGTACCCGGTTCTTTGGTTTTAATTGGTGGAGAACCCGGAATCGGGAAATCGACTTTGGCTTTGCAAATAGCTTTAAATCTAGATAAAAAAACACTTTACATATCGGGCGAAGAGTCTTTACAACAAATTAAGATGCGAGCCGAAAGAATTAACAATAATCCCAAAAACTGTTATGTTCTGAGCGAAGTTTCAATTGAAACAATAATAAATCAAATTGAACATGAAAATCCGGATATTGTTGTAATAGATTCGGTGCAAACATTACAAACAGAGAGAGTTGAATCATCTCCCGGAAGTGTTACCCAAATTAGAGAAAGCACTGCTTTACTAATGAGAATTGCAAAAGAAAAAGCAATTCCATTTATAATTATCGGACATATAAACAAAGATGGAAATATAGCAGGACCAAAAGTTTTGGAGCACATGGTTGATACTGTTCTTCAATTTGAAGGAGACAGAAACCATATTTACAGAATTTTGCGGGCAACAAAAAACAGATTTGGTTCAACATCAGAACTTGGAATATTTGAAATGCAAGGCTCTGGATTAAGAGAAGTAAATAATCCGAGCGAATTACTTATGTCGCAGAGTGATGAAGATTTGAGTGGAGTTTCAATTGCTGCATGTGTTGATGGTATAAGACCATTTTTAATTGAAGTTCAGGCTTTGGTAAGTTCATCTGCTTACGGCACCCCGCAGAGAACTTCTACCGGCTTCGACCTAAGACGTTTAAGTATGCTTTTGGCTGTTTTAGAAAAACGTGCCGGTTTTAGACTTGGACAAAAAGATGTTTTTTTGAATATAGCAGGTGGCATTAGAGTTGATGACCCTGCAATTGATTTATCTGTAATTTGTTCAGTACTTTCTTCAGACCAGGATATTTCTATAAAAAAGGATATTTGTTTTGCTGGCGAAGTTGGACTTTCGGGCGAAATTCGTCCAGTAAACAGAGTAGAACAACGAATTTCGGAAGCTCAAAAACTTGGTTTTAACCAGATTTACATTTCTAAATACAATCAAAAAGGTGTTAATTTCTCTAAATTCAATATTAAAATTAACTTTGTTGGAAAAGTCGAACAGGTTTTCAGAAGTGTTTTTGCGTGATATATTTTAACAGTATAATAAGTAAACCGGCTGATTTATTTGAAAATATAGATTTTGTAATTTATTGAATCTGAATTAAACATTTCAAATTGTTGCATTACTTAATTCTCAGATTAGAAATCCCATAACCAGAATATCATCGGTTTGTTTCTGGTCTTTTTTCCATTCAATGTAAGTATTTTCAAGTTTTTCGTGTTGTTCATTCATTGGCAACTGATTAATTTCAATTAACAAATCTTTGAATCTATTTTTAAGAAATTTTCTACCGTTTGGTCCACCAAACTGGTCAACATAACCATCAGAAAACAAATAAAGACGGTCGTTTTCTAACAGTTGAAATTCCTGATTAAAAAATGGTTTTGTTTCTTTCTGATAAATTCCTATCGGCATCTTATCAGCTTCTAATTCAATAATTTTATTTTCTCTTATAACGTAAGCCGGATTATATGCTGCTGCAAATTGCATTAAATTATTATCTTTGTCGATAATGCAAAGAGAAATATCCATTCCGTCTTTACTTTGCAGTTTTTCGTTTTTATTACTAAGTGCTTTTATTACACTTTCTCTCAAATCTTCGAGAATTAAACTTGCCGAAAGTCTTATTTTACTTATTTTTCTGAAATGTTTATTTGCTACTTCACTTAAAAAAGAAATTCCCAGCATACTCATAAATGCACCCGGAACTCCGTGTCCGGTACAATCAGCTGCGACTATTACAATATAGTTGAAGAACTTTTTAATCCAATAAAAATCACCACTTACAATATTTCGAGGTTTGTATAAAATAAAATTTTCGGCAAATGGAATATTTTTTTCAGATTTCAGCAATGCCATCTGTATTCTACGTGCATATTCAATACTATCAGTAATTTGTTGATTTTTCTTTAAAATATCATATTTCTGAATTTCGAGTTCTGTATTTTTATTTAATATTTCTTCCTGTCTTTTTTCAAGTACTTCGTTAATAGTCAGAATTTCTTCTCTTTGTTGCAACATTTCTTCATGCTTCTCAAGAATTTCAATTTTTTGTTTTTCAAGAATTTCATTTTTCTCTTTCATTTCTATGTTAACACTTTCAACAACATCTGTTGTAACTTTTAACTCTTCAACAATTTCGTCAAGTTCAACATTTTTTTGTTCAATTTCTAGTTTTTGTCTGTTGAGTTCGGCTGTTCTTTGTTCGACTTTATTTTCCAGATTTTTATTTAAATCTTCTAATTTAGAATATACAAATGCATTATCAATAATGTTTGCAAGTTGAGATTTTAATAGCTTAATTACCTCAATTGTCCTTTCGTCAAATGTAGTTTTACCATTTTTTTCAAAATACAAAATCGCTTTAATTATATGATTTTCAAATATTGGTGATGACATAACAGAATCAACCTTATTCTCAATCTGATATTTTGTTATTTCAGAACTTATATAATCAATATCCTCATTCTTACATTTATTAATTACTTCCAAATCGTAGCTAATCAAATTTTCAGCTTCATCAACATCTAATTCATGAACAATAATTTTATCATTTAAGGTCTCAGAAAAAACTTTCAATTGATTATTAACAGAAACAAATAATAAAGCACGATTTGAACTGAAATTATTTTGAAGAATTTGCAATGTACTTCCTAAATCGTTAGATGGAATTGATAATAGTTCATTTTGAATTTTATCAAGCTTTACAAGACGAGTAGTCAATTTTTCAGTCTCGTTAAAGGAATAAGCAGAACGTACTGACAACATAAGAGATTGAAAGAAAATCAAAACAAATAATCCAAAAGAAATTAAGTAAATAGAATTTATCATTCCATTATCAAGTAACACGTCATTAATTGATGCAAGAACAACCAATAAAGTTCCTATTAGTGATAATATTGCTCCCGGACGTTTATTTAATGATGCTCGAATTAAACCAATACTCAAATAAACTAATGTAATTAAAGCAATTAAAATTAAAACAATTAACGTTCTTGAATATAAAGTTGCTGGAGTAAATATAACCACTAGCATCATAAACCCAACCGTGGCCGAAATTATTTTAACAAATATTGGAGATATTTCTTTTTTAAACAGATATCCTAAAAATAAAGAGAACAAGGCTATACGTCCGTAGTTCGATAAAAAATTGATTTTAACCAATAAATACCAATTAAAATCAGGAATTAATCTTGATGAAATAAATTCGCCATTTACTGTTGTGTAAACTCCTGTCAATAAAGAAGCTAGGAAAAAGAATAAAGTTGATTTGTCTTCTCTTCTTAGAACGTAAAGTCCTAAATAATATAAAGCCAATATCAAAATTGCACCGAGTACGAATATTTCAAATCCTACAATTACTCTTGTATGCTTTGCTATTTGCTCTGGAGTCCCAATTTTAATGTGTTTTGCAATTCCTCCCTTACGGTGATTAAAATTGCTAACTTGAATTGTTAGGTAAACAAAATTTGTATCCGTGTAAAAATCATATTCTTTTGGGATCCACGCCGATGTCATAGTTTTTTTGCTTTGTCCAACTTTCCCAATTTCGCTGATTAATTTATTATCAATCCAAAGCTTATATGAAGTTTCAATCCTGTTAAATTTCAGAGAATAGATTTTTTCTTTTTCAGGGAGTAAGATTTTGAGTCTATAAGTTGCAAATCCATAACTTCCAATAGGTTTATTTTCATAAATATACTTATTCCAAAGTAGAGGTACTTTTATAAAACCATCAGTTTTATTATAAGTTGAATCAAAATCATCTGGATTTTTTAATTCGTTCCAGTAAAATTCCCAATCTCCATCTAAATTTACAATTCCTTGAGATTCAAAATTCCACGATGACAAATCAATAACTCCTTTTTCTGCAATTTGTTTTTCTTTTGGTGAAGAATTACATGAGAATAAAAAAAGGGATATTACAATAAAAAAATATACAATTATTAAAGTTTTATTTTTGTAATAAAACATAATTTATTTCATTTTTTAAATGTCAAATATATAAATTTAAATTTTTAATTAACTTTGATTTTTTAAATATTTTCCGGTATCATACAATTAATATATGTTAAAAGTCCCTTTATTTGTTGAGAAATATTAAAATGTTAATGTAATAAAAATTTAATATTATGATTGATATAAAAATAATTGAGTTTTTAGAAGAACTTAAACAAAACAATTCTAAAGAATGGTTTGATATTAACCGTAAAAGATATGAACAAATTAAGGAAAATTACATAGAATTTGTGAGAAACTTAATTTTGGAAATTTCAACTTTTGATTCTGAAATATCTTATTTACTGCCTAAAGATTGCATTTTCAGAATAAACAGAGATATAAGATTTTCGAATGATAAAGCACCTTATAAAACATACTTTGGAGCATACATAGTAAAAGGTGGAAAAAAGTCTGGAAATTCTGGTTACTATCTTCATCTCGAACCGGATAATTACTTTATTGCTGGTGGCATTTACAATCCAACACCAGAAGCATTAAAAAATATACGAGAAGAAATTTATTACAATCCTGAAAAATTTTTAGAAATCATAAATAAACCAGATTATAAAAAAACTTATGGCGATATTTGGGGCGAAAAACTAAAAAAAGCTCCAAAAGGATTTGATGCTGATTTTGAATATATAGAATATTTGAAATTCAAAAGCTTTGTTTCTTACAAACAATTAGAATTTGATGAAATAATTTCGGAAAATTTTCTTAATACATTAACAAACTATTTTAAAATAACTTATAATTTTAATAAATATCTAAATAACATTATTATATCCTAAAAAATTATGCAAAACATTAGAAGCTTAACAATTAACGAATTAGAAGATTTTATATTAGCGAATAACGAAAAAAAATTCAGAGCTAAACAAATTTTTGAATGGATTTGGAAAAAAAATGTAAATACTTTTTCAGAAATTACAAGTATATCAAAAGAATTACGAAGCTTACTTGAACTAAATTTTACTTTAAAATCTGTTGTTATTTCTTCAATACAAAAAAGTAAAGATAAAACTATAAAATTCGCCTTTCAATTGCCTGATAATAATTTTGTTGAAGGAGTTTTAATTCCTAGCAAAGATAGAATTACTGCTTGTATTTCAACTCAGGCAGGTTGTACATTTCAGTGTAGGTTTTGTGCGACAGGAAAAATGGGTTTTATTAGAAATTTGTCTAAAAGCGAAATTTACGAACAGGTTTTTTTGTTAAACGAACAAAGTTTAAAAGAACATAAAAAAGGACTAACAAATATTGTAATAATGGGAATGGGAGAACCTCTTGTAAATTACGATAATACATTAGCTGCAATTAATTTGATTTGTTCAACTGAAGGTCTGGCAATGTCGCCAACTCGAATAACTCTTTCAACTTCAGGTGTTGCAAAAATGATAATGAAACTAGCTGATGATAATGTAAAATTTAATCTTGCAATTTCCTTACATTCTGCAAATAATTTAAAACGAGATTATTTGATGTCGATAAACAAAACCAATAATTTACAAAAACTTACAGAGGCAATTATTTATTTCCATGAAAAAACCCAAACAAGAGTTACTTTTGAGTATTTACTTTTAGGCAATTATAATGATTCGTTGCAAGATGCAAAAGAATTGGCTGAATTCTGCAAAAGTTTTCCTTGCAAAATAAATGTAATTGAATTTAACTCTGTCGATAAAAGCGAATTTTCAAAATCATCGGAAGATAATTTAAATCAGTTTGTTAAATTTCTGGAAAGTAAAAATATTATTGTAAATATTCGCAGAAGCAAAGGAAAAGATATTGACGCAGCTTGTGGACAATTAGCAAATAAAAAACATTAATTCAAATATTTATCACTATGTTTTATATCCTTTCAAAAGTATTAACTATTTTTTTATCACCATTAGTCTGGTTTTTAATTTTGTTTATTACCGGATTGATTTTGAAAAACAAAAAGAAAATTCGTAAAATTTTAATAATTTCTTCAATTATTGTAATTTACATTTTTTCAAATTCGTTTATATTAAATTCTGCAGTCAAATTATGGGAAATAAAACCAACTGAATATTCGATAATTACGAAAACTTACGATTATGGAATTGTTCTTGGAGGTCTGGCTTCATTTGAAGAAGATTATGAAATGGCTAATTTTCATGAAGCTGCTGATAGATTATTATATGCAGTAAAATTATATCATGAAAATAAAATTGATAAAATTTTGATTTCCGGTGGATCAGCTAAATTATTAAATCAGGAAATAAAAGAAGCTGATTTTTTAAAAGAATTTTTAATCGAAATTAAAATTCCGGAAGAAGATATAATAATTGAAAATAAATCGAGAAATACATTCGAAAATGCAAAATTTACTGCCCAAATATTAGAAAACTCATGTGATACTTCAAGTTTTCTGATGTTTACATCTGCTTTACACATGAAACGAGCACTTGCTTGTTTCAAAAAACAAAATATCTTTACCGATAGCTTTTCGGTTGATTATGAATCAAATACTTCGGAAATGAATTTTAATTATCTTCTTGTTCCTAAATTATATGTTGCAGATGGCTGGAGTTTATTTTTACACGAAGTTTTGGGCTACTATATCTATAAGTTTAGAAATTATTTATAGAATTAATCTAAAAAACAGTAATTCAAATTTATAAATATTGATTTTCAAATTATAAATATATTTTTTTTCGATTTCTTTTCAAGTTTAAATATTCTGTATATTTTTGAAAAAAATTTAAAAAATGGCTAAGAAAAATATTATTGATAATAACTTACCTTCAGAAAAGTTTGTTATTTCACTTACAAAACAACATTTTGAGAGGTTTTATGGTATTTACATTCTGGAATTAATTTTCAATAATAAGAGAATATACTTTATTGAAAGTCTGAACGATTCGTTAAACATTGCCAATAAGTTGGCTATTAGAAAAATAGCTTCACATTTAGACGATACTGCATCAGCTCGAAATAACAGACTGTATAAGTATATTTTAAATGAATTTATTGAAGTAGGCAAAAATCCAGACCGAAAAATTACTGATAAGCATAAACAACAAATTGAAGATTTTCTTACTGAAACTGAATTGAAATTGCATGTTTATCCTCTCATAAAATTTAATTTTGATACAATTTCAAAAAAAGAACATAAGGACAATTCGTTAAAAGTGAAAAATTTCGAAAAACAAGTTATAAGAATGTTCGCTAGAGCTGACAAAAAATTAATGAACGAAAACATTGAAGATGAATATGTTCGATATGATGAAATTGCTTTTCCAAAAATTTGGGAACAAATAAAAATTGATTTTTATATTTAAAACTTTAAAAATAAAAAAATTACAGAGGTTAAATTCAACAATTGACCTCTGTAACTTTATAAAAGTTTGAATTATTTATTTTTTATCTTTTCGTCTGTTCATTTCAGTTGTCAGTAATTTTAATTCTCTACCGGTTTGACCTGATACTGAAGTGTTTTCCTCAGCCCTCCTTATCAAATAAGGCATTACAAATTTCATTGGTCCATAAGGAATATATTTTGCAACATTATAACCTTCTTTTGCAAGATTAAAACTTATGTGGTCGCTCATTCCGTAAAGTTGTGCAAAATAAATTCTTGTGTCATTTTTCGAAATTCCGTATTTTTCCATTAACTCAGATAAATGAATACAACTTTTTTCGTTATGAGTTCCACAAAAAATATGAACTTTGTCCAAATTTTCAACCGAAATTCTTAAAGCTTCATTAAAATCATTATCAGTATTCTCTTTATTTAATTGAATTGGTGAAGTATAACCAAGATTATCTGCTCTTTCACGTTCTTTTTCCATATATGCACCTCTCACGAATTTTGCTCCGAATATAAAATTTTCTTTTTTAGCAATTTCAAGTGAGGTTTTCAAAAAATCCAATCTATCGTGTCGATACATTTGTAAAGTGTTAAACACTATAGCTTTTTGCTTATTGAATTTTTTCATCATTTCTAAAACAACTTCATCAATATATTTCTGAAAAGCAAAATCTTCAGCATCAACTAAAATTGGAATATCATTTTCAAAAGCTGTTTTACAAAGAAGTTCAATTTTTAACTTAAATTTATTTGCTTCAACTTTTTCATTATCTGATAATTTTTTGTCAGAACTTGCAATTTCGAGAATATTTTCAGAAGCAAAAGCTGATGGTTTAAATACAGCAAAAGGAATATTTGAATTATTTTTAGCGTATTTTATTGATTTAATGGTTTCATCTAAAGTTTTTTGAATATTTTCTTCGGTTGTTTCGCCTTCTACTGAGTAATCAAGAATTGCTTTTACATTGTACTTTCCTAGTTTTTCGACTACAGCTAGACAATCTTCAAGTAGTTCACCACCAACAAAATGACTATAAATTGTAGGTTTTACAATCCACTTAATTGGAAAATGTATTGACAAGGCTAAATTTGTCATATTTTTTCCAACCCTCACCATCAAATTGCTTGATAATGTTTTAAATAAAATATACGCTTTTTTTAAATCTCTGTCAGATTTATATTCAAAAGCATTTTGTGTATTTTCAAATGAAATCATTTTCGATTATATTTTTTCACAAAAATAAATAATAAATTGAATTTAATATTTAAGTTTCTAATTTTGTAAAAATAAAAGAACAAATTAAAAATTTGTATTAAATGAAAAAAATATTAATTACAATTGATTGGTTTTTACCTGGATACAAAGCCGGTGGTCCTGTTTCGTCAGTTGCAAATTTAATTTCGCATTTAAAATCAGATTTTCAGTTTTACATTATAACCAGAAACACAGATTATCTAGAAAACACTCCATACCAAAATATTACTGCCGATAAGTGGATTGATTTTACACTGAATACAAAAGTTTTTTATATTTCCGAAAAAAATACAACTAAAATTTATATCGAAAATTTAATCAAAGAAACTGATTTTGATACAATTTATATTAATGGAATTTATTCATATTTTTTTTCGATTTTACCTTTGCAGATTTCAAAAAAAATCAGAAATAAAAAAATAATTGTTTGTGCGAGAGGTATGTTGTCTGAACAAGCTTTTTCGAGAAAATCGTTGAAAAAAAATATTTTTATAACATTGTCAAAATTCAGAGGTTTTTATAAAAATATTATATTTCATGCTACAAACGAAAATGAAAAAACTGATATTCTGAAAAGACTAGGAAAAAAAGCAAATATTTACATTGCACCAAATCTTCCAAGATTTATTGAAAATTTGCAATTGAAATCCAAACTAAAAATTACGAATCAGTTAAATCTAGTTTCAATAGCAAGAATTTCTCAGGAAAAGAACACAAAATTTGCATTACAATGTCTTCAAAATATTAGTATTGGAAATATTATTTTCGATATTTTTGGTTCAATTTACGACACAAATTACTGGTCAGAATGTGAAAATGTTATAAAATCGTTACCCGAAAATATAAAAGTAAACTACAGAAATTCAATTAATACAGAAAAAGTTATTGAAACATTTTCAAATTATCATTTTTCATTAATGCCTTCAGTTGGCGAAAATTTCGGACATAGTTTATTAGAAAGCATGTTAGCCGGAACTCCAGTAATTACAAGTAAAAACACACCCTGGAAAAATTTGGAAAATGAAAATATTGGTTGGGATATTGATTTAAATAATGAAAAAAAATTTAAAGAAGTTATTGAAAATTGTCTAAGTTTTTCGCAAGCAGAGTACAACAAACTTTCGGAAAATTGTTTTAAATTTGCAAAAAATATTATCGAAGATAAAAAAACAAAGGAACTATATTTGACTTTATTTCAATAATATGAACAAAACAGATTTATCAAAATACAACAATTCGACATATCATCCCGGAGCAAATCCGATTGTAAGACTAATGTGGTATTTTACAAATATTTTTTTCTTCAAAAATGCTCTAAATCCGGTAAGCAGTTTAAAAGTTTTTTTACTTAAACTTTTTGGAGCAAAAATCGGAAAAGGGGTAAATATAAAACCATCAGTAAACATCAAATATCCATGGCGTTTGAAAATTGGAAATAATGTCTGGCTAGGCGAAAATGTATGGATTGATAATCTGGCTGATGTAGAAATTGGCGACAATTGCTGTATTTCGCAAGGGGCTATGTTACTTTGTGGAAATCACAATTATAAATCAAAAACTTTTGATTTAATTACAGGAAAAATTATTGTTGAAGAAGGTGTTTGGATTGGAGCAAAAAGTGTTGTTTGTCCTAATGTTACCTGCTTTTCTCATTCTATTTTATCAGTAAATTCAGTTGCGACCAAAAACTTAGACGAATATTGTATTTATCAGGGAAATCCTGCAATAAAAACTAAAGCAAGGCACATTGAATAATTTTTGTATTATCTAATTTTACTTCAAATTTAAAAAAATGGAAGAACTTATTTTCCTAAACAAATTCAAGAAAAAAAATATAAGTTTTAGTAATAAAACAGAAGAATTATTTTTTCTTCTCGATAAAGATGAAAATCGATATTTTATAGGTTAAATATACAAATTAGTAACTATTTTTGTCTAAATCTTTATATATTTGTTATAATTTAAAATCGAAAAAAATGTCGAACATAAAAATATTATTGCCCGACTCTAATAATTTACTAATAAGCTTAATGCAAAAATCATATTTGCATAAATTTATAATTTTTGGTGGCACAGCACTTGCTTTTCATCTTAATCACAGACCGGCAATTGATTTGCATTTATTTACAACCGAAGATTTTGACAGTTCAACTATTATAGAAAATCTAACTAAAGATTTTAATCAACTACAAATTGTTGATTTTCATAAAAATTCTATAAATTCGTTTTATAATAAACAAAAGATTGATTTCAAAAAATATCAATATAATTTCGATTTTCCTTATGTTGAAATAGATGGAATCCGAATTGCAAATTTAAAAGACATTGCTCCAATGAAAATTGATGCAATTTCGGCAAGAGGAAAGAAAAAAGATTTCTTCGATTTATATTTTCTTTTACAAAAATTTTCGCTAAACGAAATTCTGGAACTTTATCAGAACAAGTATCATCATTCATCTATGCATCATGTGCTCATAAGTTTGAATTATTTTACTGATGCAGAAAACAATCCCGAACCTGAAATTTTCGATAACTCTGTAACATGGGAAATTGTAAAAAATACTATCAACAACTCAATAAGCAAATTGTAAAAATGGAAAATTCTAGCAAAACAGTTTTAGGTTTATCACGAACATTATTCTGGGACTGCGACCCCGACAAAGTTGATACTGAAAAACATGCTGAAATGATTGTTGAAAAGGTGTTAAACAGAGGAACATTAGATGAATTTAAAACAATTGTAAAATTTTATGGAAAACCTAAACTCTCAGAATTCGTGGTAAATTATAGATACATGGATAATATATTGCTATCATTCTGTTCGGCTTACTTTAACATTCCTAAAGAAAAATTCAGATGCTATACACAAAAACAATTGAAAGTAACACATTGGGATTATTAAATGATTTAATGCAAAAAAGTTATCTCCAAAATTTCATACTTGTAGGAGGTACAGCACTTGCATTACAATTAGGACACAGAATTTCAGTTGATTTGGATTTATTTTCAAATGGAACTTTTGAATATGCTGATTTGAAAGAAGATTTGAATATTGATTACAACTCTTTTATCGTAGATTTTGAAAAAAGAAGTACTTTAATTACAAAAATCAATAATATTAAGGTGGATTTCATAAAATATAAATATTTGTTTTCGTATCCTATAATTATTGAAAATGGAATTAGAATGGCTAATTTAAAAGATATTGCCCCCATGAAACTTGATGCAATTTCTGGACGTGGGAGAAAAAAAGATTTTTTCGATTTATTTTTCCTACTTAAACATTTTACGATTGTTCAACTTTTTGAACTATACCAAGGAAAATTCCAACATACTTCAAATTTTCATGTGGTTAAAAGCATATCTTATTTCGAAGACGCTGAAAAAGATGCTGACCCAATTGTTTTTGACCCAAAAGTAACATGGGAAAAAGTTAAATCTACTATCATTAAAGAAATTAGAAAATTTTAAATTATGTTGCTCAACTTTATTAATACCGATTTTTTTTCATTTGTAATTCTTCCTCTTTTAATATTTTTATCCAGAATATTAGACCAGAGTATTGGAATCATGCGACTTATTTTTGCCGCTAAAGGATACCGCAAACTGGTTTTAATTATGGGTGCTTTTGAATCGTTAATATGGCTCTTAGCCGTAAGTCAGATTATGAAACATCTCGATAATATTTTTTGTTATATTGCTTTCCCTTTAGGTTTTGCAACAGGTAATTACATTGGAATATTACTTGAAGAAAAATTATCAATGGGAATGGTTGTAATTAGAGTTATTCCCAAAAAAAATACAGATGCACTAATTGAAAACCTCAGGGCAAATGGATATGGTGTAACTGCTGTAAATGCAGAAGGAATTTCAGGTGATGTAAAAATGATTTTTACAACTATCAGACGAAAAGAAGCTAAACAAGTTATCGAAATTATTCACAATTTCAACCCGACTGCATTTTATACAATTGAAGAAGTTAGAACTGTAAGCGAAGGATATTTTCGACAGAAAGAAAAAAATCAGATTTTCAGTTTCTTAAATCCTTTTAGACGAAGAGGGGAGAAATAATTTTAATGCTAAGATAACTAAAAAGTTCAAAATCATAAAATTATAATCTTGAACTTTTTATATTTTAATTATTTTACCTCAAAACTTACCGAAAATATTTCTTTTCCTTTTGCTGGGTCGTCGGAATCATTCATTCTTAAATCATATTTGCCAGGTTGCATTGGAGCGTATAACACTTTTAAACCTTCTTTTCTTCCTTCAATATACTGATAGGAAATATCATTTTCATCGTTAGTAGCTTCTGTTCCATGAGGTGTTTCAGAAGGTACTACTCCAATCCATGCTTTTTTATCCCAGTTTGGGTCAGCAACAAAGTTGAAGTATAATTCAGAACCTGGTTTGTAGGTGTTTTTCTTGTCGTCAAGGACAAGTTTGTAAGGAGATTCTGATACTTCTTCAGTTTTTTTTGTATCATCTTTTGTGTCGTCTTTTTTATCATTGCCACCGCAAGACATTAATATTAAACTTGAAGCAAAAACAAATGCCATTAAAAGAATTCCAATTTTTTTCATATTATAAAAAATTAAAAGTTAATAATTTAAGAAATCAAATGTAAAATTTTAAAAAATATTTTCAAAATTTCTTGACTTTTATTTTTTTATTTTGCAAATTTGACCGACCGTTTAGTCATAAATTATTTGGAAAATGCCCAAAACCCAAGAGAAAAATTCGGAAATAAGAGAAGAGCGAAAAGCTGAGATAATGAATATTGCATTAGAACTCTTTGCTAATGAAGGTTATCATTCTACATCTATTGCCAAAATTGCAAAAAAAACAGGTATTTCAAAAGGTTTGATGTATAACTATTTTGAAAGTAAAGAACATCTTCTTAAAGAAATTCTGAATGATGCAACGCAATCAGGTTGGAAAAATTTTGACCCAAATAAAGATGGCGAATTGACTGTTGATGAATTTTTCTTTTTTATCAACGAAAGTATAAATTTTGCAATTAATAATACAAATTACTGGAAATTAATGACATCATTAGCTTTTCAAACTAATGTTATTAATTTGATGACTGTAAACAGCAATGAAATTGCAACTTATTACGGAAAACTTATGTATAATTTTTTTAAAAAATATAAAATTGAAGACGTTGATGGAGAAATGCTACTTTTTGGAGCTATGATGAAAGGCGGAATGATGCAATATCTATCAGCACCACAATGGTTTCCCATTGAAAAATTCAGAACAAAAGTTATTGAATATTATAAAAGTAAATTAAATATTAGTAATTAATAAATAGAAGATTTGGAAAATTTTTTTTATTTTCCAAATCTAACAAAATCTTAACTAAAAAATATCAAACTAAAATGTATTTAACCATGAAAAAAATACTCTTATTATTATTTATTGCAAGTTTCGGATTTATTTCTTATGCACAAGATGCAAAAGAAATAATCAAAAAATCTGATGAATTGATGCAAGGAGAATCTAATTATTCCGAAATGACAATGCAAATTGTCCGCACGAAATATACTCGTTCTGTTTCGTTCAAAAGTTGCTCAAAAGGAACAGATTATTCAATGACTTTGATTACTGCTCCGGCAAAAGAACAAGGTCAATCGTTTCTAAAAGTTAAGAATGAAATGTGGAATTGGAATCCAACTATCAGCAAAGTTATTAAACTTGGTCCTTCGATGCTTTCGCAAGGTTGGATGGGGTCTGATTTTTCTAACGATGAACTTTTAAACGAATCTTCAATTGTTGCTGATTATACACATGAAATCCTTACGACTGAAACTGTTTCATTAAAATCGTGTTACAAAATTGAATGTACACCAAATTCAGATGCCGAAGTCGTTTGGGGAAAACAAATCCGTTGGATTAGCAAAGACACTTACATGACTTTAAAAACTGAATATTACGATGAAGATGATTATCTTGTAAAAACAGAAACTGCTTCTGAAATTAAAACTATGGATGGAAAAGAAATGCCTACAAAATTTGAAATTATTCCGGCAGATGAACCAAATAATAAAACAATTGTTACAATGGATAAAATTATTTTCGATATTGAAGTAGATGAATCTTTTTTTTCGCAGCAAACTATGAAAAAGGGTTTATCAATTGAATTTCAGAAAGATTAAAAGATTTCGAAAATTTTTGAAATTTTCTAAATCTAAAACTACAAAAAAAAATTAATATGAAAGAATATTTAAAACTCGCTTGGCGAAATATCTGGCGAAACAAAAGACGAACATTAATAACAAGTGCATCAATATTTTTTGCGGTATTTTTTGCACTAGTAATGAGGTCATTTCAGCTTGGTTCTTATGATTCGATGATTAAAAATATTATCGAATCATATTCAGGATATATTCAAATTCAAGGACTTGATTATTTCGATGAACCATTAATCGATAATTCTATTCCATACGGTAAAGAATTGGAAAAAACTATTTTATCAGAAAAAAATATAAAAATGGTTATTCCACGTTTTCAGGCACATGGATTAGCTACAAATGGCGAAAGCAGTAAATTTGCTGCTGTAATAGGAATTGATGTAGAAAAGGAAAATCAAATTAATAAACTTGAAAATAAATTAGTTCGTTACAGAATAACTTCAAAGGCAATTGAAATTCTAAAAAATGAAAAGAATTTTCCCGATGATATTATCGAAATGCTCACAAAATATGAAAATGCTTCATATTCAAATACCCAACGATTACTTTTGGATATAATTCTTTCTGAAAAAGAACAAGAACTTTATCTTAAAACTATTGAAGAAGTTACGGCTTTCGAAGGAAAATATTTAACCGAAAATTCAACAGGTGTTTTAGTTGCTGACCGTTTGGCAAAATATCTTAATTTGAATATTGGCGACAGCATTATTATTATGAGTCAGGGTTTTCAGGGAGTAAGTGCTGCAGGAATATATCCTATTGAAGGAATACTTAAATTTCCAAGTCCTGAATTTGACAATACAATGATATATATGCCTTTAAAACAAGCTCAATTACTTTATTCTGCTTATGAGACTAACGAAAACATGGTAGATACAACTTTTTATGTTAGTTATCTTTCGTTAAACGTCAAAAATTCAGATGATTCAGATGTTATTAATTCAACTAAAAACTTAAATTCATTAATTGATAATTCTATTTATAAAGCTCTCAACTGGAAAGAATTTAATAAAGAATTGGTTCAGCAGATAAACAGCGACAGTATGTCAGGAGTTGTAATGCTTGCGTTACTTTATCTCATAATCGGTTTTGGAGTTTTTGGAACAGTTCTAATGATGACAAAAGAACGTCAGAGAGAATTTGGAGTTATGATTGCAGTTGGAATGCAAAAACGAAAACTCGAAATTATTGTAATTATTGAAATGATAATTGTAGGTTTTATAGGAGTTTTATCCGGAATTGTAGCAAGCATTCCAGTAATTTTAACCGGTTATTATTATCCGATTTCGTTAAAAGGACAAATGGCTACTATGATGGAAGAATATAATATGGAGCCAATTATGCCAATGGCTTGGTTCGATACTTATTTCATAAATCAAACAACTGTTGTTTTAATAATAGTAATACTTGCGTCTTTATATCCTGTATTAAAAATCGGTAAACTAAAAGTTATAAACGCTTTAAGAGGATAAAACTAATGATTAATGATTAGCGATTTATTAAAAAATTAACAGAATAAATCATCAAACAATAATCATTTAACACTAAACATTTAACATTAAACATTAAAAATTAAACATTATTTAATATGATTTTACAAATATCATGGAAAAATGTTTGGAGAAATAAACTCCGAAGTTTAGTAGTAATATTATCAGTTACTTCCGGTATTTTTGGTGGTGTTTATGCAATTGCCATGATGGAAGGAATGAGCAAACAGCGTTTTCAGGCAGCAGTTGATAACGAAACTTCTCATATTCAGATACATCATGCAAAATTTAACGAAAATAAAGATGCAAAATTTTATATAGAAAATTCTACGCAAATTATCGAAGAAATTAAAAATATGCCCGAAGTAAAATCCGTTAGCGGAAGGTCAATTTTTATGGCAATGGCTAATACTTCAAGAGCTAATACTGGTTTTATGCTTTACGGAATTAATACTGAACAAGAAAAGCAAGTTACAAAAATTTACGAAACCTTAAAAGATTCTGCGGGTGGGTATTTTGAAGAAGAATGGAGTAATCAGATTTTAATCAGTGAACGAGTTGCTGATAATCTACAACTTTCAGATTATAAATTAACTGAAATGAGTTTGGAAAATTTAAAGGTAAAAGATGTTCCAATTGAAATAATATCTTTACTCGAACCATTAAAAGATGAAAAATTCAGAAATAAGAGAATATTTAAAGATACATTGAAAAGTGTAATTGGCGAGAAAAATCTTAAAAAATACGAATTTGCAATTTTATCATACAGTCGCGAATTTAAAATGCGAAGTAAAATAGAAGTTCAGCTTCAAGCTGCAAATGGTGATTTGGTTAAAAAAACATTTAAAGTATCGGGAATTTACAAAACAAAAAATATGTTGTTTGATGAAACTACTGTTTTTGTTAAAGATTCAGAAATTAAAGACCTTACGGGATATGATGAAAACTCGGCTCACGAAATTGCAATTATGTTAAACAATCCCGAAGATGTTAAAAAATTTGCTGCAAAGTTGAAAGAAAAATATCCTGATTTTGAAGTTCAAACATGGGGCGAAATTCAACCAATGCTTTTAATGATGTCGGAATGGATGGGGGTTTATTATTACTTTTTTGTTATAATTATTCTTTTTGCTCTTGGTTTCGGAATAGTAAATACAATGTTGATGGTTGTTCTTGAACGCGTTAAAGAACTCGGAATGTTAATGGCAATTGGAATGAACAGAGTAAAAGTATTTTCCATGATAATGCTGGAAAGCGTTTTCCTTTCTGTAACCGGTGGAATTATTGGAGTAATATTTTCTGCAATTTTGATAAATATAACAGGTAAAAACGGTTTGGATTTTTCCCAGTATATTGGCGAAGGTTTTGAAGCAATGGGTTTTGATTCAGTTGTTTATCCCTCATTAACTATGGATTATTATATCATTATTACAATTTTGGTAATCTTAACAGGAATAATATCAGCAATTTATCCGGCAAGAAAAGCATTAAAACTTAATCCGGCAGATGCAGTAAGAAGTGATGCTTAATAATTATGAATTATGAATTATGAATTATGAATTATGAATTATGAATTATGAATTATAAATTATAAATTATGAATTATGAATTATGAATTATAAATTATGAGTTATGAATTAAAATTACTATTTACAATTACTAATTACAAATTACAAAATATATGAAAATAATAGAAGTTAAAAATCTAAATAAAATCTATAAAGAAGGTGAAATTGAAGTTCACGCAGTTCGTGGAATAGATTTGAGTTTTGAACAAGGAGAATTTACAGCAATTGTTGGTCCTTCTGGTTCTGGAAAAACAACAGTATTAAATATGCTTGGCGGTTTAGACGAAGCATCTGAAGGAAGTATTTTTGTCGATGGTACTGATTTAAAAACCTTAAAAGGTTCAAAACTTATTGATTTCAGAATGAGAAATATAGGTTTTGTTTTTCAGGCATATAATTTAATTCCGGTTCTTACGGCAAAAGAAAATGTGGAATTTATAATGCACCTTCAGGGAAAATCTAAAACCGAAAGAGATAAACGTGCAATTGAACTTTTACAAGCAGTCGGACTTGGCGACAGAATTAACAGTCGTCCGAATAAACTTTCAGGAGGTCAGCAGCAACGTGTGGCTGTTGCAAGAGCTTTGGCATCGAAACCGAAATTTATTTTAGCTGATGAGCCTACTGCAAACTTGGATTCTGAATCAACTGCTAATTTGCTCGACATCATGGAAAAACTCAACAAAGAAGAAAATATTACATTCATATTTTCAACTCACGACTCACGCGTAGTTGCCAAAGCAAGAAGAGTAATTACTCTTGAAGATGGAAAAATTGTGAGTGATGTTACGAAGTAACACAATTTCTATTTCAAATAAATTCAAATTTGAAATTAATTGAAAAATTCAGTATATTTGTTTAACTAATATTTCTATATATGCAACCAATAACAATAAATATTGAAAATCAAAACCTGCAAAATAAAATTATTAATTTATCTAATCATTTGAATCAACCGGTTGAAAAGATTTGTATAGAAGCTTTAACGTATTTTGTTAATCTTTACAATTTTGAAAATACTACTCAAAATGATTTAAAGTTTAATATTTTAGACACTGAAAAATTTGCAACAAAAATTGCTTTTGAAATTTCTGAACCCAATATTGATGATGAATTACAACTATTTACACATATTGAAGACAGTGCCGAATATATTCATAATTTAAGAAAAAATAATTGGAGAAAATAAATTATGGAAAAAGTTTTGATTGATTCTTGTGTTCTGATTGAAATCTTGCGTGGAAATACAGAAATAAAGAATAAATTTTTGACTTATAATAAGCATTTTGTAACTTTCATTATAACAATGGAATTAATGCAAGGTGCAATTAACAAAGAAGTTTTAAATAAAGTAAAAAAGGTATTGAACAATTATTACATGCTTCCTGTAAACGAAGAAGTTGCAAATCTTTCAATTCAGCTAATTGACAAATATTCTCTATCACATGGCTTAACAATTCCTGATGCAATTATTGCTGCAACTTCATTGATTTATGATGTTAAATTGTTTACTCTAAACCTTAAAGATTTCAAATTTATTTCAGGAATAAAATTACTTTAATTTAAAAGTTAAATTATTATTTTGGAATTGTTTGAATAGAAATACATAATAATTATGCTAAAAAAATATATAATATCTCTTCTGATAATTTTTATTTCAACTCAATCCTTTTCTCAGAAAAAATTCTACATCGAAGGATATGTTTCAAACATGCAATCGGTTATGTTCGATAGTTTGAAAAATAACTGGATTAACGATAACTTAATTCACAACAGATTAAACTTTAAATACAATCCGAATAAAAATATTTCTTTTGCACTTGAGCTTAGAAACAGAATAATTACAGGAGAATCTGTTAAATATATTCCTAATTATGCAAAAGAAACTCAAACTGATAACGGATTAATTGATTTATCGTTTAATTTGGTTGAAGAACAATCGGTCTTGATAAATTCTTCTATTGACAGATTTTATTTTAATTACGAAAAAGGAAAATTCAACCTTACAATTGGTCGTCAGCGAATAAACTGGGGACAAACTTTTGTCTGGAATCCAAATGATATTTTTAATTCATATTCGTTTTTCGATTTTGATTATGCCGAAAAACCGGGAAGCGATGCTATTCGTTTACAATATTATACCGGAACTTCGTCGTCTTTGGAAACTGCTATAAAACTGAATAAAGATAAAAAAGTAACTGCAGCAGGAAAATTTGTTTTCAATAAATTTAATTACGATTTCCAATTTATTGGCGGAATAATTGATGAAAAGGATTGGATAGGTGGTTTAGGTTGGTCTGGAAATATCTGGCAATTATCATTCAGAGGAGAAGCAAGTTATTTACAACCTAAAGAAAATTTTAAAGACACAACAGGGCTTTTTATCGGAGCTTTTGGTCTAGATTTCATGTTTGAAAATTCTTTAATGATTAGTGGAGAATTTCTTTATAATCAACAGCCTGAGCAAAACAATTTTTCAAATTTTCTGCAAATTTACGATGCTCCACAATCTGTTAAAAATCTTTCGTTTACCGAATACAATATTTTTGCACAAATATCTTATCCATTTAATCCGTTAATATCTGGCACAATATCAGCAATGTATTATCCTGAAATTGCAGGATTTTTTGCAGGTCCATCTGTTTCATTTTCATTGATGGATAATCTTGATTTTTCGTTAATTGCTCAAAGTTTTTCGGGAGAATTTAAAAATCAAGTTACTTTAAAAAATGAAAGAATGTGGTTTAATCTAATTTTCATGAAAATGAAATTAAGTTTTTAAATAACAGATAATTAAACACTTATTAATTATCATTATGAATTACGATTCAATGTCGTTTAGTTAAGAAAAAAGAAACAAACTGTCATTTCTTGAAATCTCTTTCATGCATATTCTGATTTTGTAAAATGTTAATTTATTGTACAATACTTTTGCATTTTAGATTTACTTTTT
>Ga0316608_1000197_pt1 | contig 31762 bp, 25 predicted proteins | sample MIS2016152B_MG_FD_207673 | JGI IMG/M metagenome (GOLD analysis project Ga0316608, IMG submission 207673) | Microbial mat bacterial communities from Middle Island sinkhole, Lake Huron, Michigan, United States - MIS.2016.152B | ecosystem: Environmental > Aquatic > Freshwater > Lake > Sediment... | reverse complement strand
AGAACTTCTCCTCCCACTGCGGCAAAAGCTGCCAGGTCTTCTTCTTTTGCTGAAAAATCTGCACCCGAAAATAAGGAAGAGACAGTATTTTACATGGTTGAACAACCGCCCACTTTTCAGGGAGGCGACTTAAACAATTTTTATGTTTATATCCTTAAAACGCTTGTTGTTCCAAGCGAACTCTCCGAATCGGCAATTTCGGGAAAGATTATTACCACGTTTACCATAAATACTCAGGGAAAAATAACCGATCTTCAACTAATAAGGGGAATCGATACCAGACTTGATTCGGCAGTGTTGGATGTAATTCGAAAATCGCCCGACTGGAAGCCCGGTAAACAAAGTGGTAAACCGGTGAATGTAAAAATGACAATGCCCATCCGGCTCGATTTCCAAAAATAAAATCCCTGGGCAAATCAAATTAAAAAATAGATTATTTCTTTATTGAACAAACTAACTGTTTCCGTTTTTATCGTAACTTGCCCCCGAACTAACTTATTTCAATAGTACTAACTATAGCAATACAGTATCATGAAAAATCTCCGGACCTTATCCCTGATGTTTCTTTACCTTATATTTTGCCAGCTTCCAAGTCAGGCACAGGAAAAACTCGACAGCATTTTCCCTATCAGAGGTTTTTGTATTGGGGCGCCCTCGACTGAACGGCTCGATGATTTTGTAAAATTCATTGATACCGAGCTGGCTCCCCGAAAGGTGAACACGCTTATTCTCCGCGTAGATTATAACTATCAGTTCGAAAGTCACCCTGAACTTCGCGACCCGTCAGTATTATCAAAAGCCGATGTGAAAAAATTGGTTACTACCTGCAAAAAGCATAATATTCAACTCATCCCTCAGATTAATCTGCTGGGACATCAATCGTGGGCCGACAAAGTAACCAACCTTTTAAAAGTATACCCCGAATTTGACGAGACCCCCCATGTAAAAATGCCCGTAAACTATCAGTGGCCAAATGCCGATGGGTTATATTGCAAAAGCTATTGCCCACTTCATCCGGGTGTTCATAAAGTAGTTTTTGAGCTAGTAGACGAAATTTGTGATGCCTTTGAATCGACCGCTTTTCATGCCGGGATGGACGAAGTATTTTATCTGGGCGAAGATAGTTGCATCCGCTGCAGCGGTCGCGACAAGGCCGAATTGTTTGCCGGCGAAGTTCGCACTATCCGCGACCACTTGAATTTGAAAAACCGGAAACTTTGGATTTGGGGCGACCGGCTCATCGATGGCAAAACCACTGGAATGGGTATGTGGGAAGCCAGTTACAACAGTACTTTCCGCGCAATTGATATGATCCCAAAAGATGTGATGATTTGCGACTGGCATTACGAACGCGCCGACCAAACCCCGGTATATTTTGCTATGAAAGGATTGAATATTGCTACCTGCCCCTGGCGTATGCCCGAAATTGCTGTGCAACAGACAAACGATATGGTACGATTTAAAACACAGTCCACTCCTGAAATGAGCGAACACTTTCGGGGAATGATACAAACCGTCTGGTCAGATGCAGGTTCCTTTATGGACGAATTCTATGGGAAAAAGACTTCTTCGGATGCAGTCGAAGGAAACAGTCCGTCGCAATGCTTCCGGGCAATGTATACCGAAATACTAAAGCACGATAACCCTATTGTAAAATAATGAAAACAGCCTTTTCGAGAGTTCCTTCCATAGATGTGTTCAGAGCATTTACCATGTTTTTAATGATTTTTGTAAATGACCTATGGACGTTAACTGGAATCCCATCCTGGATGGAACATACGGCTACCCAAACTGATGGAATGGGGCTGGCCGATATTGTATTTCCGGCTTTTTTAGTCGTTATGGGGATGTCGATTCCCTTTGCTATCCAAAACCGAATCGATAATGGACAATCCAAACTACAAATAAGCTGGCATATAGTAATACGGTCTCTCGCATTGCTCATTATGGGAGTTTTTACCGTCAATTTTTCGGAACTGAATGGTCAGGCGACCGGAATAAATCCGTATTGGTACGAAATAATCGCCGTTGCTGCCTTCTTTATGATTTGGAATGTATATCCAAAAGCAGAAGGAAACCGAAAATATTTTTATATCTCCATTCAAATTACCGGAGTAATTATTCTGGCGTTACTTGCCATAATTTTCAGGGGAAATGCCGAAGGTGTGGAAACAGTAACCTATTTTCAACCAAGGTGGTGGGGAATACTTGGCCTGATAGGCTGGGCATATTTGGGAAGTGCTCTTTTATATCTGTTATTAAAACAGAGCTGGATTATGCTGATCGCTGCATGGTTGTTTTTTATGCTGTTTAATATTGCCGGTCATTCGGGTATTTTTGGAAAAGGCGAAGTATTTGTTGGTAACGGGGCATTTCATGCGTTTACATTTGTGGGAATTTTATTGACACTGCTATTAAAAAGGTTTGTAGGAACAGAAGGCACTAAAAAGTTTTTTTCTGCGGCAATTGCTGCTTCCGTATTGCTTATAATTGCAGGATTCTTGCTTCGGAATTTCTTTATCATTTCGAAAAATCTGGCAACTCCACCATGGATATTGATTTGCAGTGGTATTTCCATTGCACTCTTCCTGATTTTTTATTGGCTAGTCGACTTAAAAGCGAAGGAAAAGTGGTTTTCTATTATAAAAACAGGAGGAACAAGCACCCTCACCTGTTACCTTATCCCCTATTTTGTATATAGTTTTTATGCACTCTATGCCTTTACGCTTCCTACCTGGCTGACAACCGGCAGTGTCGGGATACTAAAATCGGTGATATTCTCGCTCTTGATTATTGGATTCACGACCGTTTTAGGAAAGTTAAAAATAAAACTAAAAATTTAAGCCCGTTTTAATAACTATCCATCGGAAAAACAGGAAATAGAAATGATTTGTAACCAAATCAGCTTTGTCCTTTCAGGGTAAATTACATGTATGTTTCAATTCATTCAAACGACATAATTTGCTGCAGAAACTTAAAAATCGAATTTAAACAACCTTAAACTGATACTCAAAATATTTTTTTAGTACCAGGAAATTCTATATTTGTATACCAATAAAAAATTGTCAAAGAATCGTATTCCAGATAACCTTCAAACATAAAAGAAACAGAAGTTTATTAGCTAAATGTTCCTGGGGTATGAATTAACAAACACCCCTGAATTTTGTAATAACTCATATGTGCAGAACAGTTTACATAATTGTTTTCTTTCTTTCGGTAGTATTTAGCCTTAATGCTTTGGCTGGGAGAACCAGAATAAATAATTTTTCGGTTCCGGTCGAAAGAGTTACGGTTATAACAGACAGGGATATATATGTTGCCGGAGAATCTGTTTTTTTTAACGTAAATGTTACTTCTAACGATTCAACCAATAATCTGGGAAGCAGAGTTTGCTACATGATTTTACGCGATACTAAAAATATTTACAGTAAGCTTTATATAAAAATAAACCGGGAAACAGGTTTTGGCAGTTTTTATCTTCCCGATACCCTTAAAACCGGGTACTACGAAGTTGTCGCCTTTACAAATTATATGCGAAACTTTGACGAATCGTTGTTTTTCAGAAAAAGCCTGATCGTTGTAAATCGGTTTGATGAATGGCTTAACAATTTATTTCAGATTAATAATCCCAAAAGCAAACAGAATTATGTCAATGATTCAAATTTAACCGATCCGGAAAAATGCCCTGTAAAACTCGCTTTAGAAAAAGATAGTTTCGCTGTCAGGGAAAAAATAAAGTTGACTTTACACCTGGATACCGATGCTTATAATAAATACCGGAAGAAAATATCAATTTCAATAAAGGGAGTAAATCCCTATACACAATATCTGTTAGATTGGAGAAATCCGCTAAATTCTTCTGAGATGATAACACCTTTTTCAAAAGAAATTAATTATCCTGTCGAAAAAGAAGGGATTTATTTAAGCGGTAAACTAATTAAACCTGATTCCACCCCTGTTCAGAAAGAACGCTTGTTTTTATCAACACCCGACTCCATTGTGAATTTGCAATATACATCGAGCGATGAAAAAGGACAGTTTCAGTTTCTGCTCTCGGATTACTATCTTGGCAAGCAGCTCATAATTAGCACTGAAAGTGACAGCATTGGCGAATGTATAATTCTTCTTGAAGATAAATTTCAATTAAATCAACCATTTCATCATGCAAATTTTATACTATCAAAGGATCTTCGAAAATATATTATCGAAAGCCAAAAAATAGTTGCTATTCAAAAAACATATGCTTTGAAATATTTAAAAACAGTACCGGTCAAAAACTCTGCATATGAATTTCCCCGCATATATAACGGTCCAACAGCTATAGTCTATCCATCCGATTATGTTCCTTTAAATAATTTAATGGAGATTTCGGAGAATATTTTAACAACTGCTAAAATAGCAGTACGAAGAGGAAAGTATATCCCCTACGTCTTAAATACAGTAACTGCTGAGTTTTTTCCGAAACCTGCCGGAGTATTTTTAGATGGTTTTCCAATTTACGATCTTACCCCAATAATGAATCTGAGCTCGGGCGATATCTCAAAAATTGAACTATGCAATGCCATTGTAACAAAGGGCGATTTAGAATATAACGGAATAATTTCTATTATACGAAGTAAAAAAACAGATACTTTACCGTTAAACAAAGGAATTATTGCCTATTCGGTGGGGAAGTTTACAGAATATTCGTATTACGATCTGCCGAATGTTCCCAATGCCTTTTACGATCCAACTCCAGATTTCAGGCAGTTACTATATTGGAACCCGCTGATGGAATTAAAACCCGGAGAAAATAATATTGAATTTTATTCTTCCGATTGGCTTGGAAATTATATTATTGAGGTAAAAGGAATCAATAATGAAGGAGAAGTATTCCTTACTTATTCAAAAATTAAAGTTTACCGGTAATATGCGATTGAGTTTTGTGCTATTATTTATTAAAACTTGAAAATACAACAGCAATAATATTTTAAAACAAATTTAACTGATAAAACTTCTATTTTGGCGAATAAGTAAATACTATATTTGCTGCCCGGCATAAATAGGTTTAAAAAATATTTTAACCCCCATTAGAATTCCGGGGTTATTTGAATTCTGGTTAAATTAAATATTCTCCATTACAATTGAAAGGTACAAAATTTGAAACTTTGAATGCGTTATCGAAATTAGTTATCTCATGAATCAGTTTATTGTCCGATTTTTAGTTCTCATCGTCTTTCTTTGTGTCGATTTAGTAACCAATGCTCAAATAGCCGATTCAATAAAAATTAAGAATGCGTTTGTTCCCTTCGATACAATTGTTAAGGACCTGGAGGCAAAATACGATGTTAAAATATTTTACAATCCGGGATGGTTTGAGCGAAAAGAGTTTATAAACACCATCTCACAAATGCCGTTAGAGGAAGCTTTTTCTATAATCACTAAAATATCTCAATCGACTGTTTCAAAAATAAATGACACATACTATGTATTTCTGCCTCCCTCGCAGGAAACAATTATCACTACCCAAAATGATGATTTTAGTTTTTATGAAATTGGAGACCGGTTAAGCTATGGCAGTAAAAGCAATGCCTTAGTGAAAGGTACTATTATGGATGCCAGCAGCACAAACGAATTAATTGGGGCAAAAATAAAGGTGACCGATTTGAACAAAAGCTTTGAATCGGATTATCGTGGAAAGTTTGCAATGCAGATTCCTGTGGGAGAACATGAATTAAAAGTTGTTTACCCCGGGTTTGAAGAAAAAACGATGAAAATCAAAGTTTTCAGCGATGGAAATTTGACAATTGAAATGTACCTTAAAACAATTTTACTCGACGAAGTGTCAGTGACTTCAGCCAGGATAGATCAGTATTACCGGCGCACCAAAATGAGTGTAATGAGCATTGATGCTAAAGCAATAAAAGAACTACCGAAAAATCTTGGGGAAACGGACATTATAAAAGGGCTTTCGCTGATGCCGGGAGTTCAGACTACCGGGGAATTTGGTTCCGGGTTTAATGTACGTGGTGGTAGCGCCGATCAAAATTTGGTATTGATTGAAGATGTTCCCATTTTTAATTCCTCTCATTTATTTGGACTAACATCAATTCTTAACCCCGATGGAATTGCCGAGGCAACGCTATATAAAGGAGGGATTCCTGTTTTATTCGGAGAACGGGCATCGTCTATTTTAACAGTAAAGATGGGATCGCCTGACCTCGAACGTGTAAAAGTAAAAGGGGGAATAGGCTTAATAAACAGCAGACTTAGCCTGGAAATTCCAATTAAAAAAAAGATTACCCTAATAATTGGAGGAAGAACTTCCTATTCGGACTGGATGTTGAAAAAAATTCCCGATGCAGATTTAATGAATAGCTCGGCAAGCTTTAACGACATGAACATGTTTTTGTCGTACGACATTAGTAAACGCGACAAATTGTCCTTATTTGGATATTCCAGCAACGATAAATTCAGCATTTCGGGCACGCATAGCTACGGTTATGGAAATTTACTTGGCTCAGCAAACTTTTCACATAGGTTTAATAGTAATTTCTATACAAATATTACGCTCGGAGTAAGTCAATACAATGCATCCTATACCGAAAAAGATACCCTGAAACCTCTGAATTCGTATAAACTTACCAATTCATTATTATACCGGAGTTTGAAATGGAATTTTATCTATAAGCCAAACGAAAAGCATATTGTTAGCCTTGGATTAAATGGTTTTCTGTATAATGTTTCGCCGGGGGAGGTTACTCCGTTTGGGGAAGAGTCTTCTGTACTTAAGAAAAACATTGAAACAGAAAATGGGTTGGAATGGGCCGGTTTTATTGGAGACGATTTTAAAGTCAACGACAAAATAAGCCTGGAATTTGGTATCCGGTATTCAGGTTTTAATTACCTGGGAGCAAAAAAGGTAAATATCTATGATCCCCGTTTCTCAAAATCGGAAGAAACAATAATCGATTCGTTAATTTTTAAAAAAGGAGAAACTATTCAAACCTGGGGGGGTATCGAACCTCGTTTCTCTTTCAGGTATAATGTTAATTTGTCGAGCTCCTTACGTTTTAGTTATAACCGAATAAACCAATATGTCAATTTAATTTCAAATACCGCAGTTTCAACACCAACTGATCTTTGGAAACTCAGCGATGGATTTTTAAAACCCTTGGTTAGCGACCAACTGGCTTTGGGATATTTTAAAAATTTTAAACAAAATGCTTATGAAACAACATTCGAAGTATTTTATAAGCAATATCAAAATGTAACGGAATATAAAAACGGTTCGCAGATATTGCTGAACAACCATGTTGAAACTGATTTAATATCTGCCAGAGGTATTAGTTTTGGAGCGGAACTATACATAAAAAAGAATAATGGAAAGCTTACAGGATGGGTAAGCTATACTTTGTCTAAATCGCTTAGAAAAACAACTTCCCAGAATCCTGAAGAGCAAATAAACAAAAATGCCTGGTTTTCGGATAACATGGACAGGCTGCATAATTTGGTAATTAATGGCGGATATAGCCTCAATAAACAATGGAAACTTGGTTTTACGTTTAATTATAATACCGGAAGGCCTGTTTCGTACCCCGAGTTAAAATACACGATGAAAGGGTACCAGATTGTTTACTACTCCGATCGGAACAAATATAAAATGCCCGATTATCATAAGTTAGACATTTCACTTTCGCGCTACGAAAGTTTAAAAATTAAAAAGAAATGGAAAGGGTACTGGACAATTTCCATTATTAACGTTTACGGGCGCAAAAATGCTTATTCTATTTTTTATCAGCGCGACCGCAGTCCGTTTAATTACAATGGAAGATCCGCCTTATATAAACTTTATATTATTGGAAGGCCAATGCCCACATTCACCTATAATTTTGTTTTTTAAATCCTCTCAAATGAAGCAATTTTTATGGTTTAGCGTTCTTCTTTGCAGCATAACAGCATTTTCGTGCAAGGAATTATATACGCCGGAATTAGAAGATATACCCGAGGCAATTGTGATTGAAGGCCTGATAACAGACGAATATAAAACCCATGTTATCTCGGTAACAAAAGCAGTTAATTATGATACAATTGCAACATTTCCCGAAAAAGGGGCAAAAGTTTTTATTACGGACAATTTAGGAAACAGCTTCTATTTTAAAGAGCTCACTGCTGGAAAGTATTATTCCGATTCGGCCACATTCAAGCCAAAAATTGGTTCGACATACTTTTTGACGGTTGTGACAAAAAATAATAATGTTTATAAATCGGCAGAGCAGAAATTGTTACCGAAAGGGACTCAGGAAGAAATTTCCAGTATTCCTCAAAAACTCAAGTATAACCTCACCATTGACGGGAAAGCTCAATTCCTGGATTTAAAAGGTTCCCATTTTCAAACTGTGTTCAGGTTACAATCTGAAACCGAACCTTATTATCGCTTTTCGAATTACCTTTTAGTGGAATACATTGCCCGATCGAGTGACCCGCCTATCAGTTATTGTTGGAAGAAATATAATTTAAACGATTTCTTCAATATTAACGACAGGCAGTATAACAGTTCTTTGGAATTCCAGCACGATTTAGGGTTTTGCCCGTTCGATCTTAATTTTTATGGTGTTGTGCGCCGTGAAGTTTCAATACCAGGTTGCCCTATGTGCGTGCGGATAATTAATAATGATTTGTATAAGTATATTATTTCTTTCAAGCAGTACCACATTAATAATGATACCTATAAATACTATAAATCGTTAAACAGACAATTGGCTGCCAGCCAGCAAATTTTCGATCCAATTTCGTTTCAGAGTTACGGAAACATAACGTGTGTTAACGATTCGAATAAAATTGTATTGGGATTCTTCGAAACTTCGTCGGTAAACATTAATACTTATATTGTGGAGCCATCTATCTCAGGGAACAATTATACCTTAAACAAGATTTCTCCCATAGATTTTGATTCAATTTCGCAAGAAGGGTATAATGATTTGGCTCCTCCTAAATCGTGGATATACTGATGGACATTCCGATTCACATGGAGAGACGAAATTTTATAGTATCCAATTTCAGGGAGGTTAAATTAATGCATTTGTTAAAAAATATTTTTAGGATAAAAGCACTGTTTTTTTTATGGCTATTATCAGGAACTTCCATTACGGCTTTTTCGGCTATACCAGATAAAAATTCGGAAACAGCCAGTCTAATACCTGAACGTGTATTGTTAACTACAGACAGGGATATATACGTGGCGGGCGAAAATGTACTTTTTAACCTCCAGATTACGTCAAATAGTAATGCTGGTAACCCCAGCGACATTTGCTATCTGGTATTGCGTAACCAGGATAATTCGTATGTAAAAATTCACATAAAAGCAGAAAACAATCAGGCCTTCGGTAGTTTTTATCTTCCGGATACCCTTAAAACAGGCTATTACGAGGTAGTGGCATTCACCAACTATATGCGAAACTTTGGAGAACAGGTTTTCTATAGAAAAAGTGTGATTGTTGTAAATCGATTCGATGAATGGCTTAACAATTTGTTTCAGAACAATAATTCTAATAATATCCTGAACAATTCAATTGACAAAAGCTTTAAGAAATCAGAAAACAGTCCTTTCAGCATTTCGCTGGAAAAAGATAGTTTCAAGGTTCGGGAAAAGGTAAGGTTAGTTTTAGATATCGATGTTGAAACCAAGAAACAGCTAAAAGGGAAAGTATCGATATCGGTAAAGGAATTAAACCCATATACCCAATTTGTTATAAATAGGGGCAATACATCCGATTTCAACTATGAAATAAATTCACTTTCAAAAACAGCTCAATATCCGGCAGAAAAAGGCAGTATTTATTTATGTGGAACAATCATTACGCGAGATACAACTCCGGTTTCAAATGAATGTTTGTTTCTATCCACTCCCGACTCCGTTGCCAATCTTCAATATGCCTACAGCAATGAGAGCGGGATGTTTCAATTTTACCTACCGGATTATTATATAGGGAAACAACTTATTATTAGCACGAGGGAGAACCGAAATGGTGAATATATAATTCGTACCGATGATAAATTTGAATTAAAGCAACCTTTTAAACCAGTGTCCATTGGAATAACACGGGAACTACGAAAATATATTTTGGAAAGCCAAAAGATAGTCAGCATCAATATGCAATATGCTTTAAAAAATGGCAAATTGTTGCCCCGGCAAAATAACATCACCCCAATTCCCAGGATATATAGTCAGCCAAGTTCCATAGTTTACCCTTCGGATTATGTTGATTTAAAAAACTTTCAGGAAATTTCAGATAACATTTTAACAGGGATAAAAATAAAAGCCGAAGGAGGTAAATATTTACCCTTTGTTTTGAATAATATACAATCGCAATATTTTCAGAAACCAGCAGCATTGTTTTTAGACGGGGTACCAATATACGATCTCACTCCTGCAATGAATTTAGGTTCGTTGGATATAGCCAAAATTGAAATTTGCAAATCGTCCAGGATAAAGGGAAATATTCATTTCCCGGGGATAGTATCCATAACCACCACCAAGAAAAATAATTCTTTCTCCTTTATACCAGGCAGCCATACAATTACCATAGGTAAATTCGCCGAAAGAACCTACCCCGAAACTCCCCGGTATACCAATGCCTCCGTCCGGAACCCGAATCCCGATTTAAGGCAGGAACTATATTGGAATCCTACACTGAATCTAAATTCGGAAGAAAACATAACAGAGTTTTTTGCGTCGGACTGGCCAGGAGATTATGTAATTGAAATAAAAGGAATGAATCAAAAAGGAGAAGTTATAAGTACGTATTCAAAAATAAAAGTTTACCGATGAAATTACAATTCATCCTGATTATTGCGTTGCATTTAAGCCTATTGGTTAAAGCCCAGCAAAATTTTTACAGGAATTTTACAACACCTGATAATACAAAGATCCAGCAATTAATTGGCGAATCGTATATCGATAAAAACATAACCCATAAAGGAATGTTCTTTAGAGAACTTTTTCTGCCTGGCAAAGTTGTGTTAAATTCAATGGATAGTATTGACCAGATAATGCTACGGTACGATTGCCTGGACGATCAGTTGATATGGCTTAGTAAAGACAATGGTCAAATAAAACTAGACAAATTAATTATTAAGACATTTGAAATTCGCAGTTCAGATACAACCTTTTTGTTCGAGCAAAAAAAATTAAATCTCAAGAATGACAGTACTCCTCAGTTTTATGAACTATGCCATAAAGGAAAGGTTCAATTATATGTTCAACGAAAAGTAATTCATAGTACAGATCACATAAAACTGGATTTACATTATTTTTTGTATAAAAAGTCTCCTCAATATTATCTGGTAATCAACAATAAACCAATTCTTATTAAACAAATTACCATAAAAAACATCTACCTATTGTTTCCGGAACTTAAAGAAAAGATTCATCAACGGGTAAAGGAAGCGAACCTTCGAAGTAAAAAAGAAACTGATTTTATTAAGTTCATTCAGACCATCGATGATATTCTTGCAGAAGCAAATTAACCAGAGTAAGGAAAATAATTACTAATTACGAGTCGAATTTACACTGATTATATATTCCACCAGGTAATTAATATCTTCAGCAGAAATTTCAGGTTTGGGCATTTTATGCGACTTTAAACTACTTACCTTTTCATATTCCGGATCTTGAATTGATTTTGTAAGATATTCCTTATCAACAGTTATCAATAATAATTCTCCGTTACGCACCACTTCTACCTTTTTGTTTAAAATGTTATTCAGGGACGGGCCATACAATTTTTCGCCGGTTATCGAATGGCAAGCAATACATCCCAAATTGGTAAATAATTGTTTCCCCTTTTCAGCAGTCTCAGGTGACTTATTGAATTGTTTGGTATTTGTTTTACATCCAAAAAAAAGAAGTAGGGAGAGCGATAGGATTATAGCTTTTTTCATCGGGTTTGATTTATTATCCCTGTCTGGGGAAAATGAATGTTCTAATTTGTAAAGAAAAACACCATTGTAACAACTGTGGCAATAATAAATGCTCCTATGGGCAAAATTAGCAGAAATAATTTTCGGGAATTTAATTTAAGCGAATGCCAGGTCCGTTTCAGATTTCGTAGGCTCAGATATAGTCCTGTTAAAATAAGTGCCGACTGAATCCAGGGAATAAATTGAGGTAAAAATTGATGCCATGGGATATTGGCAGTGCCAAAAAAGTCCCATCCCCATCCAAATGGATCCGAAAACGATTGAATTATAAAGGTCACATTTACAAAGAACATGGGAATAACAAAAGCAATCCAGAGCATTAACCCCAGGGGTAAAAAAGCACCAGTATTGGATAAAAAAGCTTTATTACGATCATGATTAACCTTTGCTAATTTAAGCCCGGTAAACGAAAGCAGGTATACCACTCCTGGAACAATTACCAACGCAAGTGACCAGACAATCAGGGCATAAATACCGAAGAGTCCCCAATTTTGTTTATCCAGAATATTCACAAAATCACGTACTACCGGCCAGTGTCCTTCATATAAAACACTATAGACAAAAGCCAGCGTAAAAATTGCCAGAGTAAGCCATGCTTCGCTAAACGTGCGTGTACCTGTTTCTGGGCCAAACGACCTTTTATAAACTGCAACATTGTTATATAAACAACTGCGCGTACATTCCAGGCACAAGCCACAATCTGCATTTCCATGCATGTCAGCAACTGTTAGACCATAAGGGCATGCCCACCCTTTTGGACTCCCTTTTTGGCAATAATGCGATTTACAGCGATCGCATACTTGTTGGGATTTACTACGGAGCGCCACCGGACTCATTCTTGAAAAGGACCCAACAAAAACACTAACGGGGCAGACATACCTGCAAAAGGCTCGCAATTCCCATATAAAGGCCATTATTGTTGGAACCAACAGCAACATTAGCACCGTTATTCCCGAGATTTGAGGTTTGGCAACCAGTGTTGTAGAAAAAGTTGCCAGCAAAAGAAATATGACCAACCTTAGCCAGTCGTTGCTTAGCCACGTCGGCCATTTTAGAAATAGTCCGGAAAATTTGTTATTATATCCCCCGGTGCTCCCGCTTATAGGACTAAAAAACGATTTGCGCTGAAACATATCTCCAAGCAATGGCAAAGGACAAATGGTACACCATATTCTGCCAAAAATTGGAGTTAGAATGGCAACCAAAAGAAACAACCATATAGCCCACATTAAAAGAACTCCCAGGTTACGTCCCGACATTTGAGTCCCAAATATGGAGGTAAGAATTACGATGTAAATCATTAACAAAGCAAAGATGGTAAGGATTGCCTGCGGCCATCTGGATACAATTATTTTTTTAAAGAAAGATTGATTTGTAATCAATATTTTTTGTGACGATTCAATTTTTAAAGAAGCTGGATTTTTGGAGTTATTTCGAAAGATTGAGTTTACCCATAACAAAACTATACCAAGAAGGCATCCCAGGCTAAAACAAAGCAATGTATTGGGAAGAATAATCAGTTTACCTTGTTCAAAAGCGTGCATTGGTCCGCACCATACATGACACCGATAATTGCTCTTTGAAACAACAAAGTTTAATATCCCCGGATGTTTGGCTGTAAATATAACTTCCCGGGTTAACTTTGATGCCTTTGTTGGGTCGCTGGTTTTAAATACCTCTACTTCCTTACGTGCAGGACTTACTTTCACGTCCATATCAAACTCTTCGAGAAAAAAAGAATGGCCGGTATCGTTGGTCGAAAAAGTCAGATGAAGCCGGTCTCCGCGGTTGCAGCGAATTACTGAGGGGTCTTTACCATAGCGAAAACTGGTAATATGAATGTATCGGTCAACAGGTTTATTTGTAAATAACTGACATGCCAAAGCCGGTATTAATCCGGAGCAGATTATAATTAAAAAAACTTTAAAAATTCTTTTTACCTGAACCATTATAACGGTGAGCGGTTAATTTCAATACTACAATTCTACTGAAAATCTAACTCAATGATAATTATTATTTCTAAATAAATACCCCTCTAAGCCACATTTTTATTAGATTTGGAATCAATTTGAACTCATTTCATTTAAAAAATATGTCCGAAAATATTCAGACCCCAAAAGCACAAAAGAAAGGGATTAAAAATTTTATCCCTATTGCCATTATTTTAGTATTGTTTATTGGAATACCCCTGTTGTTTTTAAATTATCAGTCCAATCGCAGCGGAATGAGCTGGGGTAAAGTTATCCAGCGACTAATAAATAAATCAGGAAATAAAGAAGTTGCTTCGGCAGACTCCGTTAATTTAATGGTTGGAGAGAAAATTGATTTTTTAGATGCTATGGCTATAGGTGATAAATATACTGAGCCACCTCTTGTATCTCATTTACTTACTGCCGACTTAGATGGTGACAGCTTGCTGGATATTATAATTTGTGATTGCAGAAACAATACAGTTTCATGGATCCGGCAAAAGCCTTTAGGAATTTTCAAAGAAATAATTTTGGCGAAAGGTTTGATAGCACCGGCTCATGCACAGATGCTCGACTTTGATAAAGATGGAGATATGGATCTCATGGTTGGAGTCCTCGGAATGCTTTTTCCCAATAACGATAAAATCGGATCAGTAGTAGTTCTGGAAAACGATGGAAAGCAAAATTTTAAAAAACAATTAATAGTCGATAAAATTGCCCGGGTATCGGATGTCAGAGCCGGAGATCTTGACAACGATGGAGATATGGACTTAGCTGTAGCCCAGTTTGGTTATGATGATGGCGAAACCCGTTGGGTTGAAAATTTGGGTAACTGGAAATTTAAGAGCCATATTCTTCAAAACCTTTCGGGACCAATTAATGTGGAAATAGTAGATGTGGATAAAGATGGAGATAAAGATATTATTTCGCTTGTAAGTCAGGAATGGGAAGAAATATACTGCTTTATAAATGATGGCAAAGGTAATTTCCAGTCGAAATTGTTATTTGGATCCAGCAATCAGGATTATGGATCAAGTGGAATATTTTTGTCTGACATCAATAAGGATGGGAACGATGATATTCTCTATACCAATGGCGACGCGTTTGATTACATTCCCCCGCAAGGACGTCCCTGGCATGGTGTTCAATGGTTGGAGAATAAGGGAAACTTGAATTTTGTTTTTCACCGCATCTGCAGTTTTACGGGTGCAACCAATGTTAAACCTGCTGATATCGATAGCGACGGAGATGTCGATCTTTTTGCTGTAAGTGCATTTAACCTGTGGGACAAGCCCGAATCGCAAAGTTTTATTTGGCTTGAAAATATTGGCAACATGCAATTTAAAAGACATGATATTGCTAAATCTCCCACACATTTGCTTTCGCTCGATATGGGCGATTTTAATAACGATGGCTTAATGGATATAGTTACAGGTGGTATGCATACCTATCCTCCGTTCGATCGTTTAGGAAGGATTACTTTATGGATAAATAATGGAAAGCTATCGGCCAAAAACTAAAAATTTCGTTATTTAAATATTTACTGCTTTTTTAATTCTTAAAACTCGGATGTTGAGAAAGACTTTCCAAATCGCTTAAATATTCACTGGGATAATTTTCATTTTTGGCAATTGTAATTATCATATTCAGGTAAGCAGCTGCTTTTTGTTTGTCGCCCAGGGCAGCATATGCCATTGCTAAACTTCTGCCTGCTGATACCATTGTTTTTGATGGCGTTTGCACATTTATGAAAGCCCTTTCAGAAAATTCACGCGCAACTGCATAATTTCTGAAACGGGAGTCGGGGCACAACACCAAAAGTGTTCCAATTCTTTCAAGAAGATAAGGCTCATTAGGATGTTTTTCTAATGCTTTTCTCAAGTGGATCAGAGCTTTGTCCCACATTTGTTGCTGAATCAGAATGTTTCCAAGATATTGTATAGTAGAAATGTCATTCGGGTCTCTTTTACATGCCTGCTCATAACTCGAAATTGCCAGGGTACTATTTCCATCCAACTCTGCCAACATTCCATCATATATAAAGCATTTGGCGTTTAGTGGGGAGTTTAGTTTTAAGATTCTTAAATATTGCTTCGCTTTTTCTTTCTCTCCTATTTCGATCATAAACTGAATTCCATCAGACAAAGTGTTAAAATCTTTTTTATTCTTTTCAATCAACTTAGCCATTAATTCGATTGCTTCAGTTTTTTTGCCAAGTTCGGTTAATGCATGGGCCATTCCTGATTCTATAGCTGAGTCATCCGGTTTAAGATTTGTTAAATTCGAATAGTAGTTCAACGATTGGGAATAATATCCCTTATCAAATAGTAAACCGGCAATATCAGTAAGTTCATTTACGTCATTTTTATAAAAAATAAGATGTGGCTTAAGTAATGGAAGTGCAAGACTCCCATTATCCAGTTTGAGATATAGTTTTATTGCCTTTGAGATTAGATATTTATTATTGGAAATGTTCGTTAAAGCATTTTTAAGGAGCATCAGTGTCCACTCTGAATTATTGCTTTTCTCCGATTCATCAATTTGTTTTAAAAGATAAAGTTCCGACTTTGAAATTTTTGATAATTGGTCAATAAGCGTATCTACTGGGGGTGTGTAATCAGCCAGGTCATTCGCACGTATTATATTATATTTACTCCAGGATGAATCGCCTTTTGAGCTGTAAATATTTCCGAGAAGTCGATAGGCTGGACCAAAATAGAGGTTATATTTAATAATTTCCTTAAGTATTAATTCGGCCTTATCAAATTTTTTAGTGTTCGAATATATTCGTGCTTGTTGAAATTGTGCATATGTATTCAAGGGGAATAAATTATTTCTGGAGGTTTTGCTATCGTTAGTTTGATTATATTGGTTGTCAGAAATCTTGTCATACGCTTCTTCAGCTTTAGCATTTGCTCCCGAATTTTGATATTCTTCTCCTATGTAATACCATGCTTCAAGAACTTTGGGATGCTCTTTTACAATTGCAGTAAAGTTCGAAACAGCTGCTTTAGTTTCTCCCATTTCTAAACTTAGATACCCTAAGTAATACTTCCAAATCCAATTTTTTTTATTCTTTTTTACAGCAAGTTTATAACAGCTTTCTGCTTTATCATAATATGTGCTCGAATGGTATACCATTCCTAGCAATCCCAGGTTATCAGACGTTGGATGATTATGAGCTGTTTGGTCTGCCAGTAGAATTTGTTCTTTTAATGGAGCCGAAAGGGATTGCAATTCTGGCAAGGGCGGTATTTGTGACCGATAAGGTATATTTATTAGCCATAAGGTAAAGTATGCCATTGCGGTTAAAACAATGGTAGCAGCAATGCCGTATAGTGCAATTTTCTTTTTACCGCTGATCTTAAGCATGTGTAAATTTATATGATAGGTATATATAAACAGGTTAGTTCTTTTTTACCATAAACACTTTATGCAACCAAAAGTTTTAATATGGTTTTACTAGATTTGCGCAGTGATGTAAGATGCCACAAATAAAATCAGTAGGTAATGGATAAATTGGTTTCTGCTTTATTTTTCTTTACTATGTTTCCATTGATTATATATGGGCAAGATACAACAAAAAAAGTAAAAATTTTACCTGTTCCTACTCTTGGTTATTCCCCCGAAACCAAAACCTATATTGGAGCTGTTTCACTTTTGACGATCGATTTATACCAGGATTCGCTTACACGGATTTCAAATGGAAAGTTAGAATTTAATTATACCTGGAACAAGCAAATAATCTTGGAAAGTGAATGGAATTATTTTTTTAAGGCAGAAAGATGGTTTACAAAGGGGAAAGTGCATTATTCCAAATATCCCGATTTTTATTATGGCATTGGGGCAAATACGCCAGATAGTGCAAAATTACTATACAACTGCAATAGAATTATATATGAAGCTTATGTATTAAAAAACATAGGAAACTATTTTTTTACCGGCATAAATGTAAAATATGGCGATTATAGGAATGTTAGTTCGAAGGGATTCAATTCCTTTCCCGAGTTAACTGATAATTTATCATTTGGTCTTGGATATTCGCTTTTAAGGGATTCCCGGGATAATTTGTTAACTCCCTCAAAAGGTATTTATTTCAATTTTAATGCTTCCTATAATTTCTCAAATCACAATTTTGGTGAATCTACTATTGATATTCGCTGCTATAAAACCTGGAATGGAAAATTAACCTGGGCAAGTCGGCTGTTTAATGAATCTAATTTTGGAAATCCTCCGTTCTACGAACTTGCCTTTCTTGGAGGAGATAAATATGTTAGAGGATATACCTATGGACGGTACCGTGATAAAAATTTAACTACTCTTCAGACTGAGGTTCGAGGGACTGTATTTTGGAGAGTTGGATTTGCAGCTTTTGGTGGGCTTTCTGATTTGTATAACCATACCTTTTTTACAATGAATATGAAATATAATTTTGGAATTGGTCTGCGCTTTTTAGTTGACAAACTCGACAAAACAAATTTAAGAATGGATTATGCTATAGGAGAGGTTGGCAATAGTGGGTTTTACATTTCGTTTGGTGAATCATTTTAACGTTACACTTTTGATATTTCTGAATTGAAAAAGTCCAAACGACTGCTAACTTTTTCTAATACCATTTGCATCGCTTGTTCTCCTTCTTTTATTATTTCAACAGCTTTGTAAAATTCGTACGTTTCATATGCTTGTTTCGAGATGTTAACTAAAATATCCGGAGGGTATTTTTCAATTGTCAAAGTCGAGATCTGATGGGTCATTAAACTGATACTTTTATTCATCAGATTGAAATATCCAATGCTGTCGGTTTTGCTTTTTGGAATATAATTATTTAATCTGGATTGAATTGAATTCATGTATTTAAAATAACCATTGGTTGGCGAGCTTTTTTTAGTCTCTGGGGAAGCTCTTTTAAAAGGTATTTGCGCATTTACATCTACTGCAACCAATAAGTCTCCATTTGTTCGTATTACCCTGTTTATGGGGATAGGGTTAAGCACACCACCATCGACAAGTTGCATGTCATTAATTTTGAAAGGAGTAAATACAGTTGGTATTGAAATGGAACTTCGAATGGCATCATAAAGCTTTCCCTCCCTGAAAACGACTTCCTTGTTCTGAATAATATCGGTAGCAACCGCACAAAAAGGAATCGAAAGATCCTCAATATTTTGATCGGGGACCATTTTTTTTAGCTCTTTTATTATCCTTACCCCTTTTATAATTCCCCCGTTTCCAAGCGTAAAATCTACCAGATCAAATACTCCTTTTTTATCAAGAGAACACATCCAATCTTTGAAAATTTTAAGCTTACCGGTGGCATATACAGCTCCCACTAAAGCACCCATTGAGGTACCTGCAATGGACGTTATGGTATATCCATGTTTTTCAAGTTCCTCTATAGCACCTATATGGGCTAAACCACGGGCTCCTCCACCTGAAAGGACTAAAGCAATATTTTGTTTAGGCATTTTTATTTTTATTCCAAACAAAAATAGTATTTAGTATGCTTTAATGGAGTTTAATTTATCAGAATATTTCTGAACCACACTTTCCTGCTGGAAGATTTTTGGACGAATATCTTCTTGTTTACTTTCGTTGCGAGGAATATCAGAATTACATTTTTCTATTTCGTTATTGGCTTTACTTATTTTGTTTTTTGATGATTCTATAGCATTAAAAAGCTTTTTTTTACGTTTTTCCAAATCCGCTATATATTCTTTCTTTTTCATTTTGGTTTCTCCTTCTTCCATAGCATCAAGTTGTCCGGTTTGAGTGTAAATTTCTGCAGTAACCGTATTCAGTTCAGTATTTTTGAGATTTATATTCTCCGTTTCTTCATTAATAGTTGTCTTACCCGATTGAATGCTTTTTTGCATATCCGATTTGTCCTTCTGGAGCGATTCCAGTTCATTTTTCAATGTATTTAGTTTCTTTTGTTCTACCTGAAGTTCATCCTTTGCAAAATCTATATATTGCTCTTTTGCAAAAGTTTTTAGATAGTTTTTCCCTTTTAGAAATATTGCCTCACCTGTTTCTTTTTCCAGATACTGGTCTTTCTTTAATTCTATAATAACAGCTAATTGCACTTCTGAACCATTATTCGATAATTTGCTATATAGATTTATGGGTGTTTCAGATATGTCCTTAATATTTGCTCCAAAAATAGTCATTTCATCTTTTTCTATTGTGACATCCGATTTAGTAGACTTTTGCAATGTTTTTATCCAGTTTTTTTGAACAGTTTGAAAATTTACTTCTGGAATTGTCATTATAAATCCCGGGAATTTTTTTGAAGAAAACCTAATGCTATCCTCATTAATAGTTATGGGTTTTTGAGAAAATAGTACTCCTGAAATTAGAAAAAAACAAAAAAATGATGAAATAATTGCTTTCATAATATGGTTGTTAGTTCGACATAGAAGTTTATAAATAAATGAAGGCGTGATATTTAATTATCGCCAATTTATAATTACAACATTTATATCTGTTTTGTTTGATTTCAATCTAAGGTAAGGATTTTAACTAGTTTCTCCATGATTTTTGGATAAATAGGTTGATTTAAGATCAAACTTATTTAGCTAATGGCATGAAAATAAATAAATTTCGTTTATTTTTATCAGATACTACTACTCTTTTAATTTATCATATAACTGCTATGAAGTATATAACCATATTGATACTTACCGTAAGCATATTTTTCTTTACATCGTTCCAATTTGAAAAGGGAAATAAAGTATTATCCATAAATGAAGTTACTATTGAAACAGGTATCATCTCAGGAATGCAAGGGAAGGATGTATCAGTAAAAATATTTAAAGGGATTCCGTTTGCTGCAGCTCCCGTTGGTAATCTTCGTTGGAGGCCCCCTGTTGCAGCCGCTACATGGGCAGGAATTCGAAAATGCAACGTTTTTTCTCCCAGCGCAATGCAGAATAAGCCTTTACCTTTTGCCATGTGGACAAAAGAATTTATGGCTCCCCAGGAACCCTTAAGTGAAGATTGTCTTTACCTGAATATTTGGAGTGCTGCGAAACGATCCGATGAAAAAAGGCCTGTAATTGTATGGATTCATGGTGGAGCTTTTACCGGTGGCTCTGGCTCTGTTCCTTTATATGATGGTGAAACTATGGCAAAAAAAGGGGTTATTTTTGTCACGATTAATTATCGGTTGGGAATATTTGGATTTTTAGCCCACCCAAACTTATCTGCCGAGTCAGATATGAACGTTTCGGGAAATTATGGGATTCTTGATCAAATTGCTGCCTTGCAATGGGTAAAAAGAAATATTGAAGCTTTTGGTGGTGATCCGATGCGGGTTACCATTGCTGGTCAATCGGCAGGAGCATTTAGCGTAAATGCCTTAATGGTTTCACCTTTGGCGAAAGGATTATTTCAGCGGGCAATTGCTCATAGTGGTGGAATGTTAAGTTCAGATCCTGCTCGAAATCAACGCCTGGAAGATGCAGAAAAAGCTGGTTTAAAAATTGCAGAATTGGTAAATGCAAAATCAATAAATGAGTTGAGGTCTAAATCCGCCGAAGAGTTATTAAAAGCTGGAGGAAGATGGAGCATTACTACCGATGGGTATGTTATACTGCCAGCATATACAACATATGCTAATGGAAACCATAACGATGTTCCTTTATTAACTGGTTGGAATGCCGATGATGGTGTTTCGTTCGGATCAAGTCCCACAGCTGAATCCTTTAAAGCCGAGGCCATAAGTAAGTACAACTCAAAAGCCGTCGATTTTTTAAAGGTCTTTCCGGCAACGAATGATGAAGAAGCAAAGCAGTCAAGTAAACTGTCGTCCCAACTAACTTTTGGTTGGTTAAACTATTGCTGGGCTGCTATGCACAGCGACAAAGGGAAAAATAAAGCCTATTTATATTATTTTAAAAGGGTTCCACCAGGATTACCCAATTATGGAGCTTTTCATTCGGCTGAATTTGGGTATACTTTAGGAACGTTGAGTTTATGGAATAAACCCTGGGAACCTTGGGATTACAAATTATCTGAGATAATGACCTCATATTGGGTAAATTTTGCTGCCATAGGAAATCCAAACGATGCTAACCTGCCTAACTGGCCGGCATTTGATAAGACAAACCTTCGGGTTATGATTTTTGGCGATAATGTTACCTCCGGTGAAGTTCCGCATAAAAGACAACTAGATGTTTTGGATTCAATACATGCTGCTGGAATGTTCAAATAAATGAAAATTAGGTTGATATGGTGCTTTTTAAGGTATTGCGGCCTTAATTGATGAATATTTCTTATTTTTTCAAAGCTGAACAAGTTGTTGGATAGCATTTGAAACACCGTTTTTAAGAGATGGGTGTCTTTCTAATAATTCGTTTCCAGATATCTATAATTTCCCTACTTTTAAAAAAAAATTTTTATAGAGATGAGTATTAATAGAAAAAGGTTATTTATTTCATTAGGTATTATCGGACTGGTTATTATTCCGCTAATTAGTAAGATTTTATTAGATATACCTTTTCGAAAACAACTTCCTGTACTTCCTGATTTTAAAACTATATCTATCCCCCTTCAGGAGCAAATTTCTGCCGCCTCCAGAAAAGCTTATTATAATCCAACATCAAATAACCTTGGTAGCTTAGGAATGGTATATCATTCCAGCGCCTACTACGATAAAGCGGCTCTATGTTATAAACTTGCAATCAAGAAAAATAAATCGAAATGGATTTGGGGCTACTACCTTGGTTATTTAAATCAGGAAATGGGTGAGTCGAATGAAGCAGTTCGAAATTTTACAGAAATAGTTAAAGAAAATCCCAAAATTTACCATGCCTGGTTTTATATTGGTGAAAGTTATCAGAAATTAGGGGAGAATGAAAAAGCTGAAATGGCATACAATAAAATTGCCTTTATTCAGGAAAATATGGTGAAGTCGAAAACAACCAGAATTAATTTTTTCCCTTTGCAAGAGAATGCAAAATATCAATTGGCCAGAATTTATGTAAATACCAATAGGGCTGATCAAGCCGAAAAGCTGTTAAATGATATAATTAATTATAATAGGACATATAGTCCCGTTTATCGTCTTCTTGGCAATATTTATGCAACAAAAGGAGATTCCGCTCAGAGTAAACGATTTATTCTTCGGGCAAAAGATCAGGCAGATTTTACTCCGCTTCTGGATACTCTTGTTGATAAATTAGCCCTCATTTCACGTTCCGAACTATATTTGCCAAAACAAATTGATGATGCTGTAAAAAGTGCAAATCCTGAATGGGCATTGGAGTTATTAAATAATGGGCTTAAATACCTCCCCCAAAATAAACATTTGATTGCAAAGACAATAAAATTCTTTCTCAGGATGGATGTTGGAAAAAAGGCATTGCCATACTTGAATCAACATTTGCAATTCTTTAAGGATAATAATAAAGAACTTAATGAAGTAGCCGATTTATTATTTAAAAAAGGGTTTTATTCAGAAGCATTGAATTATTATGAAATGCTATTAAAACTTATACCTGAAGATGCCCAAATACCGTCTAGTATTGCACTTTGCTATTGGAAACTTGGCAGGAATGAGAACGCTATTTCCCTGATGACTCAACTGGTTGATAAGAATGGGAGTAATTCTAAAATTTTGGCCAATGGAGCCAGCTTTATGTTATTTTTAGGTCAAAAAGAAAAAGCTATATTCTATATAAATAAGCTCATTAAATTAGATCCTTCAAATCCCCAGATCTCAAAATTGAATGCAACAATTGCTGAGAAAGCTGGAAATTTGGATTTGGCCATTACCTTGTATGAAAAATCCTTTTCCGGCGATCCCAAAGATATTTCTACCATTCAATCTTTGGGAAGTATACTATTAGAGAAACAAATGTGGGAGAAGTCAGTTCGATTTTTCACCAAAGCACTTGAATTTCATCCAAATGAGCCATTCCTTCTGGAGCGATTAGGGGCATTACTTATCTCCTGTCCGGATTCTAAATTTAGAAATGTAAAAGAAGGAAAGGAATTTTCAGAAAGAGCTTTTTTTAATATTGCCAGCCCCACTGCGACTATTATATCTGCCGGAAGAACCCTTGCGCAGGCATATGCTGTTTCTGGCGATTTCAATTCCGCGAAGTTTTATATGAATACAATTTTAAATATGGCGCGAAATGAAAATGTTCCTCCCGATTACCTCCAGGGTCTTGAGAATTTAGCAAAAAAGATTGAACATTTCAGCCAGCAGAACTCAAATCATCCGGCGCCGAATTAAAGTGAGATTTATATCGTTTGTAATATTCTTACATTGATTTCCATTGTTGCCTGACAAGATCTCCTAAAATTCTAAGGGAATTGTCTGTCTTTTCATTCCATGTTAAGCCGTAACTCAATCGCAGGCAATGATTGTATTGATCCTGCAATGTAAACATTCGCCCCGGACTAATGCTTATATTGTGTTTTATTGCCTCACGAAACAGATCGTATGTATTGATTGTTTTTTTAAGTTCCATCCAAAGTAGAAAACCTCCTTCAGGGCGACTTATTCTGGTCGCTTCAGGAAAATACTCACTTATTGCCCTGGTGTATTGTAAACTGTTAGCATGGAGTGTATTCCTTAATTTTCGAAGATGATGTTCATACCTGCCATTTTCAAGAAAACGTGCAATTGCTTCTTGTTGCAATGAAGGAGAGGAAACTGCATGGTACATTTTTAAACGTTTTATCTTCTCCAGATAACGTCCGGGAGCGACCCATCCAACACGATAGCCTGGTGCCAGGGTTTTAGAAACTGAACCACACCATAACACTAATCCACTTGTATCAAATGTTTTGCAGGTTTTGGGACGACCTTTTCCAAAGTAAACATCTCCATAAATGTCGTCTTCAATTAGAGGGACATTATATTGCTCAATTAATCGGACAATTTCTTTTTTATTGTCGTCGGGAATAATGCTTGTAAGTGGATTGTTGAAATTACTTATTAGTAATAATGCTTTTATTTTATTGGTTGCCAGTATCTTTTTAATAGTATCAGGATTAATTCCGGTTTGTGGATCGGTCGGTAATTCCAAAACTTTCAACCCCAGATTATTTGCAAGTTGCAATATTCCAAAGTATGTGGGACTTTCTACTGCAATTGTGTCGCCTTTTTCAGCCACAGCCATTAACGAGAACGACAGCGCATTCATACAGCCTGCCGTAGTAACAATGTCCTCATGTGTAAGCTTTCCGTCCCAATGAATTGCCCATTTAGCAATTTGTCTTCTTAATTTTTCATTGCCCTGAATATTTTCGTAGGTTGTTCCCGATCCTGGAAGACATCTCATCGATTCGGTTACTGCTTTATTAAGTTTTGCTATAGGGAGTAATTCCTGCGAAGGAACACTCAACGAAAATTTCATAAGCGACTCGTCTGCAATACCCGAATACACCTCACCAATTATATCTTCAGCATTGTTCCTTGTTAATAAGCTTTTAGGCTGGCTCATTATTGGTATTTGCGGAAACTTTCGGGGAGAGAAACGAATGTAATATCCTGACTGCGGTCTGGCTTCAATCAATCCTTTCGATTCAAGCATATAATATGCCTGCAATATAGTAGAAATACTTACACCATGTTCCTTGCTCATTATCCGGACAGAAGGTAAACGATCCCCAATTTTTAATACATCATTGTATATTTGATTTTCAATAGTATATGCTATTCTATTGTAAAGATGGGAGTTCTCTTCTTGCATGATTGTATTTTTAACAATTGTAATGGTCAAAATTAATAAAACTGCATCTGTTTTGGTATATTTTTTTTCAAGATTTTTGCGTGTAAGGTTTTATTGATTTACTTCTGTATTAAGAATAAATACCTTCCTAAATATTTTGAAAGTTTATATTAAATAAAACAAATTTCTATGAACAACATAAATATTCCTTTTCAAACCATCGATTGGGCAAGTATTCCAAAGGTGGAGTATCCCGGAGAATCTGGTATCGCTTTATGGAGAACGATCCAATTTAATGGGTTACGAATTCGCATGGTGGAGTATTCAGCCGGATATCTTGCCGACCACTGGTGTACTAAGGGCCATATTGTCCATTGCCTTGAAGGGGAATTTATTAGTGAAAATTTAAATGGTGAAAGTTTTAAACTTATTTCTGGAATGACTTACGTAGTTTCGGATGAAATGAGTTCACACAGATCTGTTTCAGAACACGGTGTTAAATTGATGATTATTGATGGAGATTTTCTAGAGTTTATTCCGGAAGGAAAATAAATAATTCAACAAAATAAAATTAAACAGGGATATAATATGAATGAATTAATAGATCCAGAAAACTCAAATGCTTTTAAAAGCAGATTGTCGCTGGTAGATTTTAATAATTTAGGTTTTGGCACCTATGTTTCCGATCATATGTTAGTTGCAAATTATTCTAAAGGGAAATGGCATAATGCCGAAATTGTTCCTTATGCAAACCTGACCCTAGCCCCCTCAACACTTGCCTTGCATTATGGTCAAACCGTTTTTGAAGGATTAAAAGCTTTTCGAATGGAAGATGGGAGAATTTCTATCTTTCGTATTGAAAAACATTATCAGCGTTTTTGCCGTTCCCTAAAAAGAATGGCAATGCCCGAAGTCCCTTTTGATATATTCAACATAGGTTTGCAGCAACTGGTTAAAATTGACAAAGATTGGGTACCATCAAAAAATGGAGATTCCTTATATATTAGACCTTTTGTATTCGCATCTGAAGAGCGGTTTGGTGTTAAAGTCTCAGAAGAGTATAAATTCATAATTTTTACAGGTCCTGTTGGGGCTTATTATTCAAAGCCACTAAGAGTAAAAGTGGAAGATGTATTTATGAGGGCTGCGAAAGGAGGTACCGGATCAGCAAAATGTGGTGGAAATTATGGGGGAGCTTTTTTCCCAACACAACAGGCACAAAAAAATGGTTTTGATCAGATTCTGTGGACTGATGGTACTCCACAACTTAATATTGAGGAATCGGGAACTATGAATGCAATGTTTGTGATTGATCAAACTGTTGTAACCCCATCCATTTCCGAAACAATTCTAGATGGAATTACCCGCGATTCATTGTTAAATCTTGCAAAGGATCTGGGTTATAAAGTTTCCATCCGTCCATTAAGTGTTTTTGAAATTATTGAAGCTCACAAAAAGAATTTATTGCACGAAGCGTTTGGTGTGGGAACTGCTGCGGTTACAAGTCCTATAAGTTGTATACATATTCAGGGAAAGGATTTCTTTTTACCGGAATATGATCGAAACAGCTTTTGCACAAAAGCTCATAAACTTCTTTCCGATATTCGGTATGGAAAAGCGGAAGATAAATATTGCTGGAACACAATTCTTTCTTAACCAATTATTCATCATAGATTTATTATATATGGAATTCTTAAACTCCTGGGACAATGCTGTACGTTCAGCGTCCTATTCCAAACTCGAATTTCCAAATACATATTATCTGGCGTACAGAGATTTACCGACAATAATCAGTAAGCATGTCCTTGGAAATACTGCAGTCGATTTTGGTTGTGGTACAGGGCGGTCTACCCGGTTTCTGAAAAAGTTGGGATTTGATACCATTGGTATTGATATTTCGAAGGAAATGCTCCATATAGCCAGAGAATTGGATACGACTGGCAACTATTATTTTGTAGAGGATGGTAATTATGAACATTTGGGTAAAAATTTTGACTTGATTTTATGTGTGTTTACGTTTGATAATATTCCCGGGAAGCAAAATAGAGGGAACATATTGAAAGGATTGAAAAAATTATTAAAATCAGGAGGAACTTTAATTTGCATCGATGCAAATTCTGAAATGTATACCAAAGAATGGGCATCGTTTTCAACCTTCGAATTTCCCGAAAACCAAAAAGCAACTTCGGGAGACAAAGTAAAAATTGTAATGACCGATGTTGAAGATCAGCGCCCTGTAGAAGATATTCTCTGGACAATTTCGGATTATTATGAAATGTTTATTCAGGCTGGTTGCAGATTAGTTCAAACCTATTCTCCTTTAGGTTATACTGATGAACCATACAATTGGATTTCTGAGAAATGCACTGCTCCATGGATAATTTATGTTGTACAGAATTAATCGATATAAAAATTACAGATAATGAAGGTTTTAAAAATTTTATTAGATATTCAAAACAAATAAACGATGTTGAATGTTGTGATGATGTTAATTATTTTTACATTTCATTAACAATGTTAGCCTACAATATCAGTTCACCTTTTAATCTGTAAAATATGAAAACAAAGCTTTCAATTACCTTAGGTCTCACTGCTGTTATTTTTATTTCAGTTCAGGCCCGCTTTATTAAAACTGATGACGTTAAAACAATAAAGGATACTGTTTCAGTTCAATATTCTGCTGAAGTAAAGAAAGTGATTGATAATAAGTGCTATGGTTGTCACAATCCTGAATCAAAAGGGCAAAAAGCTAAGGATAAACTCAATTGGGTATTACTTCCTTCGCTTTCAAAAGCGGATCAGGTAGCAACACTTGATGAAATTTTTGAGGTTGTTGAAAAGGGCGAAATGCCTCCAAAGCAATTTGTTGAAAAGAAACCTGAAGCTAAATTATCCGAAAGCGATGCAAAAATTATTAAAGCCTGGGCTAAAAGCACTGCAGATAAAATAGTTAACTAGGTAAAAAATAATGAACTAGAATCTCTTTGACAAATATTTTTCGTATCCCTTTTAAATAAAGAAATAACGATGAAGAAAATTGCATTGCTTAGCGTTATTGTGATTGTTATAATTCTTCAGTTTATTCCAGTTAAAATTCCTGAAAATAAAGAAACAACTCAGGATGATATTGTAAAGGCTGGGTATGTAAATGAAGATATTAGCATTATCTTAAAAACTTCTTGCTACGATTGTCATTCCAATCAAAGCAAATATCCCTGGTATTCGTATGTTGCGCCCGTTAAATGGTTAGTTGTCCGAGATGTTTCCAAAGGAAGGGAAGAATTGAATTTTTCAGAATGGAATTCTTTTGACAACAGGAGGAAGATTCGAAAGCTGGGTGAAATTAAAGAGCAAATAGATAAGGGGGAAATGCCTATGTCTATTTATACTGCTATTCATCGTAGCGCCAAATTAAGTAATGATCAAAAAAATGTATTAATTGCCTGGACAGAGGAAGAACAAAATAGAATAATGAATCAATAATGATTATTGATAACATATAATTGGGTTGTTTCTGAAAATGTAAAATACATAAAATCAATAAATTAACAAGCTGTTGATAAATATCATACGTAAAAAATTGAATTTATTGAGCTACAATTTCAATTTTACGAATGGTATAATGTATTTTTGACATTTGAAAATTATTGGAAATTGTAACAAATACATTGATAATGAACAATAAAGAAAGAATTCTGTCTGAAATTCTATTTACTGAGCAAGGTGAAAATGTTACTTCCGAAGAAATGACCAATGATTATGAATTTTATAATCGTCTAATGCAGCGGAATTTAACTGTTGAAATAGATGAAATTAATTATGAAACAGGTTATTTACATGGTAATTTAAATTAAAGCTAGCTTAGTTTTTCGTAGCAGCGAACCCAATCAATTTCTAATTGAGACGGTAACGAAGCTGTTCCTTCATCAAATTTTCCTGAATTAATTACCAAATAGAGAGGTTCCTCAGGGACTCCAATAGTTTGAGTTTTTACAACCAGGTTATTTATTTTCCACACAAGCCTGTCGGGTGTCCATTCGAGCGAATAAATAAAGAATCCTTTTGAGAATGCAGAGGCGGATATTGATATTTCATCTTTATTGATATCGTTGTTTGAACTATTGCCCCAATAGCTATTGAAATACATTTTCTGGTTGTAGAATTTGAAAATATCAACCTGAGGAAGCTTTGAGTTTCCGGATAACCAGAAAGCATGAGAAATTCCCTGAGATTGTGGTATCTTGATTTTTGCTTCGATGCGGCCATATTTCTGGCGATGGCTTTTCCCGGTAGATATAAGTCCGGAAGTATAATCAAAATCCTTTGGATAAAATCCAAATGCAGGATGCCATTCTTTGCCGCTAACTTTTCCCTGTTTGGTAATTAGTTTTACAGTGGAGCCGTTTAGTTCAATATTTTTATCTGTAAAAATATGTTTTTCGCCAGGTAAGGCAAACGATTCTCCAAGCAACATTTCTCCCCAAAAATATCGGCTAATCCATTTTTCTGAATCTAGTTTGCCCTTATCAAAATGATCTTCAAAAAGAAGCTTCCATGACTTTATTTCCGAATATTTTGGCAGGTTAACATTCTTAAAGTACCAGATAACAGAATTCGATTTTTTTAGTACCTCAAGTTCTTGGGCAAGCTTAAAATCCTCTGTTTTCTCCCATTTTTTGGTATCCAGTAAATAAGCTTTTGACTTGATAAATTCATCCGATTGAATAAACTTTTCAAGCTCTTCGTAATGTGTAATTTCTTTAGAACCGTCTATATGTTTATAATGCGCATATTGTTTCGAATCTTGTATTTTAAAATATTTCTTAAGCAAGGAAGATTTTTCCAGCGATTTAAATTGCTGCAACTTCTGAAATTCCGGAGTACCTTCAAATCGCATTGAATCAATCTGCTTTTTCTTGCTTTTAAAGGCTTCCGATTCTACATTTTTTTGAAGCGTGAGAAAATAGTTTAACTCCTCGGAACTATGGAGTTTTTTGAAATCGGCAAAGAGCGAGGAATTTAATAATTTAAAATAGTTTTTAAAACGGGATGATTTTTTTAAAGATTTGTACTCCTGTAATTTTGCAGGAGCCTCAGAACTCCTGTAATCTTGCTTTGGACCCGATTTAAGCTGGGCAAATTCTTTCGAATTAATATAATTTTCTAATGTTTTAAAATTTTCAATTTCGACTGTTTTATACAAGGATTCAAAATCGGCATATTTACCTGATTTGATAAATTTAAAGTAGTTTTTAAAACCCGGGTTTTCGTTCATTGCACTGTATTCCTGAAGTTGTTTGAATTCAGGAGTTTTTTCAAAACGTTTTTTATCGGTCATATATTCAAATACCTGTTTATAGGTATCCGATTGAAGAAATGCTTTTAGATCTTTATAATTTTCAAGGTCTTTAGATTGATCAGCTTTCAGATAATCGGCTAAATCAGTTGATTTTTTATATTTATAGTAGAAAACAATATCCGAAAGCTTTTTAAGACGAATATATTCCTGTTCTTTCAAGTGCTCTTCGCTTCCGGGAAAGGTTAATTTCTCTAATTCTTTTTTCCTGTCCTTAAACTCCTGCGATTGTATATGCTTCTCCAAAAAATGATATCGTGCAAGTTCATCCGATAGCTCAATTTCTTTTAATTTATTGTATTCGGCTAATAATGCTTTTTCTTTAGATTCAATAGAATCGGTTTTTGGGTAAAAACCAAATATAAAACGAAATGCTCCGGCCATGACAGTAAGTTATAAATACAGACTTTTTAAATGTAAATTAAAAGTACAAATTTCCGGCAATTCCCGGAACTTAATAGTGAAAATTTATACGGAAAGAGAAAAGTTTGGTTGCAGCAATACTGACGATACTTTTAATTTATTCTATAACCAATAAATGAACCTTTTTATAGTATCTCTAAATCTGTAGCATGAGATGTTACAATAATTTTAACTTTATCACCTGCATTTAGCTTAGTTAATAATGGTTGGTTGTATGAAAATACTTGTTTTGGGTTAATATCGTTTACATATAATTCAACATCAAATAATGTGATTAATTTATCAAAATTTATAAAAAAGCAATAAATACCATCTCCGTCTATTGGAACAGTAAAAAATCCGGTACCAGTATCATAAACATTTAAATC
>Ga0316608_1000196_pt1 | contig 31849 bp, 74 predicted proteins | sample MIS2016152B_MG_FD_207673 | JGI IMG/M metagenome (GOLD analysis project Ga0316608, IMG submission 207673) | Microbial mat bacterial communities from Middle Island sinkhole, Lake Huron, Michigan, United States - MIS.2016.152B | ecosystem: Environmental > Aquatic > Freshwater > Lake > Sediment... | reverse complement strand
GGTCAGAACCATCATGGTTGGATTGCCAGAAAGTTTGCGGAAAAATTTCCAATTGATGCAGATGTGCTTTCAGTTATACAACGTCATGATGATGCCTATAATGCATGGTCGGCAGGTGGAAGACGTGGTGATTGGTATAAAGCCAAAGCACGTGCAAATCAACTCATTGATGGGTTGTTGATTGAAGGCTGTCTTGACCTATATGTTAAGTTCTATCGTTGCGATAATGCAACTGGTGACAAGTCGCAGGAAAATTATGAATGGTTTGTAAATCTTATAAATGTATGAACGGAGTCGAAATAGTTTTAATCTTAAGAATCATTATCTTTATTGGCTGTATTGTGACACTTGGAGCAATAATATTTAGTTTCAAAAAAGATATTGCTGGTTTGACTAAGAGTACCCGTAAGTCACCCAACGAATATAAACGTGAAAAAATTGGCGATATTAAACCCAATAAAGAGCAGCAAGGTTTAATTAAACGGAATAGGGAATTGCTTTCACATAATCAAGTTCCCTTAAATAAGATTCGTTTCGTATTAAATCCAATGTTTTCATATGACATTGATAAGAACGAAATTAATCCCAAGTATGAGGTAATGATACCACTTCGTACCGATGGTTCGGGATTGTTTGATAAGGATGCTCCAATTATTGAAATCGGTAAGCCTGATAAGATAATGAGTGTTTGTGTCAACAGTTATAGGGTTGATGATAACTATAAGTTCATCAAGGAAACTCTGAAGAAATCCAAAAGAGGAATTGCAATTTTTATCATGGATGAAATGTGCGTGAATATGAATGGTACAACCGAACCATATCATTCTTCAGTTGATTCCGAAGTAATTCGTTTCATCAACTTAGATGATGCGGTTGAGTTGTACGAGAAACAAACCTACGAAAACGAAAGTTTATGACAGAACATAAGTGGTTTCCAGTTAAACGAAAAGCATTGAATTGGTGGAACAGACTAACAAATAGTCAACAACGTGATATTGAACACAAAATCTATGGATATGGTGATGATTTTGAAGACAATACATTGACTAATGAAGATATTATTCATATGTATAAAAAAAGTATCGTAAAACTGTAACATATTAAAAAGTTCTTCGTATAATTGAGAAATAATTCAATATGGCGAGAAAATTTGTTATAAATGATGGTGACCTTCTTCTTGGTGACGTTGAACTTCACGAAGAACTTGTTAAAAGCAAGTACAGAGATAGAAGTAAAACTGTAGGTGGTGGCTATTGGGATTACGATAAACTCAATAACACCATGTATTTCTGGGGTAAAAGCATTGACTTTGGACAGGTAACCAAAGAACAGTTCGACCAATCATTTAAACAGCCAAGTGTTGAAAACGCTAAAATAGTATTCACGTTGTCATTAAAATCCCCGATATAATGTATAAAGACATTCAAGTATTACGTGACATTTTCAATAATCATACTCCAAGCACAGAAATGACCGAAGAGGAAATGTTAAATATGATTAACATCATTAATTCCAATCAGTCTGAGTTTAATGTTGACCTCAAAGAAATCAACAAGGATTCTGAAATCTACAAACATTTCAAGCCACTCATTGAAGCATTTCAATCTCAGGTGTTTTTGAAACGTATTGAAGTTCTGACAACATTCAAAGTGACTCTCGGTGCATTAATCATGTTGATGTTTCACATGCCAACTGCAGGTGCTGCAACAATGATGGAAATGTATTGTAGTTCAAAACTCAATGACGACACTCTTATTACAATTAATGTTGTTGCTCAGGAATTATTTCCTTGGGGATTCTTCTCTGATGAACAACTACAAGCAATATGGGCAACCATAAAGGAAATGGAGGTAGCGAAATGATGTTAGATTTATTACTAACCGAAGAAATTAAGGCAACAATGCCTGAGACAGTAAAAATTTTACATAATTTCGGTAAAGTTACTGCAATATTTGAAGCACTTGACCCCACCAAAGATGAACCAGAATATATTGAAGGTGAAAGCGTGATTGTTGAAGCTGACAAACAAGAAATCATTAACTGGTTAAAACCCTTTGATGGTGTACCTGTTGGTTGTGGCAGTCCACAATTAGAACATTTCACAATCAGAAGTATTAAAGATAACCTATAAAGCTATGGCATACATTACCATTAATTACGCTGAAGCAGGAAGCAAAGAACCTTTGAATTACAAATCAGTTGAAATTCACTACGGTGACGAACTGAAGAGAATCTTCAACACAGGTGACTTTGTTAAAGACTGGTATGACATGCGTAAATTCATGATAATTGAACTCTCGGAGACTGAAACTCATTTCAGTCATTCAAGCAGTGTTGACCATTTCATCATGGATGGTGCACCATATGAAAGTGCATATCTGCACATGAGTGAAGATAAAGCTGAACTCAAATATGTTGACCATAATGACCCCGATTACATTTATACACAACAAGATATATTTGAAAATGGTATCGAATTTTTTGTACCAGAAGGCACTCAACCTACTTGGGAAGAACTTAAAACATTATACAAATGATTTGGTTAAAAATTGCAATATTTTTTGTTTCACTCGGTGTTACTTTTGGTTTCATTGAAGACGTGATTGAAAGAATAATCGGACACTTGAAACAAGATAAAGACGAGTATCACATGAATTACACCACAGGTCATCTAATTACATTTGACTTTAGGTCAGGATTTTTGACCATAATTTTATGGACTGGTTTTTATTTAATAAATCAATTATGATGATTGAACTATTTTTAGGTCACCTTGTTGGTGACTACCTTCTGCAAAACGAACACATGGCAACGAATAAATCCAAGAATACTTGGATGGGTTGGGTTGCATGTACTATTCATTGCATACTTTATACGTTTGCTGTATGTTTATTGATGCAGAATTTCGATTTAATTTGGTGGGTTGCAGTATTCTGTTCACACTTCTTTATTGACAAGTTCAAACTCGCAGAATATTACATGAGATACGTTAAGGGTAAGGGCATGAGAGATTACGTGTGGAAAGATAAAGTTACTCCGATGGGGTTGACTATCACTAAAGGTGATATGGATGCAAGAGCACCACTTAACCGCTATGATGTGCTTGAAGGTGGTTTTACATCACTCGTATATAGTGTTACCGATAACACCATGCACCTATTATTAATGTGGTGTGCGTATAAATACCTGTATGTTATTTAACATAAATTGTAGTGGGAATGCGTAAAAACACTTGCATTATATTGTAGAGAATCAGTGACTTTTGAAGTTATTTTCTTTATTTATATTAAACGAAAAATTATGAAAAATAACTGGTCAAACAAAAGAATTTTAATTGTGGAGGACGTGGAAGTTAATCGATTATTATTAGCATATATGTTGGAGAGTACTGAAGCAAAAATTGAATGTGCAAAAAATAGTAAGGAATTTTATGCATTGATTGATGTAAATAACTATGATTTAGTGTTAATGGATATTAATCTGGGAGAAACTATTAATGGAATTGATTTGGTAAGATACATGATGTCAAAGGGTATTGAAACACCTGTAATATTTCAAACAGCATTTAATTTAAATACATTTGATTTAACAGATGTGAAGTATAATGGTTACATGACAAAGCCGATTAATTCAGAAACGCTTATTATGAATATAAGTAAAATATTTAATAAATAAACTTATGACATTTTTTGGAAGCGATTGGGGAGAAAATGAAGAAACCATTTCAAAAATGAATCAATACTTCATGTATGGAATATTGATTTCATATCGTGTATATATTGACACACCATTTAAAATGACAATTGATGACGTATTAAATGGTGATGAAAATATTCAAGGTATTTTTACTGGTCGTGGTGGAGATTTTATTATAGTTGGAAAAGTGTTGAAAGTAATTAATAACAACGATGTCAAGGCATTAATTGTACCCCAATTATCAGAACAAGAAGAAATTAACATTCAAAATATAGTTAGTGAAAAATATAAACTAACAGGTGACTTTCATTATTATTTCGTAACTAAATCTAAATAAAATGTCAGTACATAGAAGTCTATTGCAAGTTGAATTGTTCGAATTGTCAAGCAAAACAATTTATGAACTCAGAAAGAGTCATAAGAATCCCAACGAGGTATTTGAACTCATTCCAGAATTCACTATCAACACGAATGAAGGTGCTAATAACCGACCAGTAACTGCAGAATTCTTTCAACAATTCATTGGTTTGGAAAAAGATACTGATACTAAACATCTATATTTTAATCTGAATGTCCTTGACCAACAATTGGATTATGAGGTTGGTATGACAGGTAAGGAAGAATTCTTCGAAAATATCGTCCATTTAGTGGGTTCATAGCCTTTGTTATGGTGTTAACCACTTGGATTATTGGATTATTGTGGCGTGATGATAAAGCGTATGATAGATGGTTTATAGGAAAATTCTATATCAAAAAGAGATTAAAACCTAAGCAGGTTAAAATTCCAAAAGTAGTTGTGCATAAGCGTATTTCCACTGGTATTACTGGGATAAAAGAAAACTTTATTGAGTGGTTGAAGAAATAAATTAAAAATGTCTTGTATTTAAATAAAATCAATACTATATTTGTAATACAAAAACATACCTATGGAATCAGTAAAAGTTTATTCACCAGTAGAAGACAAAGACATACGTAAAAATATCAACACCTCACCAATATGGACTGGATTGCGCTATCATGAGAGTGAACTTGATGAAGCAAGAAAGAAGCATTCGGAATTGTATGAATATACAATTAAATTTGATGGATTGAAACCAATAATGTTGAGTAAAATCAGTAAATTATGATTCATTTGAGTTTTTATATGAAAATATAAATATGATATATCAAGGTGTAATTTATTGTGCAATTTCTCCGTCAGGTAAAAAATATTATGGTTTTACTTATAATTTAGCTCGAAGAAAAAATAATCATAAAAATGATTCATTAGTTAAAATAAATCGATTTCATTGTGCAATGAAAAAAATTAAGTGACTCACAAAAAAGATTTCAAAAATTAAAAAATGATGAAAGCCTACGGTCTGCGAAGCAAGTTTCATTACAACTACACAGACTGTCACCCAAAGAAATTAGGTAAAGGCTGGGCGAATTGGTGGGAAGTTGAGTTGAACACCGTTAAAAGCAAAAAGTCTGCAAGACAACTGGCAAAAAAAATAATAAAAAACTCCTTAGAAGTGTAACCTTCTGGGAGTTTTTTCGTATAATATATATGAAAACAGCAGCACAGGAAATATTCGGTGGTCGTGAGAAGAAGAAATTCTTTAAAGACGAGAACGAACGCAATCTCTGGATTAAGCTAAACGCTGAACATATTCGCTATGGCGAAAAGGTTGTGAATAATAAAATTATCGAAGACCTTGGTAGTATTGATAAAGCATATTCACCACTGTGGATATCAAATAATCAACTCACGTTTGATGAATACATGTGCAATGCTCCAAGAATTTCATTTGAAGAGTTCCTAACACTTACTGACGACCAACTGGTTAGACTCACTGTTGAACAAAATCGTCAGATGATTAAAAAAATGTTTGAAAATACTGAAGAAAATCAATAATCAAATATATGGAACTAAATGTTTATAGTGCGTACCAAAGAATGGATAAGTCCATTACTCCTACTTGGGAAGATGAAACTAATGGCGCATTGGTTCTTTATGTCAATGGATATATGGAAACAATTCACGGACATGTTAGATTTTTTCTAAAAAGACAGGATGGTACTGACGAATGGACTGCGGGTTCAAGTGATGATGTTACTGATAATGTGGAATGTTGGTTTAAAAGAATAAAAAAGTAAGAAAATTTGTAACATATATAAATATTCATCGTATAAGCACCTATGATACGCATAAGACAACTCATAAAGAAAGACGAACTCAGTTCGTGGATAGACAATCCAGAGATTGTTAAGGTTGAAATATCCCATGCACTTACAAAAAGACTGAAAAACAAAAGTCTATATGATGTGCTGGTTTTCTACAGGATTCCCAAGCATCTACATATTAATGGTATTCTTGGCTCATGCGAAGAAACAATTAAAAGAAATGATGAACAAAAATTTCTTTCAGAAGCTGACCATGCATTTCTTAATGGTATTCAAACACAGAAAGCATTAGGGTTCTTAAAAGCATCAATGATTGTTGAATTACTTGCAATGCAAGAAAAATATGACATAAATTTGTCAATTCCAACAGAAATTCGTAACCTTGTAAAAAATAACTATAATGAAAAACGTTAAAACAATTCTATTGGTTGCACTTATAATGGTGCTGTTCACAAGCTGTGCTTACGTACAACCCGATTTAACCTGTTTATCAGGCAAAGTATATGGGTTCTGGAACGGACTCTGGCATGGAATGATTTGTCCCTTCACGTTCATTGGCAGTCTTTTCAACCACGATGTCGCAGTATATGCAGTCAATAACAACGGTGCTTGGTATAATCTGGGTTTCCTTTTGGGTGTTAGTGGAAGTTTAGGTAGTACCAGAACAGTGTATAAAGTCACTACCGTATATAAATCATAATAACATGGGAAATATTATAAAACCAATTAAGCCAGATGAAGTTCTCGACAGAAAAATCGAGAGTATCCCTGATGCAATGTTTGAGGCAGTTAATAAATTAATTGCAATGAAATGGAATGGCAGTGAAGCTATTTTCAGAAAAGACGAATTACTTGAAGAATACTTCAGAATAAGTAAAGAAACTGATGACCGTGAAGCACGTGATAATATATATAATAATCATCACATGGACTTTGAAGAGATATATCGTATGGAAGGTTGGGATGTTTATTACGACAGACCGGGGTATGACGAATCGTATGAACCTACTTTCACATTTAAGGTAAAAAATAGAATAAAATGAAAGTAACACTTGATATATTCGAAGGTGACTCAACGTTAAATGCATTTATGCATGCCAGCGATGTATTCGAAAAAGGTAAACAACTTGCAGAAGCAAGTCAATTAGAATTTGATATTGAAGTTGATGGTGAACCTGACATGGATAAAATTATCGAAAACGTTAAAACCGTATATGAAACCAACAAGCGAAACGTTATATTTCTTTCGATTCGTGAAGTTGATGGCAAAAAGGTTAATCATTATCCACTGTACCTTAAAGCTGGTGTTCAAAGTATTTCTGATGGTCACAAGTTTGGCTTATTTAAAGATTGGCTCGAACATATTGGATATGAAACCCGTACCAATGAATTCATGGTTGTTGAAGAAGCAAAATTAATTTTATAATTTCTTCAATAATATTTGCAGAATAGAAAATCTTGTATAACTTTGTAACTCTAAAAACAATAAATAACTGTATAACTTAAATAACTGAAATTATGAGAAAGAATTCTTTAACCCCGAATCAAGGTCTTAGCCTTTCAACTGCACAGTCAATTTCTAACCTCTGTAACCAGAGAGCAAGTGAAATTGGTTCAGTGCTAAATGGTATTAATAATTATAAAAAGAGTGTTGAGGTTGGTGCGAAAACCCATGAAATTGTTGTTGGAAAGAAACTTCCCGAAAATATTGTTGCACTAATTACCGAGAAAGCAGAACTGCATGCATGTCAGGCATTCCTTATGGAAAACCTGAAATCAAAGGAAACCATGCTTGTTGCTGCTAAGAAAGCCGTAGCTAACATTTCAGGAATAGTTGCACCTGAAAAACCTTCGACATATAGTCCGTTAAACAAGATGTTGTCAGAAGTTAGCGAAGAATGGGGTTGGGAACAACTAACGACTTCCGAAATCAACGAATTTACCGAAGCCGAAGCATTTGCTGCGCATATCGGTCAGTTTATTCATGCCAAGAGTCCTCTTGATGAACTAAGAAAAGAATTGGGAAAAGGTATTGCACCTATTGAATGGATGACAATAAAAGATGGCGAGAAATCTCCAGTGGTAGTGGAAGTTCATCACACAAGTGAAGGTCTTTTAAAGGTTCACGAAGAACTTGCAGCCTTGCATCGTGCTAAGGAACAGCGAGTTAACTACTTCAAAGCCAAGGTGAAGAACTTGGTTACTACTGAAAATGCACGCATTGCAAAAATCAATGCAGATGCTCAGATTGAGGCTCAGAACATCAATAACCAGATGCAGAGTGCCTATACTTTGCTCTTCAATGAGTATAGTGAAAAGGTAAGAACTGCTCAAGCTGAGTTTGAAACCGAACGTCAGGCGAAAATCAAAGAAATTGCAGCAATGCGTATAAGTGTCGATGCACGTTTCCAGAAGACTGTCGATGCATTCCTGACAAAAGTTGTTGACGAATAAGAAACCGAGGTGAGGGGGTGATAGAGCACAAGCCGAGTCATTCCTTCTTTGTGTTTAGTGATGCGTTCTTTAATATACTATAAGAAACATTCTTATGAGTTGTCCATATCCTTCGGGATTGGATTACCCTGCAAAATGGATAAATAAACCGCTTTCTCTACGAAAACCAAATGTTTTTGTGGGTTTCAAGAAAATACCACGACAGTAGTACAGGTTACCTTTCGAGGAAAAAACTGGACTACGAAAACAGACTGAGTTTTTGTCTTTGCCCTTGTGTAGAGAAAGGTCTTTGTTCTTGCCATAGTTTGTGACATTAGCTATATAAACGCATCACTGAGCAACTTTTTATTTAAAATACATCATGATAGTAGAACAATTCGTTTCAGAAAACACAACTAAATTAGCAAATGAAAAAGGATTTAATCAACCTCATTGTAAATGTGGTGGTTATCCTGAATGTATCTGTACTAACTTATCTACAACTCAGGCAATATTGCAAAGATGGTTGAGGGAAGTTCATAACATTCAAGTCATGGCTAAATCCACCACATTAAATGGTGATGGTAAGTATCGTGATTATGTCGTGTACGCCAATAACTTGGCAATAAATGATGCTCGTGACGAAGAGTTTCAAACCTATGAAGATGCTATGGAATTTGGATTATATTATGCATTAAATCTCGTACCATGACATTCGAAATTATCCCCAACGAACAGACTCCCAAAGTAGATGAAATCCAAGACATCCACGAATATCTTGATGATAATCGTGAGAAGTTATTTGCATTTCTTGACTTTGCCAGAACCAGACTTAATGCAGCAGGACTCGCTGCTAATCAGTGTTCAATGGATGGTCTGAGATTTATGGTTAGAGCATTCGCATTAAAGGATTGGAGTTACAACCCTTATAGTGAAGCTAATCGTGCAGGTTATAGTGCAGGTGAAACTTGGAAAGTGGTAATTGACCCTAAGATTGTTGAATATCAGGGAATTAAAGACATCAGGGTTGAGGGTTGCCTGACATGGGTAGGGAAGAAAGTTGTTGCTGAACGTAATAGAATCGTTAGTGTCAGTTATTTTGACATGGAAGGTACTCTACATCAAGAAACCCACAAGGGATTTGACGCTCAGGTTTGGCAACATGAAATCAACCACTTGAATGGTGTTGAAGAACAAATTGAAGAGTATAGTTACCAAGAACCTAAAGCATTGGAAGTAGGAAGAAATGAAAAATGTCCCTGTGGAAGTAATCTTAAATATAAGAACTGCTGTTTACTTTAATACTATGAAAAATGAAGGTTTATTGTTAGGCTATTTAGCTGTGATGCTAATTTCAGCCTTTTTCGTTGATACAACACCTACTTGGTGGTGTATTACCTTGATAGGCTCGTTAATTATGACAATCATTTGGATAATTCTTGACAGAAAGGAATTTAAAAGACTTTTAAATAAGATTGATTGGGATGCAATTAAGTATTACGCAAAAGATTGGTTTAATTCATGACAAGAGAAGAATATAACAAACAGTTTCTCTTGGGACTTGACTATGAGAAGAGAAGTGGCATAGTTTCTAATGAAATGAAAATTCTACTTCAACAATTAATTCGTGAAATTAGTATTTCTGAACGATATAAGTACTTGAATGAAGATATGAAATACATATGCGTGGTATTTGCATACGAAGCATGTATTAAACACATCTGGAATTTCAATCCAGAAAAATCAAGCAATGCTTTCTCATATATTGTAATCATTATCAGGTCATCATTTGCACGTACCATCGGAAGACTAAAAAATAATGAAATCACAATAAAAACAATATAAATTATAAATATCATGACACAAGCTGAATTTGATGAATTTTGTGGTGAAGGTATTCCATGTGCATTATTTCATGTCTCACACACTGATATTGACAGCGAAACTGGTGGTAGACTCGAAGAAGTTATACTTGCACAAATGATTGGTCACACACCTGAATGCCTTAAATATAAACCATTGCAATGGTTTATAGATACATACTTAGGTAAATCAGATTTATCTGACGAAGTTGATTATAATGATGATTATCTGAATTGGGTTGAATATGAAGAACGAATGGCGTATCTTGAAGCTGAGGTTGAATATTATAAGAACAACCCACCACCAGAACCACCATTGGATTTATTTGCTCCAAGCACTGAAGAAGAACTTTGGATGCAGGTTCAAAATGATGAAAGGGTTACCGTATGATAGCAATTAGTATATTAGCAGCACTGGTACTCTTGGGTTTAGCATTCTATTTGTTATACATGAGTGGTACGCTTAAAGACCTTGAGATTTTAATTAAAACCGAATACGCAAAGATTAAGTTTCCTGTAATCAAATTACCGAAGATTAGTTTCCCCAAAATTCCTTGGTTTGACAGAAATATCATAACCAAACCCAATGCAGATAAAATGCAAGAGGAAAGGCTACGTTATTATCAAGCTAAAGAGATATATCAAGCAAAACAACAGGTAACAAGACATGCACCACCTGCTCCACCTCCATCAAGACTTGTTCCCGAAGGTTATATACCAAATATGGATGTAGGTAGGAGTTCAATGCGGGGTCAGCAATTAACTAAGTGGGAAATCTCTTATCTCTGGGATGGTATATCGAAACGTAAAAGAGTACCTTGCTTTCATTGCTTTAATGAAGATATGTATTCAGGGTTTCAAGATGGTAACGTGCAAATGTGGTATTGTCCCAATTGTGGTCAGGGTATTAGTCTTGTAATCACCAAAGCAAGTCAAGATGGAATAAGTGGTGCTAATTATGGCGTTGAAGAGGTAAATAAACGATAAATTAGAAAAATTATGAAAAAATTAGTAATTTTGCTGGTTATTTTAATCAGTTTTGGCTCATGTAAAAAGGTTGGTGATTGGTTAGGTAAATCTTCACAAAGAAACGATGATGTTGAGAAGGTTGACGATTTCCTTAAAGTGCCTGATTATAAACCATATCAGCCATCAACATCTGAATATATTCCAACTTATTCAGCACCAAGTGTACCAACAGACTCTTCATACTGGTACGTTATATTATCTGCGAATGGTACTAATTGGCATGGTACTGTGGAACTATCTACGCCATACTTTGACTTCAGAGAAGCCAGAAGACAATTCGGGAGTGCTGAAGGCAAAGGTTATTTCGATTTTATCTTGCAGATATCCAGAGAATCTTATAATACTTACGATAATTATTGGGAAAAATGAAAACACCTATATTAATATTAGTAATTACATTTTTATTTTGTTTAACTGCAATTGGAATTGTAGGTGCACTACAACGTAAAGCTAAAGATAACGCCAGTGTGGAAGTTAAAGATGACTTTCTTAAAGTACCTGAGTATAAAACCACTTCAGACTACACTTCACAATCTACAAGTTCTTATGGCGAATCCTATTGGTTTGTTGTTGGTCTTGATGCTAAATGTGTAATGAGAAACGGTTTTATTAAACAAAATCATCAGCACTTCTCATATAAGGAAGCTAAAGTAGCTTTGACAAATGATTGTTTCATTACAAGTTTCATGAGAATCGATAAAGAAACTTATGATAATAATAAGGAGGAATAATATGAACGGAATCGAATTAATTGCTAAAGAAAGAGAAGAGCAACTGAAAAAACACGGCATCAGTGTTAAGAACGATGCACATTTTAACAGTCTAATGCAATATAATGGAATGACACCATTACCAATTGCAGTAGTTGGACTTTTGGATGATAGTTTCAATCACGTTCCTTCTCATTGGGATAAGAGAATATTAAAAAAAATGCGTAATAAACCATATAAGGAACGTCTTATCATTGCAGGTGCACTACTTGCAGCAGAAATTGATAGGTTGCAATATCTTGAAGGACAAGAAGAAAATAATGAATTATAGTTAATAAATAATACTAATGGAAGACTCGTGGATTAGAAGAATACTCAGAGACAATTTCACACATTATTCCAAGACTGATTATGTAAGTGCTTATGGTGGTAATCCAAAGAAATGTAGTAGGTACTATCATAATGAATATGAATTTCATATCATAGTCTTTGATGAAGACCATTCTGTGTTTCAACTCGATAGAGACCATGAAATCTTTGGTGTTGAATTACAGACACGTGAGGATTTCATTAAAAGAATCGAATCATTCACTGGTGAGAAATATAAAATTGATTACCGACTAAATCAAAGATAATGAGTTCACTATGCTGTAAAGCCGAAACCCGTTTGGGTTACATTAACCTCAATAAAACTTCTAATGGGTTGTATGCATTAGGTATTCCATGTGCTATTTGCACCAAGTGTGAATTAGCTTGTGACTATGAGGTTGATGGTCAAGAATATTTTACAGATGGAACTCCAAAAAATCTCCCATATAAGTACTCAATCATGAATGATAAATCAATGCAACTTGCTGAGACAAACGTCATTAATAAGACGATGAAGTTCGAACTATCACCTAAAGAAGTTCAAGCATATGAGAAATTCTTGGAAAAATTACCTAAAAAGTATAGAGGTAAACCAATAGAAATAATATTTAGTACTGGTAATGGAATTGGTACTGGCATTACTGTTAGGGTTGGTGATAAATCTGAGGATATAACCGATTACGATACTTGGTAACATGGAAAGACAAGAACTCTGGTGTCACGAATGTCAGAAATACGTACAGTTTGATATTGATACCGAATTAAACGGTCAGCACGTAATAGTTTGTCCCTCATGTGGGCACGAGCACCTGCGTGTAGTTGAGAATGGCATTATAACTGAAGCACGCTGGGGTTCGAGAAATGGTAATAGTGTGTTAGGAGCTAACTCCTACAATCCTTATACTCCCATGCAGACCTACATGACAACTGGTATGACTACCAGCAGTGCAAGTACATATACTGCATATAGTGGAAATTCTGTAACAAACAGTTCCACACAATTTACTTACATGGCTTGGATGAATACTGGTGCATGTTAAATTATTGCAAGTTTTTTGTTGTCTGAACCTGACAAGCTAAGTATTTATGTGAAATTGTTTAGCATGTTGAGTATAAATGAAATAATTCAGGAAGAGATAATGAATACCGTTGCTAACTATCCTGAATTTGGTGAACGCTTACATAATCTCGATGAATATGGTGAAGGTTCAATAACACCATACCCCTTTAAATTTCAAAACATCAGTTTCGGTCTTGTTGAATACCATTTTGATACACCAGAAGATGAATATATTGTAACAATTGTAATGACAAGTACTGCTAAAAGAATCTGGACTATGGAATTTGGTGTTGCTGGTGGTACTCCAGAGGATGTGATTAATAAAGGACATAGAGATAGTGTAATGTCGACAATGATAGCAATTTCGAACGATTTCCTTAATAAGTATAAACCAAATGCATTAACGTTTAAACCTGAAAAAACTAAGGGTGATAATGACATGCGAAGATTCAATATGTATATGATATTTATTAAGAAGAACATGCGAAACGATTACTTGGTATATGAACGCAATCCATACATAGTAATTGAAAGAAAAGTTCCAATATTTGATAAAAATGCAGTGACAGTCTAAATAACTTTATTTAAATGTTTTATAAAGATGGACTCATTAATAGTTCTCAACGAATATCAGGATGGTAGTGTACTTGTAGGTGATGAATTAGGTAGCACACAATTTCTAACAAAATCTGAATACAGTTCTTATTTAAAAAATAGAAGCAAAGCAAAAAAACATATAGTGGTTCACGAAAAATTTAAAAACCCAGTATAATATGCCAAATTTAGATATCAATTCATTAAAATACACAAGTGACGAACTCCTGTATTTCGAAAAAGAAATGCTTAAGTACAGACTTCCTTGGATTAGCAAGGTATGGAAAACATATGGTGTGCAATTCCTGAGATATACATTTCTACCAGCACTAATCATCATCGCAATCTTTGGTGCAATTTACGGCAACAGTGCTTATGGTCAGAATGAATGGATGTGGGTGCTTGATAAGTCAATTGCACTATTCTATTTAATTGGCTTTGGTTTGTTCACCGTTACATCAAGAATTACTGAATTTTTTTCCACAAATAAATTGAGAAAACGATTAAATCTTAGTCGTAATGATTTCAATATCATGGTAATTGCATTCCAGATTACTGGTATGGAATAATTTCTACTGTTTTTGTAACAAATCTGAAAATTCATCGTATAATTGCAAAAATAATAAGATGAATCATTACGAAAAAGATAGATTAGTCGAATTAGAAACAATAAAAGCATTACAAGAGATAATTGACAAGCGTGTTAATAGTTCTTTTAGTAGTTTTTGGTTACAGAGAGCGAATGCTATAACTGTGGTTCAAACTTATGCGAAATGAATAACGAATACCTTGGTAGCATCCTTGCAATAGGCTTGGACTACATGAGAGAAATGGAGGAAATGGAAAAAACTTGGAAAGCCAGAATTCGGAAGCAATGGCAGGAGTCCAAAAATTTTCCCAGAAAGAAAAAGAAAGCCGTGAGAAAAAACCTTCGACTCGAATGGTTAATTGCATGTTGGAATCCTTTTAATTAAAAACTATGATACCCTATCAAGCATTACTTAAAATAGTCACCGAAGGTTGTAGGTTTTCATACGAAAGCTACGACCATTTGAAAGCATATCAAGAAGTTAAGGCTTTGGGTGTTAATGTCGTATATCAAGCAAACAACTATTTCGAGGTTTTTGATAGCTGTTATGGTATTCCAGACTATATTAAACAAAAACACTTGGTCTGGCGAACTGGTAAGCTAAGAAGTATCAAGTTTAGTCCTGATGGAAAAATGTTCAAATTCTATATCGGTGCACGAAGAGCAAAAGTATTTTTTCTCGATGACTTTGGTATCAAAGTGAAACCAATGATATTTAAATCAGACGATACCTATGATTTAATTGGTCAAGGATTAGCAATTGAAGAAACAATTTAAAATAAAAACAATGAAAACAAAATTATTTGTACTACTATTTCTATCGGTTTTAATGTTTGGTTGCTCCACAAAGGGTGAATCAGTACAGCATCTTAATGGTAGTGAAACTAATCTTCCTGAAGAACTTAAAGGACTTAAGGTTTATAGTGTGGCAATCGATGATGACGGTACGTATGTCAAAGTTGCAGTACTTAATGGACACGTGAACTCAACCACGTATCAAGTGGGTAAGGTTCAGGAAACCACAATTCAAGTCGAAGCAAATCCTGAAACAATTCCTAACCCAGAAGTAATTGCATCTGATACTGATAAGGACAGACGTTTATTAGAACTTGAAAGACAGCTACTGTCAATTGAAAGAGAAATCCAAGAGATTAAACAGAATCGTTAGTCAACATTAATTACTTGCTGAATTCCAACGTATTTATAGTAAAGTTTTTGCTATGAATGTTAATACTATAATAAACGAGGAATTTGATAACTTTTTAAATGAACTCGTTCCCAGTGGTCTTGAAACATTTCCATTTGAAAAATCTAATTCAATTGGTACTCAATACCATATCAGAGTAAATATTCCAGAAAAGGGTATTAATGCAATAATGGTTGTCAATTTTGGTAAATTTGGTGAAACATCAGATAAAGCATATAGTATTTCATTTAAAGAAGCAGATGGTGCTTATGGTGATAGAACTGGATTTGGTGTGCAATTCAGATTATTGGCTACCATTTCAAAAATTGTTAAAGAATTTACTTCAATAATTGACCCAAACATATTATCATTCACACCTGTTCAAAAACAAGCTACTGGAAATAAAAAAACCAGTCCACATCAAAGGTTTAGGCTATATATGGAATACGTTAAAGCAGGTGCTGGTGAAGATTTTGATGCATTTGTTATTGGTGATAGTTATGCTGTGAATGTTGAGAAAAGAAATCCAAGTTTTCCATTGGAAAGCGGATATATTGACCCAGAAGATATTCAAGATATCATAACTAAACTTAGTGTATATAAAGGTTATTATGAAACTGTTGACATACCAGTAAGAGACCCTGAATATCGTAAATTTGTTATGAGTGAGTATAATGGTGCAACAATGATTACACCACAAGGGAGTACAACAACAATTAGTATGAGAAAATTTGTTGATTGGATTCTCAATTCAGACTATGTTGAATATGTTCATGGAGATAAAGACCCATATAGACCAGAAGTAACTCAAAATCAAGCACAACCACAAGGTAGAACTGATGCACCAGTGCAGAGAGTTGTTCGTCATAGTGTTAGTGGAGATAACGTTTCAGATAATGAGTCTGGTGACTTCTTACAATTCTTGGAAAGAAATGTTTATGGTAATCAAACATATGATGTGCTTGACCCATACATCGAAACACTGAAAAGTCTTAGAGATTTTGAAGAACTTAAAAATAGAGCAAGACAATCATTGACTGCTGCACGTACAACTGCTGACCGTGAAAGACTTCTTTCAATTATCGATGCTGTTGATACGATAATAAATGCGTTTGAAGTATATAGTAGAGGTAATGGTGGTGTGAATGAAATCTTAAATGAAATCCTAACTGAAGTGAGTAATCTAATTAAGTAATGGAAGTTAATCAAATTATTAGAGAAGAATTAGAGAAACTATTAGAGAATAAGAGAGCAATTAAACAAATTGTTAACTCTGACGAAGCCTATGCGATTCTCGATAGCACCAGTGCAGGTGGTAGTACTTGGTGTGAGGGTGGCTGTGCAATTCTTGCCTATGCATTGAATATTGCTTATGGTTATCCAGTCTTTGTAATATATAATAGCACCGATGGTCAGGTTGAACACTTTGGTGTTAAAACCCCAGATAATATCTACATTGATTGTGATGGTGAACAACGTGATTGGTTGAAAAACTTCAGAAGGAAAGACTTCTACATGCATCCCGAAAAGAAATTACAAATACTATCATATAGTAACGACTTAAATATTTCAGATATTGTTATCGATATGAATGCCAGTAAACAATTGGCTGCATTGATTAAACCAGATTTGAATGAAGAAGTACTCAACGAAAAAACCTATAAAGTCTATCACGGTACGAATCAACAATTCAAGAACTTCGACTTTAAACGTGCAACACAAGGCATAGTATGGTTTACTGATAGTGTAGATAGTATTAAAGCTGGTGAACATGGTGGCATGGGTAATAAGTTCATCATGACCAGATACATCACGCTTAATAATCCTGCTGGCTGGAATGAATATGAGAAGTACGGTCTTGGTCAGTTACAAAGCATGGGGTACGATGGTGTTATACTTCCACAAGGCACTGAATATAATGACTACATAGTGTTCTCACCTAAGAGCATTAGCGCAAAGCAATAATTTTTCACCTCAAAGCAAAAATAATCCACTTTTTTTGTAACTTTCACAAAAGTTCTTCGTATAATTGCATGAAAGTTCATTCAAATATCGGGGGGTAGCTCAGTGGTAGAGTGTCGGTCACGAGTGGGGGCAACAGGAACTTATAATCCCTGCCCATGAGTGGGTATAGACAAGTACTTGAAGTATCGGATTGGCAGAGTGTCGTAAAGCTAACGACATGAACCCAAGAAACTACGGAGAAGAAAGACTGTACTTCAACATACCGAAGGTCGGTGATTCGAATTCATCCCCCCTGACTAAATCGTTCTCTGGTGGAGTTAAAAATGAAACAAAAATAAAAAAACTCCTTTCGGTTGGCGTGTTTTTTGGTGCTTCATAACCACCTTTTTGTGCTGTTCGCCTTCACTTCCATCTGAGAACGATTTTTAATTAAAACAGATGGAAAAAACAATCAGAAAAACAAGTCTTAGTGTTGTGCATCAAATGCTACAAGAATGTAGATTTGATGTAGAGGTTTCCATATTAGAACCATCTGCTGGTAGTGGTGATTTAATTGACGGAATTTTAAATATTTCACCTTTTACACATTGCAAGATTGATTGCATAGAACTCAATAAAGAGTTACGTGAGCAACTACGTGCCAAAGGTTATAATGTAGTTGGTGAAGACTTTCTGAAATTCAATACTGATAAACGATACGATGCAGTTATTGCGTGTCCGACATTCAAAGATAATATTGATGTGGAGCATATCATGCATATGTACAGATTTGTCAAGACTGGTGGTCAAGTGGTTAGTTTAACCTCACCTCTATGGACAACCAAGAATTCCACGAGACAAGTAGCTTTCAGGGAATGGTTGGTTGATAAGAAATACTATCTAAAAATGCTACCCGATAACTCATTCGTGGAAGACTACAAAACTCAGCCTTCAATGATAATTGTTATAAATAAATCAATAAAATATTAAATTATTTGTAACATATTTACTTTATGTTCGTATAGTAGTAATATGAAACCCTATAACAAATTCGGCACGTTATTTCAATTCAGATGGAAAGAGGCACTCGGACTTAAAGAATCGCCTTATCTCTATCGTTGGACTTTGATTGTCTTTGGTTATACCATCAGACTTCATCACTGGATTAAGTCAGATGACCGAAGATACTTCCACGACCACAGTTGTGACCTGATTAGTATCATAATCAGTGGTTATTACTATAACGTTATGCCTGATGCCCAAGGGAATCCTGTTAAGCACCTTGCCAAAGCATGGCATCCCCGTAGAATGAAAGCCACGCAAAGACACTACTTGGATATCCCCGTTGGTGGTGCTTGGACTATTCTCTTATGTAGTAGACCCTATCATAAGTGGGGGTTTTACGTGGATAATAAGAAAACTGGTGAACAGGTAAAGTGGAGACCCTTAAGATATTTTCACAAATTTGGAATCATACAAACAAAAGACTATCAATAAAATGAAAATAAAAATTTTAATCGTATTGGCATTGCTACTACAGTCCTGCTTTGCCCCAAGTAACGAAGAACTTACTTGGAATTGGATTCACAGTGCACGTAAACCCATTGTGTGTGTTAAACTTGATACCAATGGTGATGGTGCAATGTATCTTCTACATACAGGAGATTCGTTAAATCGATATGAGTACACCACTGGCTACGTGCATTTAAATTTACCTGATACAATTCGATAATATGGAAATCAGATTAGGAACTTCCTGCGGGTCTTGTATTCATACAAATCGACCTAAGCAACCCAGAGAACATGCTGCTCACTATGAGGTAGCAAAGACTGAACGTTGGTGTTTTAAACACAATTGTCATGTGACAAGAGAAACAACATGTGATGACCACGAAGGTGTTAACCGTTCAGGCAAAACTTCGTTCACAAGAATTGAGAAATTCAATAAAAGACTTGTGAAAATCCGTGAAGTTGTCGAACTCATGGGTGACAAACGCATCTTTACCAGAGATTACATATATTTTGTTAAGAACAACTGGTTGTATTACGTACATGGAAATGATTTGGTTAGATTAAATGAATCAAATAGTTACATGCACTATCCCCTGCGTAGCAAAGAGAGTAGTGTTGACAGAAAATTGGTAGATATTAAGGAAATCCTAACTAATACAGACCCAATCTAATGAATAAAGAAGATAGACGTTGGTTATACACGCTAAGTTTTTGTGTAATAATGTTAATGGTATTAATCATTCCACCATTGGTATATAAGCCAAAAACTAAGGTTGTACCCAAGAAGACCGAGAAAAGTATTAGCATTGAAGAAACTCTGAGAAAATCAGCAATATATCGTGACAGTCTTCTTAACGATGCTGAAGTAAAATTACTTGAAATTATGAACACTTTAAATCAAAAATAATGAAAGCCAAGATAAATAAATATCTCCAAAATTTGGGATTTAAAAAGATTGACATGAAACTGTATTTCCTCTACACCTTAGTTCAGGATGGTGGAAATAAACGTGAAGCAATCGTAATGCCTAAAGGTAAACTGGCACAACATCACATCGATAGGATTAAAATGCATCTTAACGAAAATGGTTGGTTAACACATCAGGAATTCACTGACATGTTCATACTGTCAGCATCAAAGCGACAGCCAAGACAACGCAGTGTTGAGGCTATCTCATTAAACAATCTACCTGTTGGTCACTCCTTTTACACCCACAAGCAAGACAGAGAAATAACTGCCATTGCAGGGTATTACGATAAGAAGGTCAAAACCGAAAGACTATACACGATTTGTCCCACAACTGGTGTGACAGAAAAAATTGTGAGAGTTACGCTATTATAATTCATGTAATTATTTTGCAAATCAGAAACTTATTTATAACTTCGTAACATAATTAATATCAATGGAAACTAAAGTGAATAAGTACAGAGTTAAAGTTATTGTTGAAGATAAAAATTTATACAGCAGTGACCAAGTGGTTAAATATAAGATTCAAAAGCACACCATTATTGGATGGATTGGCTATGCTGCAGCAACAACTGATAAGGAATGGGCATATAATACCTGTGAAGAACTCAACACTCCTTACGAAGAACTACTCAAAAAAATTAGAAAGTAATGAGTGAATGGGCATATAAAAATTGTACCTGTGGTAATCGTGTTCACATCAACACCACATGCCATGAATGTAATGCTGACCCTTGGGGTGTTCGTAAAAGAATTGAATCACATCTTAAAGAACAAGAAAAACTAAGAATTGATTGCAAGAAAGAGTTAAGGTTGATTGCCAGAAATATTGCTGATTTAAAAGAAGACTTGAAAAAATCATACCATAAAATACCAAAAGAACTATGATGACAATTAAAGACGTAAGAGAGTGGCTTAAAGAAGTGCCAGTAGAATTTGATGACTGTGTAATGGTTACACGAGAAATTCAGGAAATTGAAGATGATGATGAAAACCTTATGGCTGGTGACGACCCAATTGTTGGGTGCTCAATTGATATTGGTACAAGAGAAGCATGCTTCTATAATCAAAAATCACAAACAATCTTAAATAAAGGCAAAGATGGGAATGTCAACTAAAATCAAAGCATTTACTTCAGAAACAAATAAGGAGTATATTAAGCATGAGAAGGTGTGGATTGTTTGTTCACAGGCAGGTGTGAGCATACCAATAGAAACCTTAGAATATTTTAATGGTTGTGATAAGCCAGAAGATAGGCTTGAATTTAATTTGCTTGAAGGGCATCATTACCATAATTGGTCAACTGAAATGCAAGAAGGTTTCGAAGTTAATCTCGATGAACTTCCAGAAGGAGTTACAAAAATAAGATTTTACAATTCATATTAATTACTATGAGCCTATCATTTTTTAACAGAGTAACTTTGCTTACTGACCTACAAAAACTCCAATATTATATCGGTGAGTCTAAAATTTGTATGCCAATGAATAAACTCGACAAAGAAAATGTCGGTGAAGATGGTAAGGTCAGACTGTGGCTTAATCCTCATAACCAAAAATGTTTTAACTTCGGATGGTTCACCTATCAGGATTACTATGACTGGTTGAAGGGAACTGGTGTTATCGTTAAAGGTAACACGCAGGAAGAAAAAGATAAGTTTTTCGAAGCTGCACGGTTTGAAGCCACGTACAACTATGGTTGGTCAATTGGGTACTACAAGAAATACTATCATTATATCGATGAAACCTATTACCCAATGTGTAAACCATTAAGTGGGTATATCAATAATGTTGTTGATAAACCATTAAAGATTACCAAAACCAGTCATGCCGAAATTATTGGCAAAATCTTTGGTTACATCTGTAATTATTTCAGCGATTACGATATTGAAAATAATCAGAACCAACGAAGAAAAATTGAAGATGAACTCCACGGTGCAAAACAAGCATTATATTCTTTAGGTGTTGGTTACAGTGGTGCATGCAATACTCCTGAAGAAGCACTGAACCTGAACTTCGCTGCAGACATCTGCAAATATAAGTGTATATATCTGTACATGTTGAAAAATAATGTGAAGCTACCTGATTACGATTTTATCTATAACTATAAAGAATAAACTCATGGCAAAAAAAGTTGAAGAATACTATGTTGTTCAATCTGATAATATGGTAGAATTTAGAGAAAGAGTAAATACTTTAATTAAAGATGGTTGGGAATGTCAAGGTGGTATCGCCTGTGACCCTTATCGTCATTATCAAGCAATGGTTAAATACAAAGATTAATAAAATGGACATCAAAGATAGAGCAATACTGGAAGCCAATGGTTGGGAAATCGAATGTGAAGGACCTTTCGAAATCCGTAATAGTGAGTCAGAAAGTTTTGCCAGCAACGAAGCAGCGTATATCGTTTTGGAATCACTAAAACCAAAGGATGTGAACCCAAGAAAAATTCTGAATTACTTGGAACACGATGAAGATAATTATATCGATAAGTTAAACATACTTGTTGGTTTAATTAAACAACCAAATGTAAGACATATTATCCATAATGATATTTATAAATGGTGCATAGCACAGGGATTTATTGTCAGATTTGTGTCAGAAGACAAGTCTTCTTGGGTTGTTTGTGGATTAGAATAATTAATAAAACATATGAAAAAACAATCAAAATTTAGTGAAATTATGTCAGTACTTGTAGTATTTATTGCAATTACTGCAGTTGCCTATGGATTCCTTACGTTAACGAATTGGAGTCCAAGAATAGGTGAATGGAATGGATTTAGCAGATTTATTCTCGGTGTAATAGGTGTGATATTCTTAATTAGAATTATTGACGAAATTTAATATGTTCAGCACTAATTTTACTATAACTGACGTGATTCAAAGACAATCCAGACCTGATGGTTGGATATGTCCTGAGTGTGCGTACCATAAGGGTAACCTTCACTGTGAAATGAATTACTTCATATCATTCGTTGGGTGCTATACAAAAGACTGTACTGCATTTAAAAAGAAATGAGTCACGCTAAACTATATGAACTTAAATATAAAGAGAAATTCTATGATATGGATGGCATTGTCATGGAAATGATTGAGTGTGTCTATGATGAAAATACCCCAGATAGAATTCAATATGTTGCCAGACAATTTAAAACAGATATTATTGAAAGGCATGGTCATATTGGAGAGGGTGTTGCAGAAAGAACGTATTTGAGATTCAGAAGACGTGACAAAAATTCCTATGAAGCTGGGTTTAAAACAGCAATGAGACTCTGCACCAAATACATGCAAGACTTTGAATTAGAAAATGCTGAACTTGATACTGATGTAAAACAGTATATGGCTATGTTTAATGAATATCTTAAATGGAAAAGAAATCAAACAGTACTATAATATGAATATCAGGGATTTTGATAAAACATTGTGGCAAAAAGGTATTAAGGTTAAACCTAAAACTTATAGTAAATATCATGTGGTAAGAGCCGTGGATTTCGAGAAGAAACTCATTTACATCTATGGTCAAAATTTACCATTATTGCCAAAAGAAATTGAATATGTTGAAATAGTAGGTAACCATATAACTTAAATAAAATGAAAAAAGCACGATTTTCTGTAGTATTAATGCTATTAGTATTTGGAATAGCATTTATAATCTGGGGTGGTATTATTTACTATCATCACCCTGAAATGGAAGAAGCACGTAGAATAACTTGGGAAGCAACCAAGTCAGCAGGGGTTCAGTACATATTGGGTATGGGATTCTTTATTGCAGCGTGGAGACAAGCAAATAAAATTTAATAATTGTAACATTTTGATAAGTTCTTCGTATAAGGATTATGTTTAACCTTAATTCTGAAGAAAAATGAGAAATCTTATCAGGTATTCAATCATCATTATCGCAGTTGCAGTATTCTGTTTTTCAACAAATCAATACGTTGCAACAGCAAGAACCTACACTGTAAAGGGACTACAAGTGGTCTATACTGAAACAACAGGCTTAATTAAAAAACTATAAAAATGGAAGACCAGAATCTTATTATCGGCAAAGCCAAATATATTGGTAGAAGTGAATCACTTCTGAATGAGTTTGGTGAGTACACTACACTCTACAATTCTGAGGGCAACTACGTCAACACTAAGGAAGGTAAACAAGTACTTACCAATAAGAGAGATTGGGAAGAAGTGCTTGATGACGAACCCACAAGACATGCGAGAAGGTCTAATGAAAATTTAATTAAATGAAAGAAAAATTAGATAACCTTTGGTGGAATCTCTTAGACTTCCTATTTGGAACTAAGGTTGGTCACATGGTATTCATTGTGGTATTCGTGATGACTATTGTGGGATTACTATCATTAGCTTTTACGTTTATTGATGTCGAGGTATTCATTGGTACGTTTCTCGGCAGTCTGGCTTCAGGAATTTACTTTGCAGTTAAGGATAAAAACCAAAAATGGTTATGAAAACCTATCCAGATGTAGAGTTTCTTGATGGCTTATTTGATTTGCTTATTCAAGCACCACGAACTCAAATTGACGAAGATATTGTGGCAGACATAAAGAAATTTATGACTGAAACACATAGTGTTGAAGAAAAGTATGACTTCATTCAGAACATCAGCAATGAACCCCTAAACATGTTTACTGAACGTATGGGTGTTGGTAGAATAACACCATTTATTAAACTTGCATGTGACTTAGATAAAGCATTTGGAAATAAATAATATTGTCAAAATTAATATATGTCAAAATGATAAAGAGTCTCAAATTTACTAAGGACTATGACTTGATTGTTGAAAAGGAAACTCAGAGAAGATTTCCAGTTAAGACAATTAAACCTACCCAGTATAGCAGAGAGAAGAAACCCTATGACGTGTTCTTCTTATTTAAAAAAGGTTTTCAGATTAAGTTTGAATCCAAAATTAATGTCATCGTTGGTGAGAATGGCTGTGGTAAAAGCACGTTGCTGTCGTTAATCAAGTCAACTCTAAATGATGATAGTGAATATATTAAACTAACAGGTGACACCACAAGTGAAACTGCAATCTTCTTCGATGGTGAAAAGGATAATCCTGTCACAGTAATTCCTAAAATGATTAATCCAGATAACGGTAAAACATTTGTATCACTTGCTGCACAGCTATGGTTCGCTAATGAAGAAAGTCATGGAGAATCAATGCTACCTGCATTGGATTACATACTGGATAATGCCAAAGGTGGGTACTCGATATTCATGGATGAACCTGAAACTGCTTTGAGTCTTGCCAATCAATTACGTTTGGTTGATAAGATTAAAAGGTCTGCAGGTGAATATGGAAATCAGTTATTCCTCAGCACTCACTCATTGGCAATCATAAGTAAATTTGAAACCCTATATGATATGGAAACCCGTCAATGGGTTAGTCGTAAAGAATACGTGGAGAATATAATGAAACAGTTCTAAATTTAGTTTATTCAGTTGTACGATATTTAGTTTATTATGTCCAGATAGACTGCAATAAATCAGTATAAATCCGTCTATCGGGACACTTATCTGGACATTATGTCCCGATAAACTACAATAAATTACACAAATCTATCTATCTGGACATTGCATCATGGACATTATCACAGACATTATGTCCTTGACGATTAGTAATTCCAATTAGGTGGGTCTTTCTTGTACAATGCTCTGTACAATTCATCGAGGTCATCCAGAAGTTTGTAGCATCTGTTCTTCATTAAGCTATATGGATGATGTATCTTTTCGTAGTGGTCGAGCCAGAGTTTCTTTGCGAGTTCTGGTGCATGAATATATTGCTTCGTGTACATTGCTTCCAGTTCGTCTTCGATATCAAACGCTGGCACGCTTAGGTTTCCAACAAATGCAAGTACTCTGACTATCTCTTCGTAGAGAACTACGAAAGAAATATCAGTCAGTACATTGTTGACCTTCAACTTATCAACTTTCTTCTTTAGTTTTTCAATAACAAAATCTGCCTTTGCGATATCATTTGCATTATCAGGTAGATTGAAATCATGAACAATAAACTCTTCTTGCATGCAAGACTGGGTTTAGGCACTTCCAATTATTTTTACTTTCTTTTCACTGTCATTGCATCGACATCACCATTGACGTTTCCACAATTTACTGTAGTGCCATCGACATCACCACCGACATCGCCACACTTAATATTTGTTCCATCAACATCACCACCGACATTGCCGTTAACAGTAATATTAGTTGCATCAACACTTCCTTGTACATTGCCGTTAACCACTGCATTGGCACAGTCCAGACTTGCAAGGTCACCAGTGAAACTAATTTTAACTTCACCACTAAGACCTTCAGTCATTAATTCGCCACCTACAAGCACCTTACCGTTTTTAACTACGATTGAGTTGCCTTCGCAAATATAAGACTTACCATTGATTGTTATGCTATTCATCACGCTATTTATTATATTCTTTATTTTCATCTAATTAACTCTTCTGAATATCACACCACGTTCTGGTAGGTCGTAAATGTAAACATCTACGGTAACCACTTCTTCGATTATCTTCAGCACTTCTTCCCAAGTTCCCCCAGCAAGACCTGTTCCAAATCTCGGACAATGCAAGGTAGCACCTGTCTTCATAGCTACGTAGTTAACTGCAGTTAAGCAAGACCGTAGTGCATCATATCTGATTGGAGGCAAATCTGTCTTCTTACTGAACTTGTTGTAAGTATTGTGCTGTGCAATCATGTTAGCCACGCTAATGTTTGGCTCAACTTCAACAATGGTTGTTGAACCCAGTACATAAGTACTCTCTCTCAGGTACGCCATTTCAGGTTCTTTCCATTTGTTACTAAGTGCCAGTACGAAACCTGCACCCCAACCACCCCTGTCATTACAAACGTGGGGGATGATTTTCTTACCATCACCAATTGGACATGTTGCGTCACCTATGAGATATACTACTTTCATTTGAGTAAATTTAAGTATTAATATTGAAACTACAAAATTTAATTTAGTTCACCATTCATTAGCATTTCTCGTATTTCAGCCTTGCTCAGAATTGGCTTAGGCTTACTTCCCTGCACTTCCTTTACCAATGCAATCATGCAGTAGACCATAAAGAAAATGCTAAAGGCATAACTGGACATTACGTAAACCCACAGAGTATGGTTAGGGAGTACTATAAGACTCTCGATAAACTTATCAGAATTAAATCCTGACCAAACATACACGGACATTATAAGTTGTGGAATGGTTGAAATAAAAATCAACACTAACCACATAGTTGCTTTCCAGATTTTCATAAATTTAAGATTTAACGTGAAACCAAAATGATGTTATATAATATAGGAATCTAATAATGTCTTCTCAACATTATCGTTTTCAATTTTTGTAAATTCAAAGCCGAATGCGTTTATCATTTCTTTGAATTCCAACCATTGATTTCTCAACTTATAAAGATTGTACCATGTCAATAGACTATCGACTGCACCTTCCTGTAGTGTACCAATGAACTTACCTTCGGTGTGGTACGACAGAATCTTGGCATCAACTATACATCTTCTTACCTTAGTCTCAGTAGTCTTCTTCCAAAAGCCAGTTATACGGGTTTCCTTAACGTCTTGGATGTCAATTGACATGATGACAATTATCTTGTTATTACTCAACATTAAAGTCTTGTTGAGAACAGTTTTAATCATATTTTCAGTCTCGGAATTTATAAATATTTTCATGGGTTTACAGTTTTTTAATTCCTTTACTTTCACGATAGTTAAGCATGAGAACAATTATCTCTGAGAGTTTATCACCTTCCTTCTTAGGTAGGGCAACACAGGCAATGAATTTTTCCTCAGTCTTGCCATCAGGTAACACAATCAACTCCACTATTGGAGTTGTCGTGTATTTGCGTTTTTTCGTTGATATTGCGTACATCATATTTGTTTTATGGTGATTATACGAAGAGAATTGTAGAATGTTACAAATTATTCGGGATTTTCTTCCCGTACTTGCAATTCTTGTAACCATGCAATAGCTTCTTCAATTTCTGAAAAGTTTTCATTCATCACCATTGCTTTCAATACCATTTATTAATATTTGTAGTTCCATGATATTACAGATTAAATTTAACCTTATCAGGACTATATTCATCAAATATTTCAGCAAATTTGTTCTCAACCTTTGCTTTCTGTTCATCAGTGCCAATCTCCAAGGTCTTGGCTAAGATAAGAGGAAACACAAATGCCTCAAATTCCTTGTTATTCATTAGTTTATTGTAAACATGACTGGCTTCATTCAGCTTGTTGGCTCTGATAAAGGTAAGTGCCAGTAGAAAGAATTTGTTCTGCCTGTAACGATTAATCTTGTTTCGATACTCAATTCTGTTCCAAAGAAAGTATTGACCAAGACCTGCAAATATAATCCCAAAAATTAATGGTAAAATAAAAATAAATAATACCATTATACCTCTTGTTTTAATATCTGTAATATCACTGTTGACGATAATCACAAATGCTGTTACAAATAATGCAACCGTCAGATATGCCAAAGTAAAGAATAGTCTTGCTAATTTCTTGTTACGTCTTTTTGTTCTAAAGTCCATGATGTTTTTATTTAAAAAGTTATGTTATTATATAATATTACCACAATTTGCACAATAACCATTATTATTTTCATCAATACTGATACCTGACATACCATGACAATCACACATTATTTTCGTATCATAATTGATACTCAATTGCACATGAGGGTGCTGTTCAGCAATCCATTTCTCAATGGCTTCAATGTATATTATCTGAGAGTCAAAACCCAAAGACTTGATATATTCCTTGCTTCTATTTGAACCAATAAGTGATTTGGCTTTAATTGCATCAATACTCATTACAACGATTGGTGCTTCTGGATGTAAACAAGCCAGAGTATAAAGTCTTGTTACAACCACCTGTTGTAGTTTTTCAATCTTATTTAAAAGGTTCTGCATTTCCCTTTTATATTCCTGTGCATTGGCATTGTCTTTCATAATTGTGTGTTTTTATTGATTATACGAAGAATAACTACAAATGTTACAAATTTAGTCTTTAGGTTTAAAATTTGCAACCAGTTCTTCAACAAATTCTTTATCAACAACTGAAAAGTCTTTTTCGAATTGCTTGACATCCTTCCAAGTTTTAAGCCAAGAGAACCTTGCTCTTAACGTGTATTTTACATTTGGATTTTTCTTATCTAAAAGACGTTCAATATCTTCTTTCAACTCAACCTTCTTTTTATTCTTGATTGGAATGTAAATGTTAATAATTCCACTGGAAGAATATTCACTGGTACTTTTCCATAACGTAATATGATATCCAACCAAAGTTCGATTTGAAAACGTCTCGTCCTTACTGATTGTTACTGAAAGTCTTGAATGCTTAGTCAGGATTAAATACAGAATTGCGATACTGTTGATAATTGTTAATGTAATCATAGTTATAATTTCTTACTTATACGAAGAATAACTTAATATGTTACGTTTTTAACAATCTTCTTCATCGCCATATTCTTCTTGATATGCTTTGACGTGTTTATCCAAAATGGTTTTCGAGATATTCAGAACGGTTTGAACATCACTATGTGCGCCATCTTGGGGTGATGTACCAACTATTTCGTAATAACGTCCACAGGCATACATATAATCATCGAATCTCCAGAAACGAACCAAATTATTTTTAATCTTACCTGCTTTAGCACTGTCGATATAAATTTTGGTCAGGGGATTATTTATTTTTGATGTACTGTAACCACCAGTGTTCAAGAAATAGTAATAAAGTTCAGACTCTTCTCTACTTACACTACCAAACGATGACTTAATTAATTGCATTACAAATTTCTCATATGGAATTTCTTTATTAGTGAGTTCATAAATTTCCATCAATTCCTCATTACTACCATTTTGCAATACATCAATTGCCTTTTCATTTTGGATATTGTCTTTAAGTGTTGGTATAACAATATCGTAGATTTGTTCAATTCTACCCTTGTTTTCAATTGGAGAGAAATCAATAGTTTCACCTTTGGATTTAGCGAGTTTCTTAAACTCTGAGAGATTGTAAATACTTCCTTCCATCCAGTTTCCATCTGACATAACAGTTAGGTTACCATGAGTAAATGGTCGATTATATCTCTCGGCTTTAGTTTTTTCTCCTTCGACAAAACCAAGTGCGGTTAGGAGTTCGGGTCTTCCGAATTCAAGTCCACCGTATTCACAGTTCTTTTGTCCTTCGGTTAGTTTATCATAAACCTCACCATGCACCCACATTCCAGAGTATGTTAATAACTCTTTATACCTTTCTTCATAGTCAGGCTTACCATAATCATCTTGCACGTCAGGATTACTTTCTTTCCACTTATTATATCGAGCATAGTGGTCATGAATGAGTTTGAAATCCACATCGTATTCTTCTTTACTTACGACAATATATTTACCATCACGCCAAATTTGGTGTTTATTATTGGGAGTCTGAGGATAATGACCATCAAAAGGCATTGGGTCACTCATAATTCTCTGATAGTAATCGAAATGCTTTTCACCTTCCAATTGGTCGGCAGGACGTTGAACTGCTTTTTTAATTATTTTGAGACTATCATCGTAACCATCGTCTTTACGCCCAGATGTGACAATAGCAAGTAGTTTATCAATTGAAAGTCCATAAAATTCTTCCAATATTTTGGTGTTATCGTCTTCCACAATTTCTTCAATTCCACCGTAATCATCGTACTTCCCTCTGATTGGAAACCACACAGGGGTATATTTAAAACGAGTACCATCATTGGAACACATGTACGTCTTACCATACTGTTTCAATTTCTTCTCTGAGTTATCCCAAAGATTTTCATTCGGCTTCATTACGATTAACGCAACTTCTGTTCCACCAGTTATTGGCAGTCCGCTTAATTTACAATTATGTGAAAAATGTCCCATAGATTTTTTATTTTATTATACGATGAATAATTACAAAGGTTACACTAAAGTGCATTTACTGCATCAACAAATACAAATTTGTCGTTGGTGTGCATATTCAGTACTTCAAATCCCTGACCTTCGATTTCAACTCGTAGTTCTTCAATTCCATCTTCTCGGTTCTCCCATCTTGTAAGGGGTTCTGCAACATAAAGTCTTCCACCGCTTACCATAACCCTTTTAGCTTCTTTTAGGGCATCTTTGTAGTTCCTACCCATAAGTGATAGACTGAATACTCCGATGTGAATACTATCATCCGCAAGGGGTAATTTGGTAATATCTGCAATGGTTACACTATCATCAATTGCAAACATATCAAAGGACAGTACTTGGTTCTGAACACCTGTCTTTAACAGGTTATCACCGCAACCAAAGTCACCAACAATAAGATGTGGCTTGTCAAGTTTATTTATCTTTGCACTAATCACGTTAAATGGTGTTTCTTCTGCACTCCAATTCTTACGCACTTCCCTATAACGTCTGTGATATTCGTGCCATTCTTTAGAGTCTTTGGTGATTTCACCAAAAGTTGTATTGCTGTTTCTGGTGTTCCATTTCTGATTGAGTTCTCCAAATGCACTTAGTTTTCTACGATACTCGTCAATCTCTGAGTGTTCGAGATATTCTTTTTCAAGTTCCTCACGACTAACACCAATTGTTATTTCACCTGATTTAATTCTTTCAATGATATTGGCTAACGACTTCAAGGACTTCTGTTTAATACTACCCAAGTCACTGACAATACCATCGGGGATAATACCA
>Ga0316608_1000195_pt1 | contig 31981 bp, 24 predicted proteins | sample MIS2016152B_MG_FD_207673 | JGI IMG/M metagenome (GOLD analysis project Ga0316608, IMG submission 207673) | Microbial mat bacterial communities from Middle Island sinkhole, Lake Huron, Michigan, United States - MIS.2016.152B | ecosystem: Environmental > Aquatic > Freshwater > Lake > Sediment... | reverse complement strand
TGCTGTAGTTGGTGCTGTAGTTGGTGCTGTAGTTGGTGCTGTAGTTGGTGCTGTAGTTGGTGCTGTAGTTGGTGCTGTAGTTGGTGCTGTAGTTGGTGCCGCCGCCTTGGTGACATCGTAGTTCTTAGAACACCCCGTTATGATCCAACATGGAATAATTGGTCCCAAACACATAAGACCTATAAAGACGTTAGTGAGATTTTTCCTGCGCATGTTTTCGCAAACAAATGGGAATAAATTTTTCATGGTCTGGTTTTGGGAATCCTTGCACCAAAGCGTCGCTAGTTTTGCGAATAATTAACTCGTAAGCAACTCCTATCACAAATAAGCGATGAACACTATCAAGACGTGGGTCACTGCCACGCGTTAGTTATAGTAAGTATAGGGTTGGGGAGCCTAGTTGTTGGCGTGCTCCTCGCCAAGCACCATTTTGATGATATAGGATGTCTAGGTAGGTAAGGAAATGGTGCTTGTTGCTGCTTATGGCGCAGTCGCTGAGCACCGTTTTCAGCTCAACTTTTCTATCAACCGATCATAAGCTTCTTTCATCTCTTTAAACTTTTCCGTCTTGGCTTCATCACCACCAGTTTTATCAGGGTGGTATTTAAGCGCAAGTTTTTTGTAGGCTTTTTTGATTTCGAAAAAACTTGCACCAGGTTGGAGATTTAATGCTTCGTAGTCTTTACTAAATCTATCTTCTGCTTTGTTTTTTGGGCCTTGCTGTGGTTTGTGGCTCGGGCCTTGCCATGGTTTGTAGCTCGGGTCTTGCCATGGTTTGTGGCTCGGGTCTTGCCATGGTTTGTAGCTCGGGTCTTGCCATGGTTTGTAGCTTTTTTCTTCAATGAGACAATCACATTGGCCTTTGGCGGCTTTGCAAGGGAGCTTTGGTGGGTGTCTAGGTGTTGCCAGCTTCTTGGCTACCCATTATTGGTCAGCATGTGAGCAGTGGAGTAGTATATGTTTTTGCTAATCATGTGTCATGGAAACAGGTATTGGCTGCGCTACAGGACACCCATCTAGATACATGCACAGGTGGGTAAGAAAATGGTACTTGTGACTAGCCAGGCGCAGCGTATTGATCACTTGCCAGGTGATTTTTAAATAATTTGCCTCACGATTGATACAACCATTGGGGTATTTACCTCATTATTGCGTCTTAAGACTATTGCAAGATAATTACCCGTTGACTTCGTGCCCTTCTTTGGAGGCTTCTTGGTTCGGTTTCACACTTCTCCTCGGTTCATGGAACACAACAACCCTTGAGAGTCTATATAAGCTGTAAGCTAGGGTCTCCAATACATGTTGGAAGTGGGTCTTTATCCAGGTTACATAGCGGACTTTGAATCCTCCGAACCAGGCCTTGTGCTTCCTAAGACTTGCTCTATTGTATGCCCACCTTATCCACCAGATAACGCTTCGCCCTGTTAGTCAATGTCGTTTATTGTTGTGTGCGTTGTGCTGTCTACCACTACGTCGCCCTTTACTGGTGGGCAGGGCTCCATTGGTCCGCTCTTCTTAAGCTTTAACGCGTGCTCCAACCTTTGCTTTACACTTTTATAATCTTGGACCGATTTCAAATTTTCCGGTACGTTCCCTTGTTCCAGGTATATTGTCAGTATGTCATAAGCTTCCCGAAGAGCTCGAAATACCTCGTTATTGCCTCCCTTATCAGGGTGCCACTTACGTGCAAGCTTTCTGTAGGCTTTTTTGATCTCTTCAAGGCTTGCATTACGATCGACGCCTAGTATTTCGTAACAAAGTTGAACTACTTCGTTTCGCAATGTTGCGTTCTTTGTTTTGCCGATATCATCTCTACCTAGGTCATGTAAGCCATCATTTTGAAGACACCCTGTAGTGATCCAACATGGGGCAACGCATAGCAGCAGTATTAAAGTTTTTTTGAGCATTCTAATTTTTACAACAGCTTTCGCCTTGTGAAGTCCCGCAACCACAACTACAAATATTAGGAGTAACTTGTCAGCAAGCAACATTACTCAATTCAATATGTTGATGCACAACATCAAAAAATGGATGATTGCCACGCGCTTAGAAACCATCACGTTAGCTTTATCGAGTATAGGACTCGGGAGTGCTTTGGCAGCCTTTACGGGAATTTTTGACTGGCGCGTGGGCGTATTGGCTGCGTTGATAGCCTCTTTGTTACAGATCACATGCAACCTGGCCAATGACTACGGCGATCTTGTACATGGCGCTGATCCTATTAACAAGGCGAAGCTACCCAGTGCCATCCAAACGGGTCTTGTAACGCTCAAGCAAGTAAAGCGGGCATTGCAGTGGCTGGTTGTGATTATCCTTGGTCTAGGTGCCGCACTACTGTATTGGGCAGTGCTTTCCCCGGTTGCTTTGGGCTTTTTTATCGTCCTGGGTGTGCTGGCAGTGATAGCATCTATTACCTATACCATGGGCAACAAGCCTTACGGCTACCAAGGGTGGGGTGATGTAGCAGTATTTTTCTTTTTCGGATTTGTGGGAGTGGGAAGTACTTTTTACCTGCATACGCAGCAGCTTAACAGTATTTGGTTATTACCCGCTATGAGTTGTGGAAGCTTAGTTGTAGGTGTGCTCAATGTCAACAATCTCCGTGATCTGAGTGCAGATGCACAAGTTGGCAAGAACACTATTCCTGTGCGTATCGGAAGAAAGGCTGCTGTTCATTACCACTGGGGCATACTAACAGTAAGCATTGTGGCAGTGCTGGCCTTTCTTTTGCGCTATGTTCATACCTTCTGGCCTTATGCCTGTTTGTGCACAGTTCCTTTATTACTGAGGCACGGCATGGCAATCAGCCGCCAAGACCCAGCCCAACTCACGGAGCAGGTACAAGGTTTAGTCCTCATCGCACTAGTTTTTGTTTCGCTTTTGTCAGTCGGCCTGATACTTGAGATGCGCAGTATTGGTTGTTAAAAACGGTCAAGGAACGTACAATGAGTATCATTTATATGAGCGATACTATCGAGATAGTATGAAACTATTGAAAAACAGCCCATAATGCTTATTCGAAGTCTATAAACGGGTCTTTCCCTTACTACTGCAATGGTACCAATATTCCAAGAACACTATGCAAAGCGGTTACAAAATTATTAGAAGGCAGCATATTGTTTGCCATAACACGCGAAGGTTATGAAAAAGCTCATTTTAACCGATGCTGCTTGGAAGCAAAAACTCTCAGCAGAAGCATATCACGTCCTAAGAAAGAAGGGAACAGAACGTGCTTTCACGGGTCAATATCACAATTGTGATGAAAAAGGGATCTATGCTTGTGCCGCTTGTGACCATCCTCTTTTTTCTTCAGTGCATAAGTTTGACGCTGGGACAGGGTGGCCCAGTTTCTGGGCTCCGATTTCACTGCAGGCTGTTGTACTCGAAGAAGATTTTTCTCTAGTGTTGAAACGGACCGAAGTAACCTGTGCTTGTTGCGGCTCTCACCTCGGCCACGTTTTTCCGGATGGACCGCCTCCTGCCCATGAGCGCTATTGTATGAATTCTATTGCCCTCAAACTTATTCCGCGAAGGTAGTAGCCGGGCTGCTTGTGCTGAAAAAAATCGGAAAATTCTCAACATAAGGCACGACGGGTCACCGTCGTCACGGTCTGGTTACTGTGTGATTTTAAGAGTCGGTTGGGGGTAATCAATAACATAGCGGTATGCTCGAATACTACAACTTCAAAAAGTCAGGCTGCACCCAAGCTTTTTTTGATATTTCCCAGCATCTGTTTCTTGCCTCCCTGGCTGATCTTTTGCATCATTTTACTCATGTTTTCGAACTGTTTGAGTAGCTTGTTGACGTGCAACAGAGTCATGCCACTGCCTTGTGCAATCCTGGCACGCCGGCTTCTATCGAGCAAGTGAGGCTGGGCTCGCTCTTGGGGTGTCATAGAGCAAATCATGGCCTCAAAGGGTTTGAAAGTGTCTTCATCCACACTTACCTCTTTCACCAGCTTGCCCATACCCGGCATGAGGCCCATCAACTCTTTGAGGCTTCCCATTTTTTTTAGTTGTTGAAGCTGCATTAGAAAGTCATTAAAATCGAATTGATTTTTTCGCAACTTTTTTTCTAGCAGGCGTGCCTGCTCGGCATTGTAGACGTGCTCAGCCCGTTCAACCAAAGATACCACATCGCCCATGCCCAGAATGCGGTTGGCCATCCTATCGGGATGAAACACATCCAGGTCTGTCATCTTTTCTCCAGTACCCACGAACTTAATGGGCTTGTCCACTACAGCGCGGATAGATAGCGCTGCTCCCCCCCGTGTGTCCCCATCTAGTTTGGTCAAGACCACGCCGTCAAAATCGAGCCGCTCGTTGAAAGCTTGGGCTGTATTTACCGCATCTTGCCCCATCATGGCATCTACTACAAAAAGTGTTTCAGAAGGCCGTAGCGCCTCCTTGAGGTCAGCAATTTCCTGCATCATGGCCTCATCTACGGCCAGGCGGCCAGCAGTATCGATAATGACCACTTGTTGTCGGGTTGTCTTGGCGTGCTGAACAGCTTGTTGAGCAATAGCTAGTACATTTTTATTGTCCGGTGCTGCATAGACCTCCACCCCGATCTGTTCGCCTACCGTCTGCAGTTGCTCCATGGCAGCCGGCCGGTAGATGTCGCAGGCTACCAAGAGCACATGCTTGTTTTGATTCTTGAAGTAAGCCGCCAGTTTGCCAGAGAAAGTGGTTTTCCCGGCGCCTTGCAGGCCGGTCATGAGGATGATAGCCGGGTAGCCCGTCAGGTTGACGGCGGCTTTTTTGCTACCCATCAGCGTCGTGAGCTCTTCGTGTACAATTTTTGTAAACAGCTGTCCAGGAGAAACAGCCGTAAGCACATTCCTGCCCAGGGACTTATCTTTGACAGCGTCTGTGACTTGCTTGGCCACTTTGTAGTGGACGTCTGCTTTGATGAGTGCCCGCCTAATTTCTTTGACGGTAGCAGCAATATTGATTTCTGTGATGCGTCCCTTTCCTTTCAGCGTTTGTAGGGCTTTTTCTAGGTTTTGTCTAAGACTTTCAAACATGGACGGATGATTTTTTTTCGCTAAACTAATGAAATTAATGGTGCGTGCTGTGCCAGCACCTAGTAGCAACGCAGGGGAGTAATTTGTATACTCACTTAATGCATAATTACTTAAATTGGCCGCATTTCAATGCAAAGATCCTGTCGTAGTAACCTGATTGCATGGCCGCGCACAACTATACTGAAGCAAGCATCCGGTCGTTGGACTGGCGGGAGCACATCCGCTTGCGTCCAGGCATGTACATCGGAAAACTGGGCGACGGCTCTACTTACGATGATGGCATTTATGTGTTGCTCAAAGAGATCATCGACAACAGTATTGACGAGTATGTGATGGGCCATGGCAAGCGGATTGACCTGCGTGTGACGGACCACCGGGTGGAAGTGCGTGATTATGGTCGGGGCATTCCCCTAGGGAAAGTCGTTGACTGCGTGTCTAGGATCAATACAGGGGGTAAATACGATAGCCAGTCGTTCCAGAAGTCTGTAGGGCTGAATGGCGTGGGCGCAAAAGCGGTGAATGCACTTTCTTCCCATTTCCAAGTCCAGGCCTTCCGTAGTGGCCAAACTACAGCGGCCACCTTTCAGCAAGGTGTGTTGGGCCAACAAACGTCTATACAAAGCACCCAAGAGCCAGATGGTACGCGGGTTGTGTTTGAGCCAGATGCCAGTATTTTCAATAACTTTTGCTTTATCCCCCAGTTTATTGAAGAGCAGATCTGGAACTATGCTTTTCTCAATGCAGGGCTGTCCATCACTTTCAACGGCCAAAAGTACGTCTCTAAAAATGGGTTGCTAGACCTGCTCGAACGAAAAACGGAAGCAGAGACGTTGCGTTACCCTATCATCCACTTGCGTGGCGAAGATATTGAGGTAGCTCTGACTCACAACCACCAGTACGGAGAGGAGTATTATTCGTTTGTGAATGGACAGTTCACGACCCAAGGTGGCACGCATCTAGCTGCCTTTAAGGAAGCTGTGGTTAAGACAATGCGTGATTTTTACAAAAAAGATTTTGAGGCCAGCGACATTCGGGCGTCCATCGTAGGAACCATCGCCATTCGGGTGCAAGAGCCCATATTCGAATCACAAACCAAAACCAAGCTAGGATCACAGCAAATTGGTCCTTCAGGACCTACAACCCGGACCTTTGTCAATGACTTTATCAAAAAGGAACTGGACGATTACTTGCACCAGCATCCTGACACGGCTGATGCATTGCTCAAACGCATTCTACAGTCAGAACGAGAGCGCAAAGAAATTGCAGGCATCAAAAAGCTGGCCAACGAGCGGGCCAAAAAGGCCAGTCTACACAACAAAAAGTTGCGTGACTGCCGGGTGCATTATGACAGCGGCCATGCTGACCGAGATGATTCTATGATTTTTATTACCGAAGGCAATTCTGCCAGTGGCTCTATTACCAAGTCGCGCGACGTGCAGACCCAGGCTGTATTTTCTTTGCGCGGCAAACCCCTTAACTGCTTTGGCTATACCAAGAAGGTGGTCTACGAAAACGAGGAGTTTAACTTGCTCCAGCATGCACTTAACATTGAGGATGGCCTAGAGGGCTTGCGTTACCGCAAAGTCGTCATTGCTACCGATGCTGATGTAGACGGCATGCACATCCGCCTGCTGCTTCTGACGTATTTCTTGCAATTTTTTCCGGACTTGGTGCGGACTGGACACGTATACTTGCTAGAAACGCCGCTCTTTCGGGTGCGCAACAAAAAGACAACCATTTACTGCTACAGCGAGTCAGAAAAAAAAGATGCCACGGTGCAACTGGGCCCACAGCCAGAAGTTACGCGGTTCAAAGGCTTGGGGGAAATTTCTGCCGATGAGTTCCAACAATTTATTGGAAAAGACATCCGCCTCGAGCCCGTGGCCCTACAAAAAGATACCCACGTTCAGCAACTCTTGGCCTTCTACATGGGCAAGAATAGCCAAGATCGCCAACATTTCATTATTGATAACTTGTGCGCAGAAAAAGATGCGGTCATAGTGCCGTAGCGTATCGTGGGTTATTGGGTTTCCCAAATGTGTAGTGTCTCTAAAGATGCACCAAAAGTACCTCCATCGTATTGATAGGCAAATGCTCAGACAGTTTTAATATGCCTATAGAATCACCAATGAGAAGTAAGTGCGCCGAATGGTTGAGCAATAAATCATGAACCTATGAAACCAGCTGCCCCAGAGAAGCCGCCCCACGACATCATTCCGGTACAAGACATGTACCAAAATTGGTTCCTAGGCTATGCCTCGTATGTTATTTTGGAGCGGGCCGTGCCAGCCATAGAAGATGGCCTTAAGCCTGTACAACGTCGTATTTTGCATGCCATGCGCGAGATGGACGATGGCCGCTACAACAAGGTAGCCAATATCATAGGCCAGGCCATGCAGTACCATCCCCATGGTGATGCATCGATTGGTGAAGCGCTGATCAACCTGGGCCAAAAGGAACTTCTGATTGATATGCAGGGCAATTGGGGCGATGTGCGCACAGGTGACGGAGCAGCAGCACCACGTTATATTGAGGCCCGGCCCTCCAAGTTTGCTCTTGCAGTACTCTACAATCCCGCTATCACAGCATGGCAGCTGTCTTATGATGGTCGTAAAAAAGAGCCCACTACCTTGCCCGTCAAATTCCCCCTGCTTCTGGCGCAAGGTGTAGAAGGCATTGCCGTAGGGTTGGCCACTAAGATTCTCCCCCACAATTTTTGCGAACTCGTCCAAGCATCGATGGATGTGTTGAACGGGAAAAAGGTCCACCTCTTACCGGACTTCCTCACCGGTGGTGCGGTCGATTGTTCTGCTTACAACGAAGGCCAGCGTGGTGGGAAAGTGCGCATTCGGGCCAGTATAGAGGTGTTGGATAAAAAGACGCTTGTCATCAAAGACCTCCCTTATGGTATCACCACCACCACCCTGATCGATTCGATCCTAAAAGCCAATGACAGAGGTAAAATCAAGGTCAAAAAAGTGCTAGACAACACGGCCCAAGACGTAGAAATCCTGGTGCAACTCACCCCAGGACAGTCGCCGTCTGTCACCATAGATGCCCTGTATGCCTTTACCGACTGTGAAATTAGTGTATCGACTAATGCCTGTGTTATTTTGGACGGAAAACCTGTTTTCCTAAGCGTTAACGCGCTCCTCGAGCATAGCACCCTGCGTACCAAAGCGCTTCTTAAGCAAGAACTAGAGCTTCAGCAGGCCAGGCTGCTAGAGCAAATCCTATTTGCATCCCTCGAACAGATCTTTATTGAACAACGTATTTACCACCAGATAGAAGCCTGCGAAACCTGGGAGGCTGTCCTCCATACCATTGACCAAGGGCTTACCCCTTACAAAGAAGATTTTTACCGGCCCATTACTCAAGAAGACCTTGTCCACCTGACCGAAATCAAGATCAAGCGAATCTCTAAGTACGATACGGCTCAGGCCCAAGCCAAGCTACGTTCCTTGCAAGAAAACTTGTCCCAGGTCAAGCATGACCTACAACACCTGACTGCCTATGCCATTCAGTACTTTAAAAATTTGCTCAAGCAATATGGACTAGGTCGGGAACGGAAAACAGAACTCCGCAATTTTGACACCATTGCAGCTCATGCGGTAGCTGCCAGCAACCAAAAGCTGTATGTCAACCGTCAAGAAGGCTTTATTGGCTATGCCATGAAAAAAGACGAGCTCTTGGGCGAATGTTCTGACCTAGACGATGTGATTGTCTTTAGGAAAAATGGTAAGTGCCTCGTCACCAAAACTGCCGACAAGGTATTTGTGGGCAAAGAAATTGTACATGCTGCTATTTTTAGAAAGAACGACGACCGCCGCGTGTACAACCTCATCTATGTAGATGGCGCTACCGGCCGGACCATGGTCAAGCGGTTCCACATGCTGGGCACTACCCGTGACAAAGTATACGACCTGACCAAGGGCGCCCCTAAGTCGCGCGTACTATACTTGACCGACAATCCCAATGGCGAAGCCGAGGTAGTCACCATAGTACTCTCCGATCTTGCGAAGGTCCGAAACAAGGTTTTTGATTTTGATTTGGCTACGCTAGCCATCAAAGGGCGAGCAGCACAAGGCAACATCTTGACCAAGCATGCAGTCCGGAAAATCCGCCTCAAGGCTTCAGGAAAGTCTACCTTGGGGGCTGTAGACATTTGGTACGATGGTGCGGTAGGCAGGCTCAACAAAGAAGGCCGAGGCACGCTTTTGGGGCAGTTTCAGACACAAGATCGCATTTTGGTCATCTTTCAAGACGGGCACTATATGCTCACCAGCTGTGACCTGAACCACCGTTATGATTCTGAGAAAATTATGTTGCTAGAGCGGTGGGTGCCTGAAAATCCTATTGCTTCTGTGTACTACGTCGGCAATACCAAGCAATATTTTGTAAAACGATTTTGCATAACAACGACTACGCTAAATAAGAAATTTAGTTTTATTACAGCCACTAAAGGTGCTACTTTAGTCCTAGTCACCACTTCAACCAACCCCCAATTATCCATTACTTACCGTACCAGCCTCCAGGCACCTTTGCAGACATTGCATTATGACCTAGAGGTCCTGGGTGTGAAAGGCTGGAGGGCTCTGGGAAGTCGACTCACTAAGCACCATGTGACCCAGGTGGAGCTTCTTGGCTAGCCCATCTGTTGATCATATTGGCCCTTAAGCGCTCTATATTTGGTAAGTATCCTTAGAGCTATATGCTGCTGCCACCGGCGGGTTGGCATTGGTAGCTCGAAGTGAGCGTTGCCCGTTTAGCTGCTGCAGCTCACCTGGTTGGAAGACGTGGATAGTGCCATACAGGCCATCATAGCCCGGTGTTAGGCATACTTGCTGGTTGCGCAATCGTCGGATGGCTTCTGCAAATACCTGACCCAGGTGTTGTTGGATGTCTTCCAGAGGTACCTTACGCAGGAATGTAAATTCGTTCCCAAACGCTCCAATGATCTGCCAAAACTGTTGCTGTACGACCTTGCTATTGGGGCTAGCACTTTTGATTTCAGACAAGATCTCAGGAAGAGGAATGAGATACTCAAAATTAGGGGCTCCTTCAGGCTGCCGAGGTTGAGGCCGGTCTGCCAGTTCTTCTACCCGATGCAAAACGCCGACCGTCAGTGGCTTGCTACAGACTGGGCACAGGCCTTTGTAGGCTTGGGTTGCGGTAGGATCCAGGCATATCCCGCACTTGCGGTGGCCATCCATGTGGTACTTGCCCCCTTCAGGAAAAAACTCGAACGTGCCTAGAAATCCTTGACGCGTTTTCAGAGCCTCAAACATGGCGTTGTAGGTCAGGTCTGTATCAAACAAATTGGCTTCTCGGCCTAGTTTTTGGGGCGAATGGGCATCCGAGTTAGAGATCATGGTGTAGCAGTCCAAGGCACTCAGCTTCCAGTTCATGACAGGGTCCGAAGAAAGGCCAGTCTCTAATGCAAAAATATGCGCTGTCAAATCCCTAAAACAAGCTTCAATGCTGTTGTATCCGGCTTTAGAACCTAAAGTAGAAAACCACGGTGTCCAAATATGCGCTGGAATCAAGTAGGCTCGGTCAGAGACTTCTAGAACGATCTCTAGCAAATCACGGGCAGGCAGTCTCAAAATAGGTCGTCCATCGGCGTTAAGGTTGCCCATGCCAGCTAGCTTGGTGTTGATCTTGGAAACGGTTTCCAGATCAGGGGCATACAGCAGATGGTGGTTCTTGTGCAGCTGGTTGCCGTGGCTGTAGATAGTACTAATCTCTGTGGTGAGACAGAAGCGCACATCGCGGCCCTGGTGCTTGAGGTCAGACAGAGCAGAATTTTGAGGTGGTTCTTTGAGGCGAAAGAAACCGCTCCCATCGGACATGAGCTTAGTTTGTAACTCTTGAAACCATTGGGGGTGGGTAAAGTCGCCTGTGCCTATTATATCAATTCCTTTGATCTGTGCCCACTGGTACAAAGATTCTAGGCTCAGGTCTTTGCTGGTAGCATGCGAATAATGAGAGTGAACGTGCAGGTCGGCGATGTAGCGCATAGAATGAGGACAACCTAGCTAGCTTAGGAGTCAACTTGCGTAGCATTGTTGAATACCACTTGGTTGGTCTCTGTCAATGTTGCTTTTATGGGCAAGTCTTTGCTTACTTCACCTGAGAGCAGTGCTTTTGAGAGCGCATTGAGGATAATACGTTGTATAAGTCGTTTTAATGGTCTAGCGCCAAACTGTGGATTGTATCCTTCTTGCCCTAGGTACGTAATCACTGACGTATCAATGAAGAGCTTAATACCGCTCTGCTGTAGGCGTTGCTGCAGCTGTTGAAGTTGTATCGTGACTACTTGATTGACCACTGCTTTGGAGAGTGGTTTGAACATGATGATTTCGTCGATGCGGTTTAAGAACTCCGGACGCATGGACTTGTTGAGTAGTTCAAACACTTGATTTTTGGTTTGCTCGAGTGTAGCCTGTACGTTTTTTGTGTCTAACTCTGCTAAATTTTCCTGAATCAACTGAGCACCCAGATTGGTTGTCATAATAATGATGGTGTTCTTAAAACTGGCTATCCTTCCCTGATTGTCTGTCAGCCTGCCATCGTCTAGTACCTGCAACAGAATATTGAATACATCGAGATGCGCCTTTTCTATTTCATCTAGCAGCACCACCGCATAGGGCCTTCGTCTGACAGCCTCTGTTAGTTGTCCGCCTTCATCATAGCCCACGTATCCTGGAGGTGCACCGATGAGTCTGCTGACGGCATGTCTTTCTTGGTATTCCGACATATCAATGCGCACCATGGCATTCTCATCATTGAACAAAAATTCAGCCAATGCTTTTCCCAGTGCCGTCTTTCCCACCCCTGTGGTACCCAAAAACATAAAAGAGCCAATAGGCCGTTTGGGGTCTTGTAGGCCCGCTCTACTCCTGCGTACTGCATGGGCAATGGCACTGATGGCTTCTTCCTGGCCCGCTACGCTTTTGCCTAGTTCTTCCTCTAGGTGGAGTAGTTTGTCTCTTTCACCTTGGAGCATTTTTGCAACTGGAATGCCGGTCCACTTGGCCACTACTTCTGCAATGTCTTCTTGGTCGATTTCCTCTTTCAGTATGGGGCTGTTGTCCTCGTGACCATGAGCTTGTTGCTGTAGTATTGCTAGTTCCTTCTCTATGTTTGTAATTTTTCCATACCGAATCTCAGCCACCTTACCATAGTCAAAGTCGCGCTCTGCTTGCTCTGCTTCCAGCCTAAGCTGCTCTAGCCGTTCTTTTCTTTGTCGGATGCTTTGGATGAAGGCTTTTTCCTGTTTCCATTTGGCGTTGAGTGCATTGCGTTTCTCACTGAGTTCGGCAATGCTTTTAGAAAGTACTGCTTCTTTCTTTTTATCCTCTTCTCTGCGAATGGCCTCGCGCTCAATCTCTAGTTGCATGATCTTGCGTTGCAGTTCATCCAGTGCTTCCGGCATAGAATCTATTTCTATGCGGAGTTTGGCAGCTGCCTCATCCATTAGGTCAATGGCTTTGTCAGGCAAAAATCGGTCAGGCAAATAGCGGTGGGAGAGTTGGACGGCTGCAATGATAGCGTCATCCTTGACCCTTACGCCATGGTGTAGCTCGTACTTGTCTTTGATACCCCGCAGGATCGAGATGGCATCTTCGGGAGTAGGCTCGTCAACTATCACGGTTTGGAACCTCCGCTCCAAGGCTTTGTCTTTCTCAATATACTTCTGATATTCCTTGAGCGTAGTGGCCCCAATGGCATGCAGCTCTCCACGTGCCAAGGCAGGTTTCAGTAGGTTGGCAGCATCCATAGCCCCCTCTCCGCCAGCCCCTGCACCGATCAGGGTATGGATTTCATCGATAAAGAGAATGACCTCTCCAGCCGAGTCGGTGACTTCTTTGATGACTGCCTTAAGGCGTTCCTCAAACTCACCTTTGTACTTGGCTCCTGCCACCAAGAGCCCCATATCGAGCGCAATAATTGTTTTAGTTTTGATGCTTTCTGGTACGTCGCCATCAATAACTCTTTGGGCTAGTCCTTCTACAATAGCTGTCTTGCCTACGCCAGGCTCGCCCAGTAGTAGTGGGTTGTTTTTAGTCCTCCTAGAAAGGATCTGCAGTATGCGCCTGATCTCCTCGTCTCTGCCAATGACGGGATCTATTTTACCCGCTTTGGCCAGTGCATTCAGGTTGTTGGAATAACGTTCCAAGGACCTGTACTTGGCTTCTGCATTCTGATCGGTTACTCTATTGGTTCCTCTCAGTTCTCGAATGGCTTTGGTAAGTGCTTCCTCTTCAAAGCCTACTTCTTTCATGAGGCTGCCTGTCTTATCGCTCCCTGCTGCCAGCCCCAAAAGAAGGTGCTCTACAGCAATGAACTCATCGTTGAAATCTTTTAGGTATGCCTCAGCCTTTCTAAGGACCGTGTTGCTTTCGCTAGCCAGGTAGGGTTGTTGCCCAGAAGCTTTGGGGTAGCTATTCACAAGGTCATCGAGCTTGCGCGCTAGTAACGACCGATTGATGGTGAGCTTTTTTAGTAAAAATGCAATGTTATGCTCCTCTACTTGTAGTATCGCTTGGAGCAGATGACCTGGCTCTATAGCAAGCTGGTGTTGGTCTTCAGCAATTTTCAAAGCACGCTGAATAACCTCTTGCGCTTTGATGGTGTAATTATTGAGGTTCATAGTAGTGGGCGTTATGCATCCATTGATGATAAGTTATTTACTCCGTTTCCTCAAAAGCCATGCCATGAATTCTTTGGTTGTTCCTTAATCAGGGCTAGCCTCCTAGCATCAATACCAAACAGTAATCCACTTTAATCCAAGTGTTCCCTGTCGGAGGCGTGACTTTTTGTCTACCCCACAAAAAGTAACTAAAAGAGTCACCGCTCAGGGAACGGAGCTACCATTTCTGTGCTTTCAGGCTCAAGCTTCCCCAACTCTCCCGCTTGCAGCGGGCTCAAACACAGGGAAACTTACAAGCCTTCCGCTTGCCATACTAACGCTCATTATCTAAGGAGGGTCTTTAATTTGCTAGGATAGCACAGCATCGCACTTGCAAGCTTTTGTCTTCATGTTTGATTTTTTCTAATTTTTTTCATCCCAGGAAAAAAGTAGTGTCCTGTCGGCGAGGAAAAAGGTGGGAAAACTCCTAAAGGCGAACCACCTAATAGACTATGTGAGGTGCTGCGCGTTGTTCAGCATGACAACTGCACGACGTATAATCAAATGGTGCCTTGTAAGAACTTTTCGAGCAGGTTATTAAATTTTTCAGGATGCTCCATCATGGGCGCATGACAGCACTTGTCTATAAAACGCAGCGTAGCATGAGGTAGCAAGGCATTGAATTCGTGGGCTACTAGGGGAGGGGTAATGGTATCATTAAGCCCCCAAACCAGGAGTGTAGTTGCTTCTATTTTGGAGAGTTCGTGAGCCATGTTGTTGCGCTGGGCAGACTTGGCAATAGAGACCACGCGTATGGCTTTGGGAATGTTGCTGGTGACACTGAATACTTCATCTACATATGTTTTGGCAACCGTTTTTGGGTCAAAAAAAGTGTAGGCAACCCGGTCAGCTATGTACTCATAGTTGCCTCTTTTAGGAAAAGATCCACCCAGGGTATTTTCAAACAAGCCTGAACTACCAGTAAGCACCAACTTTTGGACTTTATCTGGATGTTGAAGTGTGTACATTAAGGCCAGATGCCCTCCTAGTGAGTTCCCAATGAGGGTAAATTTCTCCAACTTGTTGAGTTGAGTGAAGGCAGTTACAAATGCCAAAAGGCCTTCTAGGTTCGCCTGCTTGACAGGCATCTCATAGATGGGAAGCATGGGAATTATCACCCGGTACCGGTTAGAGAATTGTGCCAATACATGTTTCCAGTTACTTAATGCACCAAACAGCCCATGAATCAATAAGAGCACTTCGCCGTTTCCTTCTTCAATGTATTTAAATCCTTGTGCCTCCTTGATCGTCGGGTTCATAGCCATTGTTTTAGCATCTATTTTTGGCATTGAGAGCGGGCCCCTCTTCTTGAGAGGGACAAATCTACGAGACATCTAGGGAAGATGCACTAGGGGTGGTTGCGTTAAGATAGGAAATGGTGGGCATCCTTAGAAAAGCGATTTATATTGCTGTAATCAACCGTTCTTGAGTGCACCTGTCGTTGTGAGCCACTTCTGTAGGTATGGAAACCAGCAGGAACACCAGGCTAGAAGCTGAGGGCATAATGACTCAATAATTGGAAAAAGGAAAGTACCTTCCGTATATGCTTCGGGCATTTTTAGCTGCACCAAGCTTCCTAGCCACAGGAAGGTACTGCTGCATATTCCCCACTTGAGGATACCTAGTAAGGTACCCAAAAGCCTATCAAGGCTACCCAGTAAAGTTGGTTTGATGAGGGCTTTAAAGAATCCGCCTACCAACGTGATGGTGATCAGGATGACGACAAAAAGGCATACAAATACTACGTAAGGCAGCCACCCATTCTGGCCATGGTACCATTTTGTGCAAAGTCCGACAGCCCCATCCAAAAGTTTAATACTACCCAGCACGGCCAGTACCAAAGCACTGATAGAGAAAATTTCCAAAACCAGCCCTTTCCTGAAGCCACTATAACCGCCCCATGCTAGAAGCATTAATAAAAGTATATCCAGTAGCCTCAAAATAAAAAGTTTAGGTGTGCTCTTAGCTTCGAACAGAGCCCGATCAACTAAAGCCTGAAAGTAAGCAGGTTTATGCAAACAAAGCAAAGCCTGCACTTGTGACGCAGTCGCAAGGCCTCAAATCTTTGGATGGCAGTGTGTGCACAAAGCTTTAAAAAGACCAGGACTTCTTAAGTCAATTTGGGAGCCATGCGAGGGGGCATTACAGGAATGCCAGCCTCTTTCACGGCAGCTGTAATGACAAAAGACTTTATATGCTGGATGCCCTGCACCGCACTGAGTCGATGCATGACTAAATACTGATGAGCTGCTACATCTGTAGTAATGACCTTGACCAAAAAGTCTGCGTCACCTACCACCTGATGGCATTCTACGACCTCTGGTATGAGCGCTATGCTTTCCCTGAAGACTGCTAGACTTTCTAGTGTCAAGCGCTGCAGCTTTATCTGCATCACCACACACGTGTTTAAAGAAAGTTTTGTGGGGTCTAGTTTGGCATGATAACTTTTGATAATGCCTTGACGTTCCAGTTTTCTGACCCGCTCTAAGGTGGAGGCTGGGGCTAAGCCTACATGTTGTGCTAATTGCGCATTCGTTAGCCTGGCTTGTGCCTGCAAGTGATTGAGTATATCTCGGTCAATCTGATCGAGCTGTGGTAATGTATCCATGGGCCTGTAAGGGCATCAGTAAGGCTAAGTTTGCGAGCGAAATAATTGGCTACTATTCCCTTTTTGTGATAGTGTTGTCTCCCTCTACGAAGCACGCATCAAATAGGCTTTGATAAAATCTTCAATGTCTCCGTCGAGTACATGCTGTACGTCTGTTCTTTCAACGCCCGTGCGGTTATCCTTCACAAGTTTATAGGGATGTAACACGTAATTTCTGATTTGTGAGCCAAAGTCAATTTTTTTCTTGGTACTTTCTACTTTTTCCTTTGCAGCATTTCTTTTCTCCAGCTCTAGTTGATACAGTCTAGACTTGAGCATGCGCATGGCTTTGTCTTTGTTTTGGAGCTGCGATCTTTCTTGCTGACATTCTACGATGATGCCTGAGGGCGCATGCTTGAGCCTAACGGCTGTTTCTACTTTGTTGACATTTTGTCCCCCAGCACCTCCAGAACGAAAGGTTTCCCAAGTAATATCTGCAGGATTAATTACAATTTGGATACTGTCGTCTATCACTGGGTAAGCATATACCGAAGCAAAGGAGGTATGCCGTCTTCCTCCGGAGTCAAATGGTGAAATGCGGACTAGCCGGTGGATACCAATCTCTGCTTTTAGATACCCATACGCGAATGCACCGCTCAACTCCAGCGTGGCTGACTTGATGCCCGCTGCGTCTCCACGTTGGTAGTTTAGTTGCTTGATTTGATAGCCCTGCTTTTCTCCCCACATGATGTACATCCGTACAAGCATCTCGGCCCAGTCTTGACTTTCTGTGCCTCCTGCTCCTGGATTAATTTCCAAAATAGCATCCAGCTGGTCTTCCTCATTCCGGAGCATTTTTTTAAGCTCCAGTGCTTCTAGTGTGTCTATCAAATTTTGGTAGGTCACCCCCACCTCCTCAGCAGTTACCTCATTGACTTCGTAAAATTCACGCAGTGTTTCTAAGTCATCCAAAAGAACTTGTACTCGCTTGAAGCTGTCAACCCACATTTTATTGGTTTTGATAATCTTAAGCACCTGAGCTGCCTGTTGGGCGTTGTCCCAAAAGTCTGGTTGCAGACTTGTTGCTTGACCTTGCTGGAGCGCTTTTAGCTTGTTTTCATAGTCAAAGATACCCCCTCAAGGCAGCTACTCTTGCCTTGATTACTTTGCATGTTTCGTGGGTGATGAGCATGTTATGAAGTGATTTAGTAACCATGTCTATGGATGGTTAGAAGAATATCTTGTTACTAAAAGAAAATTCTTGTTCGCATGCATCAGAAAGAGGCTGCTTGAGGAAGATCGTTTTGCTGTCTTCAGAAATACTGGAAAGCTTGTTAGTGGCTTTTTGGATTTTCTTGTCAAAGTGGTAAGCCGTGTGGTAGGTAATCAAGTTTAAAAAGTTTTTCAGGATCAGGTCGGCGATCTGTGTGTCGGCTTTTACGTGGTCGCGGTAGTGTGATATCAGCTGTTTAAAGTTTGGTGTATCTGCCCTTGAAAATGAGTGGCGACTCAATTTGAAGTAAGTAGATCCTGGGTGGTCTATGAACGCATAGATTTTGCACACGGCTTCGTTAAGAGCTTTAATACTGTTGAACTGAAAGCGCAGTTTAGCAGACAACGTGTTGACATCGTTTGTTGTAGTGACGTTACTGATGCCTGATAGATTTCTCAGGATTTTAGCTAATTCCGCAAGTGATTCCTTGATGGTTTTTTGAGCAACCTCAGGAGTGACTTCAGTGAAAAGGCTTGCAAATTTGATCAGGTGCTCCACTTTTGTTAGATCTGCAGCAATTTCAAACTGGCCAGAGCCATCCTCATGGATGTGGCCGACCTCGTATATATCAAGGCCAACTTCAGAAAGTTTGCTGGAGGAGAGTGCTAATAGGCAAAGCAAGTAGCAACTCAAATATCGTATTTGTCTCATACCAAAATTAGGGCTTCAAAGTGGAGATAAGGACCTCGCGAAAATAAACACTTTATTTTGTCTAGTCACCATCGTGGCATCGATACCAACTATAAGGATTAAGGCCATTGCAAGACTAGGGTATCTACCCGGTTTAAAGTAAATCAAGGATGATTTTCAGGCACTTTGCAATGGGCTCGGACTTTATATGCCAGTCTATTATTGCTAGTCACTTATACTCCCCAAGCTACAGCCATACCCTTACCATATTTTTCGCTCCTGTTGATGTACCTTCCTCATCGTGCGTGAAATCTCATCTTGTAGTTTCGGAAGACCCTGATTGATCATTGTAGGCCTTGTACAACGATATTGCTTCATCTCTCAGGTTCTGCTGTCCGCTTTCTTCCCAATACTTCGCAATAGAATCACATTTTGTAACTCTCCTGAAGTTATCATCTTCAATAGGCGAACGCAAGGCCTCTGGCATAGTGGTACTATTCCTGAATACAAACATTTCGGTCATTCTACGTTTTAAAAGGCCTCTGTAATAGGGTCGTTCAGGCCCTCCCTTCGTGAATTTAGGAAACTCCAAAGAAGCTTCCTCATAACGTGAATCGTTGAGCAAGGGTAGCATTTCAATGTTTTTCCCATCATTTTTTACATCTTTTGTTGGGTCACGCAAGACCGTAGCTCCGATGTTGTAGTCTAAGGAGACCAACATATCAAACTCTTTTTGATCGAGTGGTACCTTGACTAACCTTTTAATATCTGGGACATAACTTGTGGTAAGGCTGCTACGTAATAAATCCTCCACATCTCTTTCTGAGAAACCATTAGGATATTGTATGTCGAATTTTTGTTGCGATATACACTGACCGTAGCCCACTGTCACTGCCCCTCCAGGACATATGTATGGTTTCGTCCTGAGCCCCTCGAACTTTTTCAGTAAAGTTACCCCGGCTGGAGAGATTTCGTAATCAGCTATACATGCTCTTGTATCATTGAGTTCGTTTTCCATGCCGACAGTGAACCTACTTTTATTACAGCTAGAGCCAACAACAAGTAAAAATAGCCCCCCTATTAGAGAGCAACGTGATGGAAGAGATACCTTGTTGTAAATTTTTCTAACCTGTTGCATAAGCGGTATGTTTTCCGTCAAAGATGTGTTAAATCAGCCTTTGCTGATGGCGTATCATTGCAAATACCAGCACTAACTTTAGGAAAAAATATTTAAAAAAATAAATTCCTTGTTGTATTACCAACATACCGTAGCGCATGGCCAATAAAGTTCAACATATCTCAAAAAAGAGTCACCATGTACAATCTGCGCCTACCAAGTACCAGCCAGAAGACTTGAAGGCAGAGGAAGTGCTCATTAATATAGGCCCGCAACACCCAGCTACGCATGGCATCTTGCGCCTAGAGGTGATCCTCAACGGTGAATTGGTGGTGGATGTAGTGCCGCATTTGGGCTATTTGCATCGTTGTTTTGAGAAGCATGCTGAGTCGTTGCCCTACAATCAAATTATTCCTTATGTAGATCGGATGGACTACCTGGCCGCCATGAACTCAGAGCATGCTTTTGCCATGGGAGTAGAGCGGATGTTGGGTATTGCAGACCAGCTGCCTGCTAGGGTAGAGTACATCAGGGTGTTGGTGGCAGAGTTGAATAGATTGGCATCTCATTTTTTGGCCATCGGTACCTATGGAGTCGATTTGGGAGCGTTTACGGCGTTTTTGTGGCTAATGCGCGATCGAGAACACATCTTACGGCTCCTGGAGTGGGTCTGTGGTGCCCGAATGCTCTACAATTACATCTGGATTGGAGGCCTATACTACGACCTACCCGTAGGCTTTGAGGAAAGGTGCAGCGATTTCATACGCTATTTGAAGCCCAAGTTCGTAGAAATCGACCAGCTGATCATTGAAAACAAGATTTTTATTGAAAGAACAGCGAATATAGGGGTCTTGCCTTTGGACTTGGCGATCAACTATGGGGTTTCAGGGCCGATGCTTAGGGCATCAGGTTTGCGGTTGGATTTGCGCAGAAGAGATGGCTACTCAGTGTATCCGGAACTGGAGTTTGAGGTGCCCATAGGACAGGGAAAAATGGGCCAGGTAGGAGATTGCTGGGACAGGACTTGGGTACGGATACAAGAGTGCCGGGCGTCGATGCAAATTATTGAGCAATGCCTGGCCCGACTGACCAGGGATCTCAAGCGAACCCCTGCTTTTGACCCGCAACAGTCGGTGCCTAAGAAGGTGCGCACTCCAGCACAAGACTTGTACGTGCGGGCAGAAAACCCACGGGGCGAGCTTGGTTTTTTCTTTCGGGCTACAGCGCGCGGCGATCGCCCTTTTCGCTGCAAGGCCCGTGCGCCTAGCTTTGCCAACCTGTCTGTCTTACCAGAGATTGCTAGAGGCCACTTATTGGCTGACCTGATTGCTATCGTAGGGTCGGTAGATATTGTATTAGGAGAGATAGACCGATAGAGGGTTCGCGGTTTGCTGACTACTGCTGATCAGGCGAGAGGATAGCGTACCCAATGATTACAGCTTATACAACAGACATTTTTCATGTGTGCTTTTGGCACTTTATTCATTCTATTTTTTAGTACCATGGGTGATGGTAAGAATGGCCCAAGCGAAATGCCCACCTTCCATGCAGACACGGCCTATCAATGCATACAAAAACAGGTCAGTTTTGGGCCCAGGGTACCCAATACCCAAGCGCACCGCTTGTGCGGGGTCTATTTGCAGCAACAACTGACAGCACTGGGCGCAAGGGTGCACGTACAACACTTTCAAGCCCAGGCGTTTGATGGAAAATCACTGGCGTTACAGAACATCATTGCCAGTTTTAACCCTACCTGCCAGAAAAGAATCTTGCTAGCAGCCCACTGGGATACACGCCCTGTTGCAGACAAGGACGAGGCACGTCCCCTACAGCCGATTGAAGGGGCCAACGATGGAGCGAGTGGCGTAGGCGTGCTACTAGCCCTTGCGCAGGTGATCAGCAAACACCCTCCTGCAGGGATCGGGGTGGACATCATCTTTTTTGACGGAGAAGATTACGGTCCCCCACCTGGTACTTTTACTACTGATAATGAAACTGTCTACTGGTGCCTGGGTGCGCAGTATTGGTCCCTGCACCCGCACCTTCCCGGCTACAAAGCGGCCTATGGGGTATTGCTGGACATGGTGGGGGCGCGTGATGCTACTTTTTATCGAGAGCGCTATTCTATGTACTATGCAGCTGGTGTGGTGAGAAAAATATGGGCTTTGGCGCAACAGCTCGGGCATGGTCGGTATTTTATCCCGCAAGACAGCAAGGGCCACATGCTAGACGATCATGTGTTTGTGAATCAGGTAGCCCGCATTCCCATGATCAATATTGTTGACCATGGGCCTGGAGAGCGTTCTCTGTTCAAGGCATACCACCACACGCATAGGGACAACCTCACGCTTATTGACAAACAAACGCTGCAGGCAGTAGGGGAAACGTTACTACATATGCTCTACACAGCGTCCTTTTGACAGCCGCTGCGTGCTCAAGCACTTTGCTGTTCCCAGTAAGTATACTCCTCGTAGGTACCAGGATATTCTTTGATCTGCTTTTCTTCAATGTACCAAATCTTGGTGGCTACTTGGGCCACAAAGTGGCGATCGTGAGAGACCAGTATATAAGTGCCGGCGTATTGCCGCAAGGTTTGTGCCAGGATGTTGATGGAGACCATGTCTAAATGGTTGGTAGGTTCATCCAGCAGCAAAAAATTGGCTTCTGAAAGCAGGACTTTGGCCAGTGCCACCCTAGATTTTTCGCCGCCAGAGAGTACGCCTATTTTCTTGAAGACATCGTCTTTGGTAAACAAAAACATCCCTGCAATGCTCCTCAGCTCGGTCTCGGACCTTGCCGCACCTGTACGTTTTAACTCTGTTAGGATGGTGTGGTCTAAGTACAAGGCCTCCAGTTGGTGCTGGGCATAAAACGCCATATTTACATTGTGGCCCAGGATACTTTCTCCTGCATTCATGGCCTCTAGGCCGGCAATGATCCGGAGTAGGGTGGATTTTCCTTTGCCATTGGCCCCAATCAGTGCAATCTTATCACCCCGCTCTATCTTGGCACTAGCGTTTTTCAAAATGGCTAGGGGGCCAAAATTTTTTTCTGCGTGGGCTAGCGAGGCTACCACTTTTCCGGGTTGTTGCTGTGTACTAAACCTAAACTTGATAGGGGAAGCTGTGGCTGCTACGGGTGCTACCTTCTCTATCCGTTCTAGGGCTTTGATACGGGATTGCACCTGCTTGGCTTTGCTGGCTTTGGAACGAAAGCGCTCTACAAAATCTTCTGTTTGTTGAATCGTTTTCTGTTGATTAGCATAGGCATTTTGTTGCAACGCTGCGCGCTGGGCTTTTTCCTGTTCGTAAAAGGTATAATTGCCCATATACACGTGCAGCTGCTGTTGGGCCACTTCTACGGTCTTGGTGGCCACCTGGTCCAGAAAACTGCGGTCGTGCGAAACAACGATAAAGGCACTAGCATAGTTTTGGAGATAACTTTCTACCCACTGAATGGACGTAATGTCTAGGTGGTTGGTCGGTTCATCTAGCAGTAGCAGCGAAGGCTTTTGGAGCAACAATTTGGCCAACATCACACGCATGCGCCAACCACCTGAAAATTCATTCATAGGCCGCTCTAAGTCTTGTGTAGTAAAACCCATGCCTTCCAACACGGCGTCTGTTTTGGCCTGGAGCTCATAACCACCCAATTGCTCGAACGTTTCTTGCAGCCTTGCCAGCTCGTCTACCAGGACATCTTGGTAGTTAGTTTCCATTTGGCGAAGCACTTTCTCTATCTTTTTCTGGATTGTTACGGCGCTGTCAAAGGCCAGCATGGCCACACTGCGGATGCTATCAGTAGTTTGGTAAGAAAGTAGGTCTTGGTTGAGAAAGCCGATGGTGCAGTCTTTCCGTTGGCTGATAGTTCCTTGGTCAGGAACCAGGTCACCAGCAATCATCTTGAGTAGGGTCGACTTGCCCGTGCCGTTGAGCCCCACCAGGCCGATCTTATCTTTGGGCTTAATGTGCAACGAAGCATGTGTGTAGAGTATCTTGGAACCTAATTGATAGGTTAGGTTATTAATTACGATCATCTTTATCTTTTCTATTTTGTGGACCTACCTGGTAGGATTGCCAAAAATCCGCTGGCCATAGGGCTTGCGAGTGGCCGTTCAGTTTGCCCGAGGGGGACTGCTCCCTCGCCGTGGTAGCTTACGTTGATGCAGCGATTGCAAAGAATTTTTGAATGGAGAGACCCGACTTTGATGATATCTTCATAGCACTGGCAGCGAATTTAGCCAAAAGATCACACTGTGTCAAAAAGCAAGTAGGTGCTGTTTTGGCCAAAGACACTCGTATCATTTCTATTGGTTACAATGGGCCTCCAGCGGGTACCTACAATTGCGATGAGAAGTGGCCTGGTGTAGGCTGCGCCAGAGATGCGAAAGGAAGTTGCTTCCTGGCCTTGCATGCTGAGCAGAATGCCATTTTATATGCTATAAAAAACCATACTTCTGTAGAAGGAGCTGTGCTTTATGTGACCTTGGCACCGTGCTTGCCTTGTGCACGTGTTATTTTCAGTGCAGGTATCAAAAAAGTCATTTATGTGGAATCTTATGCGGCCTACAAAGGCATCAAGCAGGAGGAAGGAGCAGATTTTCTCCAAGAGTTTGGTGTAGTTGTAAAGGCTTACGAGCAATAGTTGGGATGTTAATTTTTGCCTGCCACACGAAAGGCACCCTTTTAGGGAAGGGGCCGTCATAGCTATACTCTTAAGACTAAAAGCTTTCCAAAACTCGTGTGCTTCATGTCCACTCAGACGGCAGAAAATTTTGTAGCCTTTCGCTTGCCATGCTAACGCCCCTGATCCCAAGGCGAAGTTCTTTTCTTCTTAGAGGAAATGTGCTGCTTAATGTAGATCAAGCACCGCTTTTGAGGGAATGTGGTGAGGTAAAGTGAATGCGTGTGGGCCCATCTACTTGTCTGATGCCCGCCCAGGGTCGAGTTTAGATCGGGGTAGCCCTGTGCGAAGACTTGTACGTATTGCCTCAACAGCGGCGAAGACTATTGCCTACTTTTGGGTGCCAAAAAGTAGGGCCCTACCAGAGAGGTGCAATCCTTATGTGATTTTTCCTGAATAAGTATTAAGATCATTGCAAAATGCTCCAAAATCCCCCTTGATTTACTTTAAATTGGCTAGATACCTTAGTTTTGAAACAGTCTCATATTAACTAATAACCTGCACTTCAGGTATGATATCGATGTTGAACCGATCTTTTACTGACCGTTGAATGTCCCGTGCAAGCTGGTAGATGTCTTGGCCCGTGCCCCCTCCGTAGTTGACCAATACCAATGCGTGCTGTTGATATACCCCTATTGCCCCCCTTTTTTTTCCTTTCCACCCGCACTGCTCAATCAGCCAAGCAGCCGGTACTTTGACGTGGCCCTCAGGTTGTGTGTGCCCAGGTATGTTAGGGTGCTTATGCTGGAGTTGTTCAAACTGCTGTTGTGTAATGATGGGGTTCTTAAAAAAACTACCTGCATTACCCAAGAGCGCTGGGTCAGGGAGTTTGTTTTGGCGGATGTAAATAACAGCATTACTAATGGCTTTGATAGACAGCTCTCGGATATTCATGGTCTGCAGGGTACTCTGTAGGGCGCCGTAAGTGGTCCGAAAGGTGGGCTTCTTTTGTAATCTCAAGGTGACGCTGAGAATGATGTACTGCTCTTTGAGCATATTTTTAAAGATGCTGTCCCTGTAACCAAAGGCACAATCCTCTTTGCTAAAAGTATGGACTTCTCCTGAATGTATTTCCATGGCTTCTAGCGATTCAAATGCTTCGCTGAGCGTTACGCCATAGGCGCCAATGTTTTGTATCGGTGCTGCTCCTACAGTACCTGGAATCAGTGATAGGTTTTCGATGCCTGCATAACCGTTTTCTACGCAATACATTACAAGCGTATGCCAATTGACGCCTGCACCTGATTTGACCCATACATGCGCTTGATCTTCTCTGATAGTGACTATCCCGTCTATAGCCATGTGGATCACAATGCCCCTAAAATAGTTTAGGAATAGCGAATTGCTGCCTCCACCCAAAATCAATCGGGGTAGGGTCTTGAGTTCTTCGTTCAACAAAAGGTTGTGCAAGCACTGCACGTTATCAATACGTACATAATAGCGTGCTTGAGCGTCAATGCCAAATGTGTTGAGACTTTTCAGGGAGACGTGCTCTTGCAATAACATACGATGATTATGCGTGCTTGCTGTTGTATCATTTGTGTTACTTGCCGGTTGGGACCTGTGCATAACCCAGCTTGGTTCGCACTTTCCCTAGTATACGCTCGGCCATGCTCCTAGCTTTGGCTTCACCAGCGACGAATATTTGTTCGATAGCAGGGATATCTTGTATATAGTCCTCAAAGCGCTGCCGTTCTGTAGTAAACTGCTCTAGGATGAGCGCTAAAAGTTCTTTTTTAGCATGGCCATAACCATACCCACCTGCTAGGTATTTTTGGCGCAGGGAAGCTGCTCGTGCCTCACCAGCCAGAACGTTGTACAAGCTAAAGACAGTACATTGGTCTGGGTTCTTGGGCTGGTCTAGAGGAGTGCTATCGGTTTTGATAGCCATGATGGTCCTTCTGAGTTCTTTTTCTGGCAGAAAGGGATCGATGGTGTTATGATACGATTTACTCATTTTTTTCCCGTCAGTGCCTGGAATGGTGTGGACACTGGCCTTGACCTCAGGTTGGGGCAGTATGAATGTCTCTCCGTATTGGTAATTAAACCTAGCAGCAATATCTCTGGTAATCTCTAAGTGCTGGAGTTGGTCTTGGCCTATGGGTACGACTGTGGCTTCATAGAGCAAGATATCTGCTGCCATGAGTACAGGATAGGTAAATAGGCCCGTACTGAGGTCGGCGAGGCGCGCTACTTTGTCTTTGAAGGCGTGGGCATTGGCAAGCATAGGATAGGGTGTAAAGCAGCTAAGGTACCAGGCCAACTCACACACAGCCGGCACCTGAGACTGTCGGTAGAAGATAGCTTCCTTCGTATCCAACCCACAGGCCAACCAGGCGGCGGCTGTAGCATGGATGTAAGATTGCCTCTGGACTGGATCTTTGATGGAGGTGAGTGTGTGTAGGTCAGCAATAAAAAAGAGCGCTTCATGCGTCGAGTCTTTGGCCAGCTTGATTGCTGGGAGCATGGCGCCAAGCAAATTGCCTAAATGGGGCCTTCCTGTGCTTTGAATGCCAGTGAGGATGCGCGCCATAATGATTGTGTGAGTGTGTTTGGCAAATATAGATTACACAATGCATTGCCAAGGTATGCTGTTTTTCTATCTCTGTGATCTTCTTGTCTTCTTTGTAATTCCTGAATACATAGTGCTAAAAACAGTACGTAAAAATATTTTTTTTCTAGCTATATTGCCCGCAAGTTTGTAAGAGACATGAGAAGATAATGGCAAAAATTACTTTAAGCACCTTCAGAGAAACACTTAAAACAAGCCTGCAAAGGATTGCTGATAACGATGAACCTATGGTGGTAAAAAGGAAACGAGGCGAAGACATGGTCGTTCTTTCTCTAGAAGATTTTAATGCCATGCAGGAGACTCTATATCTATTTAGTCGTGCAGCTAATACGGCCCACCTACTCCGAAGCAAGCAACAACTTGAGCAAGGTTTCTCTAAACAAGTTCCCCTCTCAGTATTAGCAGAATGCATATAGAGTTCTCGGCTGCTTCTTTCGCAGATTATCGTTATTGGCAACAACAAAGCCCCAAGAACCTCCGTAAGATTAACCAGCTCCTGCAAGAAATTACCCACACTCCATTCATGGGCACAGGCAAGCCAGAAGCTTTGCGGGGAGATTTGCAGGGTTACTGGTCGAGGCGTATTGATCGAGAGCACCGTTTAATTTATTGGGTATTGGATAACAGAATCCAGGTGCTAGCGTGCAAGTATCATTATTAGGGTTACTTAGGGTGTAGTAACGGTGGCTGAAAACTCTGTGGTTGATCTATTTCTCACTTCCAACGCTTCAACCTACTTTTGTCGCGTCTTGCCTCTCTGAAATAAGGTAGAGAGAAAAAGACGGCTCAACTTGATAACAAGCTCAATATACTATGGCATTAGTAACAATGGTTATGCCCACCATGGGAGAGAGTGTCATGGAAGCAACCATTCTCCAATGGCTCAAGCAAGAGGGAGACATGATTACAGAAGAAGAATCCATCCTGGAAGTAGCCACTGACAAAGTCGACTCTGAAGTGCCTGCCCCGTATGCTGGCAGACTGCAGAAGGTATTGGCAAAAAAAGGAGAAGTAGTAAAAATAGGGGCGCCTCTTGCCATCATTGCGACTGCAGGAGAGACCATAGCAGCTACTTCAACCTCGCTTGCCTCAGCGGTAACCCTTGTACCATCTGCAGCAGTACGCCCACTACAACCAATGCCAGCTTTGCAAGCGCCCGTCCAGAAGCAATCCGACGGCAGGTTTTATTCGCCCTTAGTACGTCACATAGCGCAGCAAGAAAAAATTTCGCCCCAAGCGCTCAGTAGAGTCCCTGGCACAGGCAAAGACAATCGTGTGACCAAATATGATTTGCTGGCGTATCTACAACATCGTTCTGAGGTAGATACGCCGCTGCAGCCCGCTGTAGCATATATGCCTATTGCGCCTGAGGATGAAGTGATTCAGTTAGACAGAATGCGTCAGATAATTGCTGAGCGCATGGTAGCTTCTAAGCACATTGCTCCGCATGTGACCTCGTTTGTAGAGGCCGATGTGACAAACTTAGTGCAGTGGAGGAATCAACACAAAGAAGATTTTGAGCAAAAGGCAGGTGCTAAACTCACCTATACGCTACTCTTTCTACAAGCTATTGTACGGGCTATCAAAGACTTCCCTATGATTAATGCCTTTGTGGCAGCGGACCGCATTATCAAGAAAAAAGCCATTAATATTGGGCTAGCTGTCGCGTTGCCTGGTGGCAATTTGATAGTACCTGTGATCAAACATGCTGATCAGCTCAGTTTGGTGGAATTGGCCCAAAAAGTACAAACCCTGGTCCATAAGGCGCGTCATCAGCAGCTGGTCCCTGATGAATTGGCAGAGGCTACTTACACCGTTTCTAACTTGGGCTCTTTCCAGAACTTGATGGGAACGCCAATTATTCTGCAGCCGCAAGTGGCTATTTTGGCGTTAGGAGCCATTGTTAAAAAGCCTGCCGTGGTAGCAGGTGCTCAAGGAGATACCATTGCTATTCGGCATCAAATGTATCTGTCGCATTCCTATGACCATCGAGTGATTGATGGAGCACTAGGAGGGGGCTTTGTAAAGCAAGTGGCAGACTACCTGGAAGTGCTTGTTGATTGGGTACGTTGGTGATTACGAATTGTGTTTTGGGGCCTATGCATAAGCAAATTTGACGTTGCTGAGGTAGTTCATAAGATTGCGTTTGCAATACATTGTGTGCCCATGTAAGCGCGCTATGCACCCGTTATTAGTGCTCTTACCTATTCAATAAGCTCAAAAAAATATGGAATGTAGCTTCCTAGTATACCAGCAAATTTTTGGTATTACACTCGCTATCATCACAATTTCGCTAGATACAAGAGAAAATATTCTGGCAAGACCACTTAGTTTGGTGGGCACCATCATGGCATTCTTTGTGTATTACCCCGCGGGCCTGTATGCTAAGTGTTTACAAAGTGTGGTTACTATTTGCTTCAATACTTATGGCTGGTATCAGTGGTCATACGGAGGTAAACATAAAACGCCTTTGCAAGTAAGCAAAACAAGTCCTCTCGCCTTGTTGCGCCTGCTGCTGTCAGGTGTTTTAGGCACTGCTGCTTTGGGGAGTCTCTTATACTGGTACTCTCATGCTGACTTACCGTATTGGGATTCGTTACACACCGCAGTGTGTCTTATTGCCCAATGGATGTTAGTGAGAAAAAAGCTAGAAAGCTGGATTTTGTGGGTGCTAGCAGATGTCTTGTATACTGCAGTTTTATACTACAAAGGCCTCTATTTGTTCAGCGGGCTATATCTTTTTTTCGCCTTTTTGGCCATCAATGGCTATCGCACTTGGCACCAGTCCTATCTGAAGCACCATGGCGCCTTCTAGCTTATTGGTGAAGCCCAATAAAAAATGGTCTGTACCCTCTCCAGGTTACAAACAATATACACTGATGAATACCCTACAAATGATCTGTACTGTGCTGGGTGTTTACCGTCGTATTATTTAATGCCAAAGCAAAATTGCATGCTCGCCGGCTTGGTAGGCTCTTTTGTTTCTTACATGGCCCCGGCCATGCCTACGGGACCTTGGATTGTCATTACTATTTCTTTGATAGCCTATGGGTCGTTTCTATTGTCTCCTCGAAGGGGCCTGCTGGCGCGAAGAATACAGCAACGTAAACACCAGCGAAAGACCTTGACTGAAAACATTCTTAAGCTTTGCTACGAGCTAGGTGAAGCAGACGGGCATTTCTACAAAAGCAGAACGCTTGATACAATCCGCCAATACAGGACCTTGCCTGCTGGAAGACTGGCACAAGAGCTCAAGCGCTTACAAAAACAAAACATGTTGCAACGAGAACGCGCCGGGTGGGTCTTGACTACTGCAGGTAAAAACAAAGGCGAAGAAATAAGTCGGCTCCACCGCCTTTGGGAGCTGTATTTGACCCAGTACCTAAAGATCAAGCCTGATCATGTACATGAAGATGCAGAATCTATCGAGCATATCATCACGCCTGCGTTGGCAGAAGAGTTGGGTGGCCTTGTGAAGTTGCATACAAAGCAGAAGTCGAAGTCGAAATAGACTATTCAAAAGTAAGGAAGCGCCCCCTCTCATAGTCTAAAAATGGAAATTTTTTTATATGTCTCAGTGGTTTTGTATTACTTTACGGATTAAATGCTAGACTAACTACACTATGTTTCTGAGGACAAATAGGAACCTATCGTTCACCCTCCTGCTGCTTGTAGGGGTGCTGCTGGGGTATACAAGTTGTACGTCTCGTAATCCAGAAACTAGTAGCCAAGGCTCGCCCACGCCAAAGAAGCCGGACAAAGCAGGCAACATTCCCATAGAGGAGGCCCTGCCAGACGCTTTGATTGATCGAGTGGAGGAACCAGAACTACAAGAACGCCTGCGTGAGCTTAAAAAAAATCCAGCAACAATTGATGAGGTTGTATCGCGTGGCGGCCACAAAATACAACAATGGACAGTATTGCAGCTAGCTGCACTGTGGAATGAACTCGAAGTAGTTCAAGGCCTTCTACAAGCAGGAGCAGACCCCAATACCAAGGACAGCCGCTGGGGTCTAACGGCTCTACATGTGGCAGTAAAATGCGGTCATCTAGAAGTTGTTAAAGCGCTTATAGCCGCAGAAGCAAATATTAACCAGTCAGGTAACGACGGTGAGACGCCCTTACGCTCAGCCGCAATACATGGTAAAGTCGAAGTAGTTCAAGCCCTTCTCGAAGCAGGAGCAGAACCCAATGCCAAGGGAGACTGCTGGGGTCTAACGGCTCTACATGAGGCAGTAAGACGCGGTTATCTAGAAGTTGTTAAAGCGCTTATAGCCAAAGGAGCAAATATCAACCAGCCAGATAACGACGGTGAGACGCCATTGCAGCTAGCTGCAATATGTAATGAACCCGAAATACTTCAAGCCCTTCTACAATGAACATTTTATAGTTGACGGGAAAGATTTCCTTATAATCATGTTGGCCTATCCCATTTTTAGAGTAAATTCGCACGCGCACGTGCCCATTAAGCTAAGCAATTGGCAATAGCATAGCACTATTGGAATGTGCCCTATTTCATAAATGTACCATGCAAAGGTCTCCCTATGTTGCTGAAAACAAATAAGCACCTACCCTTCACCTTCCTACTGCTTGTAGGGATGCTACTAGGGTACACAAGTTGTAGGCGTAATCTAGAAACCAGTAACCAATCGCAACCTACAGCCACAAGCAGTAGCCGCCAAGCCTCGCCCACAGCAAAGAAGCCGGACAGAGCAGGCAAAATTCCCATAGAGGAGGCCCTGCCAGACGCTTTGATTGATCGAGTGGAGGAACCAGAACTACAAGAAGTCCTGCGTGAGCTTAAAGAAAATCCAGCAACAATTGATGAGGTTGTATCGCGTGGCGGCCACCAAATACAACAATGGACAGTATTGCAGCTAGCTGCAATGTGTAATGAACTCGAAGTAGTTCAAGGCCTTCTACAAGCAGGAGCAGACCCCAATGCCAAGGACAGCCGCTGGGGTGTAACGGCTCTACATGTGACAGTAGGATACGGTCATCTAGAAGTTGTTAAAGCGCTTATAGCCGCAGAAGCAGATATTAAGCAGACAGATAGCGACGGTAATACGCCATTGCAGCTAGCCGCAATGGATAATGAACTCGAAATACTTCAAGAACTTCTACAAGCAGGAGCAGACCCCAATGCCAAGAACAGCGACAACATGGATCGAACGGCTCTACATGAGGCAGTAAGACGCGGTTATCTAGAAGTTGTTAAAGCGCTTATAGCCGCACGAGCAGATATTACCCAGACAGATAACGACGGTAATACGCCATTGCAGCTAGCTGCAATATGTAATGAACCCGAAATACTTCAAGCCCTTCTACAATGAACATTTTATAGTTGACGGGAAAGATTTCCTTATAATCATGTTGGCCTATCCCATTTTTAGAGTA
>Ga0316608_1000194_pt1 | contig 32058 bp, 24 predicted proteins | sample MIS2016152B_MG_FD_207673 | JGI IMG/M metagenome (GOLD analysis project Ga0316608, IMG submission 207673) | Microbial mat bacterial communities from Middle Island sinkhole, Lake Huron, Michigan, United States - MIS.2016.152B | ecosystem: Environmental > Aquatic > Freshwater > Lake > Sediment... | reverse complement strand
CCCTTCAAATTTTTTTTGTAATAAATTTAAATTCCTCTTTTTTTAGAAATAGAAGATGGAGAAAAAGTTGCTTTATAATTTAAAATTTCTATTCCGTCATCTAATGTGTAATCCCACGTAATTTCTTGTATTTGATCAGATATTGTTCCATCTCCGGTCAGATTGTATCCTTCTACAGTTTGAGTTTTAAATGTAATAGTTGATGAAGTGAGAATTGCAACAACCTCTGAAGCATCGCCCCAATTATTGAAATTTGTTAGAATAATTTCATTATCAACTGTTTCACTTTTTTTGATTAGAACTTCGTATGAGCCAGCAAATGTTTGTCCTGCATCTGTTACTTCATAAGCTTCACAATTCCATTTAATTGCAATATCATCTCTTGCATCTGCATTAGGATCCGGGTCAAATTCGTCGTTTTCACATGTACTAAAAGATGTTACAAGTAAAGAGAATGCCACAAATAATACTAAATATACTTTTTTCATTTTGTTTTGATTTATTTTGGTTTGTTTTAAATAAAACGTTTTATTTTGTGAAATAATTGTTTAAATGAATATTTATATTTTTTTTATAAATTTTTAAAAAAGTTCTTCTAAAATATTATCATTAACTAAATTAGGTAATGTAACTTTAAGCTTAGAATTTTGTTCCATTGCACGTTTTATTGCAAACAAAGCACTTTGATTTCGTGCCCAGCCTCTACGTGCAATTCCGTTGTTTACATCCCAATGTAACATCATTTTAAGTCTTCTGTCAGCATCTTCAGAGCCATCTAAAACCATTCCAAATCCACCGTTAATAACTTCACCCCATCCTACTCCACCGCCGTTGTGAATTGAAACCCAAGTTGCCCCTCTAAAACTGTCGCCAATTACGTTATGTATTGCCATATCAGCGGTAAAACTTGAACCATCGTAAATATTTGAAGTTTCTCTGAATGGGGAATCAGTACCAGAAACATCATGATGGTCTCTACCTAAAACAATTGGAGCTGAAATTTCACCAGTCGCAATTGCTTGATTGAAAGCTTCTGCAATTTTAATTCGACCTTCAGCATCAGCATATAATATTCGGGCTTGTGAACCAACTACAAGTTTATTTTTTCCGGCTTCTTCAATCCATTTTATGTTATCCTGAAGTTGTCCAATTATTTCAGGTGGAGCTGTTTTAGCGATTTCTTTTAGAACTTTTTCGGCAATTCTGTCTGATTTTTCCAAGTCGTCGGGATTTGATGAAGTACATACCCAACGGAAAGGTCCAAAACCGTAATCGAAAAATAATGGTCCCATAATATCTTCAACGTAAGAAGGATAAATAAAAGTTCCATCGTTTTTCATAACCTCAGCTCCGGCTCTTCCGGCTTCGAGTAGAAAAGCATTTCCATAATCCCAGAAATACATACCTTTTGCCGAAAGTTTATTTATAGCATTTACCTGACGACGAAGTGATTCGTACACTTTTTCTTTAAAAAGTTGTGGATTTTCGGACATCATTTTGTTAGATTCTTCAAAAGTTAATCCAACTGGATAATATCCACCAGCCCAAGGATTATGCAATGAAGTTTGGTCAGAACCTAAATCAATATGAATATTTCTTTCGACTAATTTTTCCCACAAATCGACAATATTTCCGTTGTATGCTAATGAAACAGCCTGTTTTTTTTGTTTTGCCTCTAAAGCTCTGTCAATTAGAGTATCTAAATCGTTAAATATCTCATCAACCCAACCTTGAGAATGTCTTTTGTGCATAGCAGCAGAATTAATTTCGGCTATAATACAAATAGCACCAGCAATAACTGTTGCTTTTGGCTGAGCACCAGACATTCCGCCTAATCCAGAAGTAACATAAATTTTGCCACTAATGTCTTTTTCACCTTCTTTCAAAATTCTGCGACCTGCGTTTAAAACAGTAATTGTTGTTCCATGTACAATTCCCTGAGGACCAATATACATAAACGAGCCAGCAGTCATTTGTCCGTATTGAGAAACACCCAGTGCATTAAATTTTTCCCAATCATCAGGTTTTGAATAGTTTGGAATTACCATTCCATTTGTAACTACTACTCGTGGAGCGTCTTTATGAGATAGGAATAAACCCATTGGGTGTCCAGAATAAAGGACAAGAGTTTGTTCATCAGTCATTTCCGATAAATATTTCATTGTAATTAGATATTGAGCCCAGTTTTGAAATACTGCACCATTTCCACCATAAGTAATTAACTCGTGTGGGTGTTGAGCTACTGCATTATCTAAATTATTTGAAATCATCAGCATAATTGCTGCTGCTTGTTTTGATTTGCATGGAAAATCTTGAATATTTCTTGCGTAAATGCTATAATCCGGTCTGAAGCGGTACATGTAAATTCTGCCAAAGTTTTTTAATTCTTCTGCAAATTCTTTTGAAAGTTGATTATGAAATTTTTCAGGAAAATATCTCAAAGCATTTCTGACAGCAAGTTTTTTTTGTTCCAAATTTAATATATCCTTACGTTTTGGAGCATGACTTACATTTGTATCGTAGTTTTTTAACTCAGGTAAAAAATCGGGAATACCATTGCTAACAATTAATTTAAATTCTGTTTGATTCATAATTAATTATATAATAATTTAATACTAAAATCTAAATTTATTACAAAAATATTGATTTTAGAAATAATAACTAATATAAAAATTGCTTTAAACAACTAATGATGTAATTCGTAAATTAAAAAAGACGTACATTTCAAAAAAGTGAATAGAATACAACTATTTCATTTTATTGAAAGGTTCGTCTTTAAATCTTAGTAATGTAATGTTTACGATAATTTTTAAGTCAAATTTTATAATGATTAAAATTCATCTTCAAAATCGTCTTCGAAATCTTCGTCAAAATCTTCATCATCTTCAAAATCTTCTTCATCAAAATCTTCTAAATCTTCAAGGTCGAAATCGTCATCAAAATCATCGTCATCGTCGTCATCATCGTCTTCGAAATCGTCATCGTCATCATCTTCGATATCGTCATCATCTTCATCTTCGAAATCGTCGTCGTCAAAATCGTCAAAATCATCGTCTTCAACTTCTTCTTCAATTTCTTCTTCGTCACGTTTTTTTGCGAAGCAATTCTTTTGAATAACATCATTTAAAGATTCAATAACATCTTCATTTTCAAATTCTACAGGTAAATAATAAAAATTCATAGGAATTAAAGTTTTAATGATAATTTAATTTTTTTGTTTATTTTTTAAATAGTTTAATTTTTTCAAAAGTAGCCTGAACATTAAGTACAATTTCTTCGTCAATTAAAATTCTACCACAGTATTCGCAAACTATTACTTTTTTGTGAGAGCGGACATCTAATTGTCTTTGAGGAGGAATTTTGTTGAAACAACCTCCACATGCATCACGTTTTATAGGAACAACAACTAAACCGTTTCTTGCTGTGCTTCTAATTCTTTTATAAGCATTTAAAAGTCTTTCTTCTACTTTTTCTTCAATATTTACGGCAAGTTTAATTAATTCGTCTTCATCTTTTTGTGTTTCGCTAACTATATTAGTGAGTTCGCTTTTACATTGTTCTAAATCTTTCTTTTTTTCATCAATTACTTTTTCTGCTTTTTTATATACTTCGGTAATATTCTTTAATTCTTCGCTGTATTCTTTAATTTTCTTTTCACTAATTTTGATTTCAAGTGTTTGATATTCAATTTCTTTTGTAATTGAATCGTATTCTCTGTTGTTACGTACTTTTAATTGTTGAGTTTCGTATTTTTTAATTAACCCTTCGGATTCGACCATCTGGTTTTTCATCTTTTTTACTTCATTCTCAAACTTACTCATTTCTAGCTGAATATTTTTGATTCTTGTTTCCAGACCGATAATTTCATCTTCTAAGTCTTGTACTTCTAGCGGTAATTCGCCTCTTAATCGTTGAATTTCATCAATTTTAGAGTTAATTGTTTGAAGTTTGTACAATGCTACAAGTTTTTCTTCTATTGTGATTTCCTGATTATTAGTTATTACATTCTTTTCAGACATATCTAAAAATATTTGATTGGATTAGTATTTATTTTTGAAAAATGGACTGCAAATCTAGGAAATTTTTTATTAATAAAATCAAAAATTAAATCTTTTGTAAAAACTTCGCTTTCGTAATGTCCAATATCTGCAATAAGTATTTGATTTTCAGAATCAAAAAATTGATGATATTTAATATCTGCCGTAATAAAAATATCGGCTTTTTGTTGTTTTGCTTTTTCCAGAAGAAAACTTCCACTTCCGCCACAAACAGCAACTTTCTTTATCTTTTTATTTAATAATTGCGTATGTTTAATAACTTCCAAATTAAATTTTGATTTAAGTTCTGATAAAAAACTAAGTTCGTCTAACTCGGTTTCTAACTCACCAATCATTCCTGCTCCGATTGTTTTTAAATTATTGTCTAATTTATAAATATCATAAGCAACTTCTTCGTAAGGATGATTTTTTATTAATGCTGATATAATTTTATTTTCCAAATATTTAGGAAATATTACTTCAATTCTGATTTCTTTTTCAGTATGTATTTCATTAATTTCTCCTATAAATGGATTTGCATTTTCAAGAGCTTTAAACGTTCCGTTTCCTTCTAAATTGTAGCTACAGCTATTATAATTACCTATATGTCCGGCACCGGCTTCGAATAATGCACTTCTTACTTTTTCTTGATAATTAACAGGGACAAAAGTAACAAGTTTTTTTAATTCTCCAGTTTTAGAATCTAAAATTTGTATTTTTTTTAAATTTAATTTATTGCAAATCTGAAAATTTACACCTGAATTAATATTGTCCAAATTTGTATGGATTGCATAAACCGCTATATCATTCTTAATTGCCTTTATAACTGTGCGTTCAATATAATTTTTTCCGTTTAGTTTTTTTAATCCTGAAAAAATTATTGGATGATGCGATATGATTAAGTTTGCTCCAATGCTAATTGCTTCGTCAACAATATCTTCGGTAGTATCAAGAGTAATTAGAATTCCTTTTACTTCTGTTTTAAAATCGCCAATTATTAAACCACAGTTATCATAAGATTCTTGTAGTGAAAGAGGAGCTATTTCTTCTAAATAATTTGTTATTTCTCTAATTACCACTTATTCTAATATTAAATTGTAAAAGTTTGAATCAAAAGGAATTATTATTTCGGCAAATTTATATAAATTTAAAATATTTCCAAATATCAAAAAAATATTTTTAAAATAAATATCTATTAATAATATTATATAACATATATTCAATAGTTTAACAATTAAAATATTTTTAAAAAAAAGTTAATAAAATAATAAAATGGTAATAAAATGGTAATAAATACTTCTGAATACAGTTACGAATTTTATTTTTTAAAGATACTGAATTAAATCTGCTTAATTTACACGATATTATTTTATTTATCGTTAGTAAATTAATTTTTTGTTTTTTTAAATATAAATTAAATTTGTAACAAAATAATTTGAAATAAATCAGATAAAATGATAAAAAAATTGTGTTTTTTTCTTTTTCTGCTAACTTTTTTCTATTTAAATAGTTATGGTCAGAATATTAAAATTTACGGAACAATAACAGATACATTGGGTCGAAAACAAAGTTACGTAACAGTCAAGCTGTTGAATACAAATAAAGGGACGGTTTCAGATGCTAACGGATATTATGAAATTTCAGCTCCAAAATCAGATGAGATTAAATTGATGTATTCGTTTATTGGATATATTTCTCAATATAAGACGTTAAAGCCGCAAGAAATGGAAATATCAAGAAATGTAAATATTGTTTTACATGAAGATATTAAAGAATTTAAATCTGTAGATATAGTTGAAAATAAACTAGATGACGTTAGTATGATTAGTATAAAAAAAATAAATATTGATGTTCTTCCTACAGCTTCCGGCAATTCTATTGAAGCTTTGTTAAAAACAGAAATGGGTGTATCATCAGGAAACGAGCTAAGTTCACAGTACAATGTGCGAGGTGGAAATTATGATGAAAATCTTGTATATGTAAATGATATTGAAATTTATAGACCATTATTAATACGCTCAGGTCAACAAGAAGGTTTAAGTTTTCTTAATAGCGATTTAGTGTCGGGAATAAATTTTTCTGCCGGAGGTTTTGAAGCAAAATATGGCGATAAAATGTCTTCAGTTTTAGATATTACTTACAAAAAACCGAAACAATTTGCTGGTTCAGTTTCTGGAAGTTTACTTGGTGGAACTGCTCATGTTGAAGGAGTTGGCTTAAACAAGAAATTAACTTACGTAAGTGGTGTAAGATATAAACAAAGTAAGTATATGCTTAATAGTTTGGAAGTTGAAGGAGATTACGACCCTAGGTTTTTAGATTTTCAGACATATTTAACTTATCAGCCTTCTAATAAAATTGAATTAGGATTTTTAGTTAACATTGCTCAGAATGATTTTATTTTTACACCTACAAAGAATGAGGCAACCTTTGGAACATTTCAAAAACCTTTACTGCTAACAATTTACTTTGATGGAATGGAGAAAGATAAATTTAACACTTATTTTGGAGCTTTTTCGTTTACTTATAAGCCAAATACTAATTTGTCGTTAAAATTTATTGCGTCAACATATTTAACTCAAGAAGAAGAAACATTTGACATTCAGGGTGATTACTTTCTAAATGAGTTGAATAATAATTTAGGTTCAGAAAACTTGGGTGACAGCTCAGTTAGTCTTGGTTATGGTGAATATATTGAACACGCAAGAAATTATTTAACAGCCACAGTTGCAAATTTTTCGCATAATGGCTTGTATTCTACTGAAACAAATAAATTTTTGTGGGGTGTAAAATATCAACAGGAAATAATTAATGATAAAATCAGTGAATGGGACTTTATTGATTCTGCAGGTTATTCTATTAATAGTCAGAGATATTATCCCGATGATGTTATTTTTTTAAATTATTCGGTTTCTGCTAAAAATTCAATGAATTCAAATAGATTAAGTGCTTATATTCAAGATATTTATACAATAGAGACACCAAATTACGATTTTAAAATAAATGCCGGATTAAGAGCTACTTACTGGGATTACAACAACGAATATAATATTAGTCCTCGATTTTCGGTTCAGTTAAAGCCATACTGGAATAAGCAATTTGAATTTAGATTTTCGACCGGAGTTTATTATCAACCACCATTTTATAGAGAAATCAGAAATTACGATGGATTTATAATTGAAAATCCAAAATCACAGCGCTCAATTCACTTTGTATTAGGTGGTTATTATGATTTTACGGCATGGGGACGACCATTTGTTTTAACATCAGAAATATATTACAAAAAATTGGATAATTTGATTCCTTATGAAATTGATAATGTGCGAGTAAGATATTATGCAGACCAAATTTCAAAGGGTTATACTGCCGGTCTTGATTTTAAGGTGAGTGGAGAATTTGTAGATGGTGTTGATTCTTGGTTGAGTGTTTCGGTAATGAAATCGGAAGAAGATATTTTTGGCGACAACTACTGGGCTTATTATGATAAAGATACTAACCGAATTGCCACTAATTACGGAGCTGTTGACAGTGTTCATGTTTTTCCGGGTTATCTGCCACGTCCATCAGACCAAAGACTTAGCGTGGGTTTATTTTTTCAGGATTATATTCCGGGAAACGAAAATTTTAAGGTTCATTTGGGTTTTATTTTTGGTACACCTGTACCTGTCGGTCCACCGAATACTGCAAGATATAATGCATTAATGCGTTCGCACCCTGCATATTTACGAGTCGATTTAGGTTTCTCTGTTTTGTTAAAGAGTGAAGAGAAAATATATACCCTTAAAAATCCTTTGAATGTGTTTAAAAGCATTTGGTTAAGTGCCGAAGTATTTAATTTGCTAGGGGTTAGAAATACTGCTTCGTACTCATGGATAACAGTTGTTCCAAATTCTTCAAATATCCAAACGCTTGAATATTCGCAATATGCAGTTCCCAATAAGTTATCAGGGACTATTGTAAATTTAAGATTAATTTGTAAGTTTTAGTAAAAAGAAGCATTTTTCAATTTTTGAATGTTTTGAGATAATAACTTTAACTTTGACTAAGTCTTAGAACTCTGTCAAAGTTAAAATTTATTTGTTAGTAATAAATTAAAAATTAGTATAATAGCTGTAATCGTCATAAACAATTATCCAGTAATCACCAAAAAATTTGATAAAATTTATACTTTTATCTTCTTCAAACAAGCTTACTAATTTATTACCTGCTTCATCAGGAATTTTATCGTAAACAAATCCGTTTGTACCAAAAAATATTATCCAGCCGTCTTCACCTACCAACTCGATTTTTCTTAATTTTTTGTCTTTCTGATATAAAGTTTTTAATTTTTTTTCGGCTGATGCAGGAATAGAACTGTACGAAAATCCTGAATTTCCGAATAATACAACCCAAGTATCAGAATTTACAACATCTATGTCATTAATTTTTTTCTCACCTTTATTAATATCATTTAAAGTTTCAACCATTTTATCGGAAATACCATAAGCTGCGTAAGCATTATTTACTGAGGTAATTATCCAACCTTCTGTAAATAATTCAACATCTTTCAAAACTTTCTGATTAGAATTAAGGTCTGTCAAAACTTTAGTAACATCTTCAGATATAGAATTATAAGAATATCCTATATCACCATAAAAAACTATCCAATCGCCCGTTTCTGAAAATGAAATTGATTTAATTTCTACCTTATTCTCAGAAATATAAGCTAATTCTTCCTTTAATTTTGTAAGTTTTGTGCTTACATCTGTTTGTGAATTTACCAAATTACAAACAAAAAGCAAAACAATAACTAATAATGTCGTTTTCTTCATTTTCTTAAAATTTTTATTATTAATGATTTATTGAAATTTAAGGTGTCTAAAAAAATGGAAACGGATAAAACTAAATTTCTAAATAATCAAGTTTATAGTTTCCTTTTTTACAAACGACCTAACAACTAATTTTTTAATTTGTCCAGTCTCTTTTTGCATTTATTTCCTCTTTTCTTCTGATGGCTGCTTCCAAATCTACGTTCATAATATTAGCCAAATCAATTAAATAATTAAAAACATCTGCAAATTCATCTTCAAGTTCAAACTCTTTAATTTTCTTATTTTTTTCGGTATATAAACCCATTTTGTTGCGTATAGCTTTTGCAAGTTCACCAATTTCCTCAGAGAACAATAAAAATATTTCGAGTTGGTTATTTTTGTTCCAACCTCGCTCAATACCAACTTGTTTGATGTAATTTTGAAAATCACTCAAAGTTGGATTTTTCTTTAATTCGGGCATAAAATAAAAATTGATTTTAGAGTAAAGACAAATTTTGAAATGTGAAGTTGCAAATGTTGTGTTTAGTTTTTGCAATATTTCAATAAATAGTTATTTGCGTGATAATCTCCGTTTTCAACTGATTTTTTCCAGTCGTTGCAAGCTCCTTCAATATCTTCGGAGTTTAATTTTGCTTGGGCTCTAAGCATATAAATATCAGTTTGACACTGATTTAAGTCTAATGAATACGAAAAATCATCAATTGCAAGTTTGTAAGAATATGAATTTAGATATGACTTACCGCGAAGATAATAATATTCAGAATCATAAGGTTTTAACTCAATTAGATTATTCAATATTTTTGTAGCTTCTATATAATTTTCAGAATTAATCTGTATTTCGGCATATTTTTTTTTAGCTTCGGTATCGTTCAGAAAATATGTCAGATATAATTCAATATCAGATAAAGCATTTGAATATTCTTTTAGTTCATTATAATTTAATGCTCTAAGATAAAATAAGTTAATATTTTTTGGATTTTTTTCGATAAGATAATTGTATTGTAAAATTGCCTTATTATATTTTTCTAATTTAGAGTAACATAAAGCTAAACTTTCTATATAATCGGTATTTTTAATTATTTCAATGGCTTTTTCAAAACATTCAGCAGCTGATTTATAGTCGGACATTGCACAATAAATTTCACCTTTTAGGGCAATAGCCTGATGTTTTCTCTTATTTTTATTTATTATCTGATTTACAATGTCCAGTGCTTCAATATATCTTTCTTTTTTTAAAGCATATTCAGCATCATTTAATAGTAAATCCTGACTTGAAAAATTATCCTCTTTTAAAAAATTTATCCATTCTTCAGTATTTTCAATTCCATCAAAAAAAATATCAGTAAGTATTTCGCTTTTAGTAGTTTTAAAATTTGAGGATAAATTTTCTTTCAAATAAAATACAGAACTGTCCTGTTTTTTGAGAGAAGCATAACATTCAGCAATATAATAATTTGCACATCCTGTTTTTAAATTTTCAGCCATTTTAAAATCTGTTATAGCTTTTGAAAATTGATTAGTATTTAAATATGATTTTCCACGATATAAATAATCTTGATAATCAACAGTATTTTGAGTAATAGATGTAGTAAAATACTCTATTGCAGAACTGTAATCTTCGTTTATGAAAGATGAATATCCTTTATAATATGTGTCGTAAATATTTTGAGTTACTGCTTTATTTATCAGAATAAAAAAGCAAAATACTGTTAAAACTATTTTCATATAAAATAATTATATTTTGTAAAATCTGTAAAATTATGGTTTTGGAACTGAGGCATTTCCATAAATATGAATAAAACCCGATAAATTCCGAACTTGTAAACCAGAGAGTCTATATTCGTAAACATCACATATATAGTAATATACGCCATCACTGACGAGTTTATCAGAGTACATATCTTTTCCGTTCCAATTTATATCAGGGTCTTCACTTTCAAATACTAAACCACCCCATCGATTATAAATCTGAATTTTAATTTTTTCAACAAACTTATATGGTAACGGGTGGTATAATTCATTTAGAGCATCACCGTTTGGAGTAAAAACATTCGGAAGTTCGTAATAATGACATATATCTGTGCAAACTGTGTAATCATTGGAACTCTCATTTCCGGCAGAATCAACTGCTGTAACCGAATAACAAGCAGCTAGTGTAAGTTCGGGATAATGATAGAAACAAGTATCATTTGGGTTTTCAACTTTCTGAATTAATGAAAGTTCACCATTAAGTTGGTTAGTATAATAAATATTTATGAAATCAATATTTTGAAAACAAGAATCTGGTTTCAGATTCCAACATATTTTGTTTCTTTCGAGTTCGCACTCGCTGCTAACTTCAAAATTTACAGGACAAGGAGCAACTGTATCAATTGGAGTTACACATGCAATTTGTGAAAAATTTTCTATCAATTTTGGAAATTCGTCAGCAGAATAAAATCCTTTACTTTTAACTTTGTAGCAATACTCTTCTCCATTTTTTAGTCCAAAATCAATATAAGCATTTGCAGTAGTGTAACCTATAGAATCAAATTCAAAAGTTGTTTTATTCTGACGATAAATTATGAATTCATTATTTTCCCAGGGAACATTAGCTTCATAAGTTAAAACAGCTTTGCTATCAGCACCTTGTGTTTTTAGGAATACAGATGAAGCAACCGAAGGAGGACCAACAGCATTCCAATGGTTATTATCAACGTCATAGTTTAAAAGTTGAAGTTTGTAAGTTGAAGGATTATCTTTGGTATTAAAAATTGTATCAATTACAGATAAATTATCATAACCCTCAACATCAATAGGACCTTGATAAAATCCTCCATATAAGTCTCTTGAATAATAAATTGAATATTTAAAAGGTCCTTGAACAATTAATGTATCTAAATCTCTGGGTTTTAACCATTCAAGTAAAATTGCTCCGTTTTCAATATCTGTATGGTTTACATTAACTTTTGTAAAAACTGGTGAACCTTCGATTAAATCGGTACACATTTTTTCAGAAGTGTAACCTTCAGCACCATCAGTAAAAACACAAACAACTCTGTAACAATACAAAAAGCCCTGTGATAATCCTAAACCATTGTCGTTATCTAAATAGGTAGTATCTTCAATATTGTCAATTTCGGCAATTAATGTATATTCAGCTGATTCTGGTATTCCGGTTTGACATTCAACAGGTTCAAAAGTGTCAATTTTTTTCTTTCTATATAATTTGTAGGCTATTACATTTTCGCATCTATTTTTTTTCCATCGTAAAAAAATTGTAGAATTTGAAGGTTCTAATGTAACAATTTCTGTTGCTGGTCCAACAACAGTAATAGCAACATTTTCATAATCAACCAACTTAATTTCAGGACTATCATCAATTGCTTTAAAAATAATTCTGTATGGTTGCTTTTGGATATGGTTGCAGCATGTCTGCCATCTGAAAGTATCTACAACAGTTTGATAACCTGTTGCAGTAGCAAAGTATGCTGGATTTTCGTCAAGTTCAAAAACACCACTTACTGCTGAAAGAGTAATATAATCTTCGTCAGGGTCTTCTGCTTTTACAGCAAATTTAACCAACGAATCCGCTTCTACACACATATCCGGAATTTCGTAAATATCAGGTGGATTATTATCGGTTTCATAAACTTCAATTTGTATATCCCTAATTATACTACTAATTTTTACATTGTTACGCCATTCTTCAATTTCCATTGCAACATTGTAAATTCCAATGGTTACAGGTGTATCCCAAATTAAATCACCTGTTAATTGGTCAACTGTAATATTTGTACTTGCAGTTGGCAACGTAAAATCAGGAATTGGAGCTCCACCATCGAACAAACAAACAGCCATTTTATAAGATAAACTATCTCCATCGGGGTCGAAAGCACCGGGATTGTGTATAAAAATTTCTCCTTTTGCTGCTTTATCAATTGGCATATTTAATAAAACCGGTGTATTGTTTGCACCGATTAAAAAATTTATTTGCAAAATTGTTTTAAGTGCAAATACTACATTTACAGAATTAGGAATATTTAACACGCCGTCATTTCTGTTAGGATCTTCCATAATTATCTGATATGTACCCGGTCCGGGATATGTATGTAAACCAACATATATATTCTGCTGATATTCGTCAGGTAATAAATTCTTCTGCACACGTTTTACGTAGTTACTAGTATTATCACCCCAAAAAGTTTCAAGCGAATCTCTATCAGCCATTGATGCTGTAAATGTGTAAGTGTAAATTGTTATTTCATATTTGTAACCGCTTATATGCCTGTAAACAATTTCGCCGGCTCTATTGTGAGTCGCATACAAATTTATTGATAATGAGAATATTATTAAGATAAAAAGAAAATATTTTTTCATGTTGTAACTTATAAAAATATCGTGATTTTTATTGTTTTCATTTTCAGTCAAAAAATAATGACTTCTCAAAAAATGTTATTTTAAATTGATTTTTTCAAGTAACCGATTATTATTATATTCTATAGCTTGTTGAAAGCCAAAATATGTAAATATCAATAAATTAGTTTGGTCATTGTATAAATCTATCATTAAAGAATTTTTTATTTCAAGATTCTCAATTTTGGCTTTACATTTAAACGTAAAGTAAAACCAGACAGATAAATCGACAATTTCTTTTTTTGAAAACACAAGTCTTTTTTTTGTTTTATCGATATCATTGGTTATCAATGCAAAATTTTCTAATACATATTTTGATATATAATCAGAACTATTAGTTAATTCAGATTCTTTCCCTAAATTCAAGTCAACTTGATAATTATGTTTGACAATTGTTTCAAAATCATCTATATAGACTTTCATAGAAATTACAAATTCTTTTTTTTCGGAAATATAGTCAATATTTGTAACTGTAACATGAACTGGATGTTGACTTAAATATTGAATATTAAAATTTAAAATCAGACAAAAAAGCAAACCCATATAATATTAAATTTTAAAGCAAATTTAGTATTATTTTTTAAATAAATTTATACATTAAAATATTATTTAAGATTTATTTAGATTTGAAATATTTAGAATTGTAAAAAACATAATAATTAAACTATTATTTTTAACAAAAACATAATTTTTGGCTTAGAAATTGGAATATAAACATTAATTCAGAATTTTCAGAAATTTAAATTGTATTTTTTTTTGTTTTTTATTCTGACTATTAGATATTTGAAATAATTTATTAAATATTATTGTATATATTAAATATACTTTATAAATTAGATTTTTTTTGAATTGAATTTTATTAAAATACTTTTCTTACGTTAAATTGTTGACATAATGAATGAATCAATTTTAAATGCTTTAATGCAACTATTTGCAATTATTGCTACTGTCAATGAAGAAGGTGCTTCACATAACGCCAGAGCAATTGTTGAAATATATCTACGACAGCAACTAAGTCAGACACTTACTGAGAAATATTTGAAATTATTTGACGATTATCTCGAAAGTCATTTATCAGATGCCAAAAAAGGCGAAAAAGCGAGGAAAAGAATGTCTTCGAATTCGGTTAGAGTGCTCAAAATATGTGAACAAATAAATGAAGTTCTACATCAGAAAGAAAAAATAATTGTAATTATCAGGTTACTTGAGTATGTTAACGAAGATGGTAAAATTACCGAAAGCGAATATGATTTTATAAGTACAGTTGCCGAAACTTTTAATATTGAACAAACTGAATTTAAAAACATTGAAGCATTTGTTCTTGGTAAACCAGAAGAAGTAGTTCAAAAAGAAAAAATACTTATTATCGACGATAAAATTGCAAACGAATCACAAAAAAACATTGGCGAAACAACTATTCCTAAACATATTACAAAAGCAAATTTAGACGGACAAATTTTAATTTTGTATATATCAAGTATTCAAACTTTTGTATTTAAATATGTAGGTCATCAGAATTTATATTTAACAGGTCAGAATATCTCGGCAAGGAGAACTTATGTATTTGATAATGGTTCAATTATACGTGCAAACAAAGTAGAACCTATATATCAGAGTGATATTGCTTCGCGATTTTTATATTCGGGTAATAAACAGAAAATTACACTGACTGCTCAGGATATTGAATTTAAATTCAAAAACAGCGAAAATGGATTATATAAGATAAGCTTTTCTGAAGATTCCGGTCAGCTTATTGGAATAATGGGTGGTAGTGGTGTTGGAAAATCAACATTACTCAATATTTTGATTGGAAAGTATAAATTACAATCAGGAAAAATTCTCATTAACGGACACGATATTTACAAAGAATCAAACCTTTTGGAAGGAATTATTGGTTTTGTTCCTCAAGATGATTTACTTATTGAAGAATTAACTGTTTATCAAAATCTTTATTACAACGCAAAACTATGTTTCGGAAAATATACCGAAGAAGAACTAAATAAGGGAGTTGAAAAAGTTCTTAGTGATTTGGGATTATTTGAAGCAAGGAATTTGAAAGTAGGAAATCCGTTAAACAAATTTATTAGTGGAGGTCAACGAAAAAGATTAAATATTGCATTAGAGTTAATTAGAGAACCTTCAATACTATTTGTAGATGAGCCAACATCAGGATTATCATCTATGGATTCAGAAATTGTAATGCAACTTCTTAAAGACCAAGCTTTAAAAGGCAAACTCGTAATTGTTAATATTCATCAGCCTTCGTCAGATATTTTCAAATTATTTGATAAATTGTGGATTATGGACAAAGGAGGACATGTTATTTATAACGGTAATCCAATTGAAGCTGTAGTTTACTTTAAACAAATGAGTTCGTATGTAAATGCAGATGAAAGCGAATGTCCTACTTGTGGTAATGTAAATCCAGAACAAATTTTGGAAATTGTTGAATCTAAAGTTGTTAATGAATTTGGAAAATATACTCAGGAAAGAAAAGTAACAGCAGATGAATGGTATAAACTCTATAAAGAAAATATTGAATCTAAACTAGAAATAAATTCAGGTGAAACTACAGATTTGCCTAAAACAAACTTTAGTATTCCAAATTTATTTAAGCAATTTAAAGTATTTAGTATCAGAAATATATTGTCAAAATTAGCGAATACACAATTTATGCTGATAAACTTTTTGGAGGCACCAGCACTTGCATTTATATTAGGATTTTTTACCAAATTTTTGAACGATGAAGGTGTTTATGTTTTCTCAGAAAATAAAAATCTACCTGTATTTTTGTTTATGAATGTTGTTGTTGCTTTATTTATAGGTTTAACTGTTAGCGCAGAGGAAATTATAAAAGACCGCAAAATACTTGAACGCGAAAAATTTTTAAATTTAAGCAGATTCAGTTATATAAATTCTAAAGTTCTTATTTTATTTCTAATGTCTGCTATACAGATGTTTTGCTTTGTAATTGTTGGAAATTTTATTTTAGAAATAAAAGGAATGACTTTTACTTACTGGATTGTTTTATTTTCGACCGCAGCTGCAGCAAATATGATAGGATTAAACATTTCGGCAGCACTTAATTCAGTAATTACAATATACATTTTAATACCATTTATACTTGTTCCTCAATTACTTTTAGGAGGTGCAATGGTCGATTTTGACGATTTACATTCAAGTATCGCAAACAAAAAATATGTTCCTTTTATTGGAGATATGATGCACTCTCGTTGGTCTTATGAAGCTCTTGCAGTTGAACAATTTAAAAATAATAAATTTGAAAAATATTTCTATCAGGTTGAAAAAGAAAAATCAGAAGCAAGTTATATAAGCTCATATCTGGTAAACGAACTTGAATTATATGTTAAAAAATGTGAGAAAGCAATTGGCGACCCTGAATATCAAGAACTTTATACAAAATATCTAAATATTTTATACACAGAAATTAACGAACTAAATTCTAATAAAGAATTGAAAAGTATAAAATTTAAAAAACTGGATAGTCTTACAAATGAAAGTTTTTCAATATCACTTGCAGCAGAAGTTACTACATTTTTAGAAAACACACAGACAATATATAATAGTGTTTTGAATGATAAGAATGCTGAGCGTGATGAAATATTTAATCAACTTGTAGAAAAGTTTGGTAAAGATGAAGTTCTAAAAATGAAAAATGATTATTACAACGAAAAACTATCAGAATTTGTTCTTGACAAAATGACTTTAAAGCAAACAGTTGAAATAGAGGATAGATTAGTTAGAAAAAAAGACCCTGTTTTTATGGATCCTTATTCAAATTTAGGAAGAGCACATTTTTATTCACCTGTAAAAATTGTTTTTGGAAACAGAGTAAAGACATTATGGTTTAATCTGGCAATAATGTGGTTTACTATATTATTGATGTATATATCATTATATTTTGATTGGCTAAAGAAAGTTCTTACATTTATTGAAAATATTATTCCTAAAAGGAAAATTAAAAGATAGGATTAATTTTAGCAAAAAAATAAAAAACGAAGCTAATTTACTTTAGCTTCGTTTTTTTTATTGAACATTTACGAATTTATAATCACAATATGTTCTTTATCAGTTATTTTTTCGCAATAATGACATTTTAACGAAACATCTTTTTTAGAGAAAACAGTAAATCTTGTTACAATTTGCTCATTATTGGTTATACACTTAGGATTAAAGCATTTAGCAATTCCTATTATTTCATCAGGAATTGTAACACTTTTCTTTTCAACAACTTTATAATCTTTAATAATGTTCAGATTAGCATCATGTGCAACCAAAGCAATTTTGTTAATTTCTTCGTCTTCAAAAAACTTATCCGAAATTTTGATAATTGCTTTATAACCAAGCTTTTTACTTTCCAGATTTGTTCCAAAAGTTATTTGGTTAGAGTACTTATCTAAATTCAATATTCGTATTACTTTAAAAAGGTCCTTAGCAGGAATATGGTCAATAACAGTCCCATCTTTTATAGCACTGACTTTTAATTCGTTCTTTTCCATAGGTTTTAATTAAAAATTATTAGTTATTAATTATAAATTTTAAATAAAAATTAGAAATATTAAGTTAATATTCACTATTTTAATTTTAATAAATTTTTATTCTATCATTCACTAATTCTTTTATTTCTTCTTTTTTTCTACTTCACTCCAAGTATTTTAGCAATAATAGCTTGCCTTGTAAAAATTCCGTTAAGTGCTTGTTGAAAATAATAAGCGTGAGGATTATCATCAACATCAAGTGTAATTTCATTAACTCTAGGCAGCGGATGCAAAATTTTCATATTTGGTTTTACATTAGTCAACATACTGCTTTTAAGAACATAAGCATCTTTAGTTTTTTCATATTCCATTAAGTCAGAAAATCTTTCCTTTTGTACTCTTGTCATATAAATTATGTCGGCTTCCGAAATAATATCACTAAAATCTTTATGTTCATAGAATTTGATATTTTTTTCTTTTAAAAAATGTTTGTATTCGTCTGGCATTTTAAGTTTGTCATGCGAAATGAAATTAAAAACCGGTTTAAAATGTGATAAAGCCATTAATAGCGAATGTACTGTTCTACCATACTTTAAATCGCCAACCATAAAAATATTCAAATTTTCGAGAGTTCCTTGAGTTTTTCTTATTGAATACAAATCGAGTAAAGTTTGTGTAGGATGTTGATTAGCACCATCTCCTGCATTAATAACCGGAACGCTGGAAACTTCAGATGCAAATCTTGCACTTCCTTCGAGTGGATTTCGCATTACAATTAAATCGCTGTAATTTGCTACTGTTAATATTGTGTCTTTCAGGGTTTCGCCTTTTGTAACACTTGATGAACTTGAATCAGTAAAACCAATAATACTTCCTCCCAGTTTTTGAACTGCACTTTCAAAACTCAATCTTGTACGGGTTGAAGGTTCAAAAAATAATGTAGCAACTACCTTCCCTGATAATAATTTTGGTTCATGAACTTTCTCAAAATGTTCTGCTAAATCAAGGATTTGCAGCATTTCTGATGTTGAATAATCATTAATTGAAACCAGACTTTTGTTTTTCATTTTATAGATTTTAAATTTTTGAACATGAGCATTGATAAAAAGCAAAAAAAAAGGGCTAAGCCGTTAAGCCTGCCCTTATTTAAGGTATAATAGAATAAATTATTTTAAATTTGTCAATAATCATTTTTTTTCCTGCAAAGATACAAATAGTAAAAAAACTTACAAATAAAATAAAACAAAAATTATAAACTGTTAAGCATTTTCAAAAATTCTTCGTTGGGAACGATTCTTGAATCGTCGAGAGAATATTCTGGTTTCAAACCATTTACAAAGTACATATTCATTGTACCTCTGTTTTTCATGTCAATTTCCCCTCTGAATTCGCAATCGAAATAATCTTTGATATCATCGTAAGTTGACTGTGATACATTTACTTTACCTATTTCGCAGGCTGATTCTATTCGCTTTGCAATATTTACAGTATCGCCCCAAATATCGTAGGCAAATTTAATTTTTCCCACAACTCCTGCTATTAATTCTCCGGTATGAATACCTATTCTAAGTTTCCAGTCTGGAAGTTCTTTAGTGTTTAGATTTTCAATTGTTTTTATATATTGCTGAATTTCAAGACCTGCCAGCACAACATTAAACGGATTACTTCTATTTCTTAAAGGTACCCCTCCGGCACACATATACGAATCGCCGATAGTTTTTATTTTTTCGATAAAATGTTTTACCACAATTCCGTCAAATTCACTAAAATATGTATGTAAAGCAGTAACAATTTCGTCTGGCGTCAAATGTTCGCAAGACATTGTAAATCCCTTAAAATCAGTGAACATTACAGAGGCACGTTTGTAATTCCTAGGTTTTGCATAACCAATAGATTTTAATTGCATTACGACATGATGCGGAAGAATATTCGATAGCAAATCTTCAGTTTTACGTCGTTCTTCATCAACTAATTGCTTTTGCAATAATATTTCTTGTTTTTGTTTTTCTAGCTCAATATTAGCTTTCTGAAGATTTTCGGTTAGAGCTTTCATCTGTGTATTTTGCTTGATAAGCTCTATTTCAGCAATTTTTTCTTGAGTTATGTCGGTTTCAATTGCTACAACTTTTTCAATTGTATCTCCATCAAAAATTGGAGTCAGTGTAGTCTGAATCCATTTTGATGCTCCATATTTTACCCTACAATTTGTAACGTAACTTACAGATTTTTTATGTTTTAAAAGAAAATCAAATTTTTCAGCAATATCTGTTTTATTAAAACTTGCTTGTATAAAATTTGACCCGTATTTATTTATATATTCATCAAAAGAATATCCGTAAAGTTTTTCAAAACTGTCGTTTGCCCATTCAATTTCACCTTTTGGAGTTACCAGAATAACTGAATTAGCAGTTTGCTTTATTATCAACGAAAGTTTATTTAATTCGTCAATATGTTCTTCAATCCTCTTTTTCTGATATTTAACCTCTTTTAAAGACTCGTGTAAAAGTAAAGCTGATTTTATTCTGGCAAGTAATTCAATTCTGTCTATTGGCTTAATAATGTAATCTATAGCACCAGCATTCAGGGCTTCCTGCAAATTTTCAGATGAAGCCAAACCTGTTTCCATTATAATTGGAATATCTCGAGTGTTATAATCGGATTTTAAAAATTTAATAGCTTCAATACCAGACATAACAGGCATATCCCAATCTAATAAAATCAAATCGGGGTCAAATTTTTTTGCCTTATTATATGCTTCTTCACCGTTAGATGCTTTAATAACGTTGTAATTATTACCATTCTGAAGAAGCATGCTTTCAATTAATATTAAATTAACCTTCTCGTCATCAGCTATTAATATGGTATGTTGCATTGTGCTTTGTTAAATATAGAATCTAGTACAGTTTGTGCAAATATAATGCAATATTTTTGCTTAAAAAAAATAATTAATTTAATTATTTTATAAATGGAATTTGAAAAGCCATAATTAAAGTTGTTTTTTAATTGATTTTACAGTTAACTTTCAAAAAAAAATCAGATAATAAGATATTTAGAAAATAAATTGTTAAAAAAAACAACTTAAAATGTATCTGTAATCTAAAAAACTAAATTTCAGATTTTCGTTTCAGAAATTTCAATTTATTTTAAATCGAATAATTCGATTTTTATAGTTTTTTTCAATAGGTGTAACCAAATATTTATAACTTATAAAGATTGTTTTTAAAAAAAATAGATTAACTTTGCACACTTTTTTGTTTCAATGTACATTATTTTTACTCAAATCATAAAAATTCCGCATTAAACATAAGGAATAATACTAACTTTCAAAATTTTAAAAATGAATAATTTCGAAGCTTTAGGACTCAATGATGAAATTCTAAAAGCAATATCTGATTTAGGTTTTATAAAGCCAACCCCAATTCAGGAAAAAACAATTCCTGAAATAATGAATTCAACAAAAGATATTATTGGTCTTGCTCAGACAGGTACAGGAAAAACTGCAGCTTTTGGTTTACCTTTAATTGATAAAATTGACACTTCTAATAAAAAAACTCAACTATTAGTTCTTTGTCCAACACGAGAACTTTGTATTCAAATTACTAAAGACTTAGATAATTTTTCGAAAAATATTAAAAAATTACAAATTACACCTGTTTATGGTGGTGCTAATATTGTTTCTCAAATATCTGATATTAAACGTGGAAGTCAAATTATTGTAGGTACTCCCGGAAGAGCTTTGGATTTAATAAAACGTAAAGCCTTAGATGTATCTGATATAAAATGGCTTGTACTAGACGAAGCCGACGAAATGCTTAATATGGGCTTTAAAGAAGAACTTGACGGAATTTTAGCTTCGACACCTGCCGACAAACGCAATTTTCTTTTTTCGGCAACTATGCCTTCAGAAATCAGAAGAATAGCCGAAAAATATATGCACCAGCCAATTGAAATTTCGGCTGGAGAAAAAAATTCAAGTGCTGAGAATGTTAAACATGAATATTATGTTGTAAAAGCGAAAGATAAATATTTGGCTTTAAAAAGAATAGTTGATATTTATCCAAATATTTACGGAATTGTTTTCTGCCGCACCAGAATGGAAACAAAAGAAGTAGCCGAAAAATTAATGCTCGATGGTTATAATTCTGACGCTCTGCATGGCGATTTAACTCAAGCTCAAAGAGACCATGTTATGGGTAGATTCAGAAGTCATTCTATTCAGATGCTTGTTGCTACTGACGTTGCAGCCAGAGGTTTAGATGTTACAAATTTAACACATATTATTAACTATAATTTACCCGACGAATCCGAAGCTTACATTCACCGAAGCGGAAGAACCGGAAGAGCCGGTAAAAATGGAATTTCTGTTTCAATTTTACATTCAAGAGAACTTTCGAGAGTAAAACAATTAGAAAAACTTACCAAAAAAACTTTCGAGAAAAAATTAATTCCTAACGGAAAAGATATTTGCGAAAAGCAACTTTTCAATTTAATTGATAAAATTGAAAATATTGAAATTAATGAAAGTCAGATTGAACAATATTTATCAACAATTTATAAAAAAATTGACTGGCTTAGCCGCGAAGAATTAATAAAACGATTTGTTTCTGTCGAATTTAACAGATTTTTAGATTATTACAAAAATGCTGAAGATTTAAATACAGAAGAAAAAAGTTTCAGAGGCAGAGATAAAGAAAGAGATGGCGATAGAGATAGAGATAGAGGAAACAGAGACAGAAAGTCAAGAGATTTTGACGATAAACCATTTAAGAACAAAGAAAAACGAGTTTTCGACACTGACGAAAGACACGACAGACACAAAAAAAGTTCGCATCACGACACTGAATTAACTGATAATAAAAAACTAAGAAAACCACGAATAGCAAAATTCAATTACTCAAGAATTTTTATTAATCTTGGTACAAAAAGCAAATTAAATGCCGGAAAATTATTAGAACTTATTAATACAAATACATCTAACAAAAGTATTGAAATAGGTAAAATTGATATTCTTAAAAAATTCTCATTTTTTGAAGTTGAACAAAAATTTGAAAAAGAAGTTTTAAAAGCTTTTAAAGATAAAAACTTTAATGGAGAAGACATTGTAGTTGAACTTGCAGAAATATCAAAGAAAAAAGACGGAAAATAGATTTTAAAAAAATCTTACCAAATATTAAAGATGATTGATTTTTTCGGTCATCTTTTTTTTATTTATAAAAGTTGACTCTTATAACAGTCTCAATATCAATAGCAAGAAGCTCAGAAATGCAACCTTTAAATTGTCCAAATTCGAGTAAATTCATTGAGTTAAAAATAGCAAAAATTTCACCCGATTCAGAATCTGAATATTTTTTATTGATAGTATCTATTTTGTTTCTGTTGCTCTTAATAAAAATCGAAAACTTCCTGCCCTTGCCGGTTTGCTCAAATAATTCTTTCGAGATATTTGAAACTGCATTTTTAAAAGCATCAATGTAAATAACTTTACCCTGAATAACATCTTCGTCATAAGTTGCACTAAGTGGGAAAAGTTTTTTATAAGATGTAGTTAATTCTCCTAAAGTTTCAATTTGTTCTTCATTTGAAATTTTTACAGCAATATTAACAAAAATAGATAATTCTGGAAAAGTTGTTACATCAAATAAGTTAATATTTACTTTAACAATCTTATTTGGAGCATGGTCAAAGATTAATCCAAAAATTCCGTTATCACTTCCCACAAAATAATGATTTTCGTAGAAAATTATCACATAATCTTCATTTGCTTTTGTTTCGCTTGAAATGCAAACCAGATGAATAGTTTTTTCCGGAAAACTTTTAAAAGTATTTTTTAAGATAAAAGCAGCCTGATTGATATTAAATGGGTCTATTGAGTGCGAAATGTCAACTATTTTAGCATCAGTAATTTTAGAAAACAATTGTCCTTTAACTGCACTTAAATAAATGCTGTTAGGTTGCCAATCTGATATTAAAGTAATTACCGACATTAAAATAAATTTTATAATTTAACAAAATTGCTTATTTTTATAATATTTACAAAAGAAAACGAAATATTAATTTATTAACAATCCAATAATTGACTTTTCGTGATATTTTTTCATCATTAGTTTAGTTTTGCTAACAACTATGTTTCAGCCTGATTACAATTCGAATAATATTTTTTGTTGAAATAATTAAAACGAATAATATTTTCATTTCAGAATTTGAAAAAATAATTGTATAATTGAAAAAATTAACAAACTTTGAACACTTAAAAATTAATAATTCTAACAATATTTAGATATTTTTTATGCAAGAAAAACTTATTGAATTATCAGGAATTGATTTAGTCGATTTTTTTGGAATTAATGATAAGAAAATTGAAAAAATTAAAAGTTATTTCCCTAAAATTAAAGTAATTGCCAGAGGAAATCAAATTAAAGTAATAGGTGATGAAATTGAAGTCGAAAATTTTGAACAACGTTTAAATCTTTTAGTTCAGCATTATAACAAATTCAATAAATTAAATGATGAAGATATTGAAAATATACTGGTAAATTCAATTGATGATATTGTCGAAAAACATAACGAAAATACTGATGTAATTGGTTACAATACACTTGGTAAAGCAATTATGGCAAAAACTCCAAACCAGAAAAAAATGGTTCAGGAATATTATAAAAATGATTTGGTTTTTGCTGTTGGTCCTGCCGGAACAGGTAAAACATATATTGCAATAGCACTTGCAGTTAGAGCTTTAAAAAATAAAGAAGTAAAACGAATTATATTAAGCAGACCAGCTGTAGAAGCAGGTGAAAATCTGGGTTTTTTACCTGGCGACATGAAAGACAAGCTAGACCCATACTTGCAAGCATTATACGATGCACTTTACGACATGTTACCCGGAAAAAAACTTCAGGCAATGATGGAAGACCGTACAATCCAGATTGCACCACTCGCATATATGCGTGGACGAACATTGAGCAATGCAATTGTAATTTTAGATGAAGCACAGAATTCGACTGTAAATCAGCTAAAAATGTTTCTTACACGTATGGGCGATGGTTCAAAATTTATTGTAACCGGCGACATCACACAAGTAGATTTACCAAAAAATCAGACATCAGGCTTAATACATGCAAAAGAAACACTTAAAGAAATTGAAGGAATAAAATTCATACACTTTAACCGCAGCGATGTTGTAAGACATCCAATTGTAAAAGAAATAATTGCGGCATATGAAAGAGTTGAATAGAATTGGAATTTCAACTTTAGTTGAAAAAGTGAATTTAATTTGATAAATTTGTAAAAAAGGGCGAAATGGAAAATAAAACAAAATTTAAATTATTATTAGATTTAAAAAAATCATTTAAAAATGAATTAGGCGAAAATATACAATCTTTAGTTCTATTTGGTTCACAAGCAAATAATAATGCCACTCAAAACTCTGATTACGATTTAATTTTGGTTTTAAAAGAAGATTATGATTGGAATTACGAAAAACAAATTTCGAAAATAGTTTACAAATTTGAACTTGAACAAAATATTTTTACAGATATTCATTTAATATCACTAAATCAGCTTAAAAATACAATTAAAGGAAAAGACCCTTTATTTTATAATGCTTTAAATTCAGGAATTTACTTATGATTAAAGATAGTGAAAGAAATGATTTGATTAATTACAGATTAACTCAAGCAAAAAACACAATTTCAGATGTTGAAATTTTAATAAAATTCGAAAAATACCATTCTGCAGTAAGTAGAAGTTATTATGGTATGTTTTATTGTTTATTAGCATTAGGTTTAAAATATGAATTTGAAACATCTAAACATCAACAATTAATAGGTTGGTTTAACAAAAATTTTATTCATTCAAATAAAGTAGATATAAAATATGGTCAAATTGTGAGAGATGCATTTAAAGAAAGACAAAAAAGTGATTATGAAGTAAATGTTGAATTCACAAAATTACAAGTTGACGAAATGTTTGAAAATCTAAAAGAATTTGTGAATGAAATTGAAAAAATTATTTCTTTAAACATCCAATTGTAAAAGAAATAATTGCAGCATATGAAAGAGTTGAATAGAATTGGAATTTCAACTTTAGTTGAAAGAAAAATTTAAATGTAATTATTTATCAAAAATATACTAACGAAATGCAATCACTAACAAAAACAAATTTCAGTTTCCCGAATCAAAAATCGGTTTATGTAGGTAAAGTCCGTGATGTTTATAACATTAACGACGATTTATTAGTTATGGTCGTTTCCGACCGAATTTCGGCATTCGATGTTGTTCTTCCAAAAGGAATTCCGTACAAAGGTCAGGTTTTAAATCAGATAGCTGCAAAGTTTTTGGACGAAACTTCAGATATTTGTCCAAACTGGAAAATTGAAACTCCTGACCCAATGGTAACTGTCGGTCATAGATGCGAACCTTTTCCTGTTGAAATGATTATCAGAGGTTTCCTTACCGGAAGTTCGTGGAGAACATACAAAAGTGGAGCAAGAGAAATCTGCGGAATAAAAATCCCGGAAGGAATGAAAGAACATCAACGTTTTGAAATTCCATTGATTACACCAACAACAAAAGCCGAACAAGGTCTTCATGATGAAGATATTTCGAAAGAAGAAATTCTGAAACAAGGTTTGGTTTCAGCAGAAGATTACGCTTTATTAGAAAAATATACTTTCGAACTTTTCAAAAGAGGTTCTGAAATTGCTGCAAAACAAGGACTTATTTTGGTTGATACAAAATACGAATTCGGTAAAAAAGATGGTGTAATTTATCTGATTGACGAAATTCATACTCCCGATTCTTCAAGATATTTTTATGCAGATGGTTACGAAGAACTTTTTGCAAAAGGCGAACAACAACGACAACTTTCAAAAGAATTTGTTCGTGAATGGTTGATGGCAAACGGTTTTCAGGGTTTGGAAGGACAAAAAATGCCGGATTTGACCGATAATTTTGTAAATCAAATATCCGAGAGATACATTGAACTTTACGAAAATATTACCGGCGAAAAATTTATTAAAGCTGATATTTCTGAAGTTGAAAAACGAATTGAAAAAAATATTAATGATTTTCTGAAAAAATAATTATTTTAAATTACTGAATAATGCAAATTCTTAAATTCAAGCATATAATTATTTTATCGCTTTTGATTTTTGGTACTATTATTTTAGATGCCCAACCTCAGAACATTAAAATATTTGAGACTGATGTAACAAATTCAAATGCTCCTGAAGAACCTTCAATCTGTATAAATCCAGAAAATACGCAGCAAATTATTGTTGGAGCAAATATTTCAAATTGTTTTAAATCTGATGATGGTGGCTTAACATGGACAAGTAATGTAATGACAAGTACTTATAATGTTGCCGGCGACCCATGTGTAATTGTTGATTCAAATGGCGATTTTTATTATTTTCATCTTTCAAATGCTTCTTTCTGGTTAGATAGAATTGTTTGTCAAAAACTTACAGATTTTTCAGGAAACTGGACTGATGGAACTTTTTTTGGAATAAATGGAACCAAAGAACAATCAAAACAATGGGCAACTTTTGACCGGAAAAATAAAATTATGTATTGTACATGGAATCAGTTTGATGACTATGGTAGTACTTCTGCAAGTGATTTTACAAATATATTATTCACTAAATCCGATGATTATGGAAACACGTGGTCTTCACCAGCACAAATAAATCAAAAATCTGGAGTTAGCAATCTAAGTAATTTGTGTGTTGAGGGCTCGTTTCCGGTAATTGGTGCAAATGGTGAAATTTTTGTAAGCTGGATTGGATTAAATGAAAATAATCAAACAGCAATAATTTTTGATAAATCAGAAGATTATGGAAATACGTGGCTTGAAAACGATATTAAAATTACTGATTTACCAGGTGGCTGGTTGTTTCCAATTCCAGGAATTTCGAGAGGAATAAGTTTTCCGGTAATGTCTTGTGATACAAGTGGTGGTAGCTTTAATGGAAATATTTACTTAACTTGGGCTGACCAACGTAATGGGACTGAAAACACAGATGTTTTTTTTGTAAAGTCAACTGATAACGGAAGTTCGTGGACTCAACCTCAGATTGTTAATAATGATAATTCGGGAAAGCATCAATTTTTTTCGGCAATGGCAGTTGACCAGATTACCGGAAATATTTTTATAGTTTTTTACGACCGCAGAAATTACGAGAACGAAATGACAGATGTTTATCTTGCTGTCTCTGAAGATGGTGGCGAGACTTTTGAGAATTATAAAATCAGTGAAGAACCTTTTTTACCTTACGAAGATATTTTTTTTGGTGATTACAATAGCATTTCTGCTCACAATAATATAGTTAGACCTGCATGGACAAATTTAAACGGAAATAATATTGGAATTTATACAGCATTAATAGATTGGAGTATAGGTATTAATATTAAAGAAACAAAAAACATTTTTGAAAATAATCTTTCAAATTATCCAAATCCGTTTAACGAAACTTCATATATTTCATTTAAATTAAGAAGTGCCGATTATGTAAATTTATCTGTTTTCGATATTTACGGAAACAAAGTTACAGATATTCTTACAAACGAATATCTTACAGAAGGAAAATATGTAAAAACTTTTAATGCCCGAAATTATAATTTAAATTCGGGAATATATTTTTACGTTTTAAATATTGGAACAGAGCGACATTTGAGTAAAATAATTTTTTCAAAATAATTTTTGTATTCATATAGCCCGATTAAAAAAATATAGCGTATTATTTCCAAAGTGATACGCTGGATTTTAATCATATTCTGATGGATACAAATATGGTTTTAAGATTGAAGTTAATATTTTATATCCTGCATTATTTGGATGAATTCTATCTTTTTCGTTAAATAATAATGTGTTTGCTTCACCTTCATTATTTTGCATTGAAGTAGTAATATCAATAAAATTGAGATATGATTTAGATTCACAGTAGTTTTTAAAAAGCACGTTTGCAGTTTTAAATTTTCCCCAAAAAGCTCTTCTTGCCGGAGAAAATTTAATTGAAATAAAATTAATCTGTGCTTCAGGACATTGTTTTTGAATCTTCTCTTCAATTTTAACAAATAAATCTAAAACATTTTGAGGATGTGAATGCTTACCGCTTAAATCGTTATCTCCTTCATATATAAATATTTTAGAAAATTTATAAGGTAGAATAAAAGAGTCATATAAAAGTAAAAGAGTTTTCATATCTGAACCTCCAAAACCTCTATTAAGTGCCAGTTTCGGCAACATATCTTTTGCTAATGTTTCCCATCTTCGTATTGAAGAACTTCCTACAAAAAGGTTAATATCAGGTGATGGAAATTTTTCTTCATCCTGTTGCTGATATATTTTTATTTTGTTTTCGTACATTTTCCTATTAATATAAATTGATTTTCAATAAATTACAAATATCAAAATTTATCGAATTATTGTCATTAATACTCAGATTATAACTACAAATTGTTAAATTGCAACTAATACTAAATCGCCATCAAGTTTAGTGATAAAAATATACATATATCAGGTGTTTTCACCTGATATTCTATGCTTTGAGGTGAAAACACCTCAAAGGTGCAGTGGTTTTTTTGATGTCGGTTTAGTATAAAGTTAATTCTTAAATTAATAAAAAAAAAATATAATTTCATTTTTTTGAGATTGTACTCTTAAAAATTAAAATAAATTTAAAATATCCGAAAAAATATATAATTTTGGGAAACTAAAAATTAAAAGTCATGGAAAAAAAGTTATTAGATGCCAACCATATTTGGAATTTTTCAAAAGTCGTTGGTGTTAATCGAGTTAATATTGACAAAGGAAGTGATATTGTAAACTTACAATTTCTAGATCAAAAACTTTGGACTGCATTAAGTTGCCCAGTGCATGGTCTGGATTTAGATTATAAAACTTTAGAATTAATTGATACAGACAAAGATAATCGTATCCGTGTACCAGAAATTCTTGAAGCAACAAAATGGATAACTTCTATAATAAAAAATCCTGATGATTTAATAAAAGAGCCAAGATATTTACCTTTATCAGCAATTGATACAACTAATCCAGAAGGCGAAAAATTGTTAGCATCTTCAAAACAAATTTTAATAAATTTAGAAAAACCTGAAGTTGAATTTATTACAATAGAAGATACTTCTGATTTGGTTAAAATTTTTGCAAAAACAAAGTTTAACGGCGATAGTATAATTACAGAAGAAACGGCTGATTCAACTGATTTAAAAAATCTTATTAATGATATTATTTCATGTATCGGTTCAGCAACTGATAGAAGTGGTAAACAGGGTGTTAATCAAGAAATGATTGACACTTTTTACAAAAGTTGCGACGAATATTCAAATTGGTACTCAATTGCTGAAGCTGATTTAAAAAAATATTTACCTTTCGGCGAAAATACAGAAAATGCCTTAAATTCATATAATTCGGTAAAAGCAAAAATAGAAGATTATTTTATTAGATGCAGATTAGCAGAATTTGACAGTAAATCTATAGAAGTTTTAAATTTGTTACATACAAGGTATGAGACAATTAACCCAAAAGACTTATCTGCAAATATGGACGAAATTGCAACTTATCCATTATCAAAAATAGAAGCACATAAATCACTATCTCTGGATTCAGGAATAAATCCTGCTTGGAAAAATGCAATTTCACAATTTAAAACGCTTATTATCAATCCAGAATTTAACAATAAAAATTCACTTTCAGAGCAGGACTGGCTTAAAGTTCAGACTTTTTTTGATGATTTTTCTAAATGGAAATCAGATAAAAAAGGAGCTGCTGTAGAAAAACTTGGACTAGTTAAAATACGAGAAATTATTTCTCAAAATAGAAAACTTGAACTTACCGAATTAATTCTTAAAGATAAAGCTCTTGAAAGTGAAGCAACTTCAATTGTTTCAGTAGATAAATTAGTTAGATATTATTGTGATATTTATACTCTTATTAAAAATTATGTTTCGTTTTACGATTTTTATTCACCAAATGAAAAAGCAATATTTCAATCGGGTACTTTATATCTTGAACAGAGAAGTTGCGATATGTGTATAAAAGTCAGTGATATGCCAAAACACGGGCTGATGGCTGGTTTAAGTGGTATGTACTTGATTTATTGTGAATGCACTTCTAAAAAGAAAAACGAAAAAATGACAATCGTTGCTGCTTTAACAAAAGGCGACATCGACAATATTATAGTTGGTAGAAATGCTATTTTTTATGATAGAAAAGGAGAAGACTGGGATGCAACAATTACCAAAATAATTGAAAATCCGATTAGTATTCCTCAAGCATTTTGGTCGCCATACCGAAAAGTTGCTAAATTAATTGAAAATCAAATTCAAAAAATGGCTGCAGCAAAAGAAAGTCAAATGGAAGCAAATGCAGCCTCAAAAATAGATGCCACATCATCAAAAGTTGATACACTTGCAACACCTGCAACTCCAGCAACACCTGTAACTCCTGATTCTACAGCTCAAGTACCGGCAAAACAACCTTTTGACATGGGGAAATTTGTAGGAATTTTTGCAGCTGTTGGTTTAGCTATTGGAGCAATTGGTTCTGCACTTGCATCTATAGTTTCTGGTTTTGTTAGTTTAACTTGGTGGAAAATGCCTTTAGCAATTATTGGGATATTACTTTTTATATCAGGTCCTTCAATGATTATTGCATGGTTGAAATTAAGAAAACGTAACCTCGCTCCTATTTTAGATGCAAATGGCTGGGCTATAAATGCCAGAGCTATTGTTAATATTCCTTTTGGAAATACTCTTACTCAAAGTGCAACTTTACCAAAAAATGCAGTTAGAAATTTAAACGACCCTTATGCAAAAAAGAAACGCCCATTACTTTGGTTCTTAATATTTTTCATTGTTATTTTAGGTGTTTCAATATTTTTGCTATGGCATTTTGGACATTTAAAAACTTGGGGAATAATTTAAATTAAGTTTTAAAAAGTTATATTTAACTCCAATTAATACTAAATCGTCATCAAGTTTCGCGATAAAAATATACATATATCAGGTGTTCTCACCTGATATTCTATGCTTTGAGGTGAAAACACCTCAAAGGTGCAGTGGTGTTTTTGATGTAGGTTTAGTATAAACGTGAGTTCGATGTAGAGTTATAGTTAATTCTTTAATTATGAGTATACAAACCAATATGTCATGTTGAACTATCCTCTTGAGCGATAGCGAAAAAAACAACTTGTGGAACTTTTCTCAGCGAAGCTAATAATGAAAAGTACTCAAAGTCGTTGATTTGGAAAACTGAAGCTAGTATTTCATATCTAGATTTTACAATTTCAGTGCTAATTCA